>Ga0102924_1000225_pt1 | contig 71403 bp, 68 predicted proteins | sample PaiPotPPM11metaG_FD_80116 | JGI IMG/M metagenome (GOLD analysis project Ga0102924, IMG submission 80116) | Iron sulfur acid spring bacterial and archeal communities from Banff, Canada, to study Microbial Dark Matter (Phase II) - Paint Pots PPM... ... | reverse complement strand
GCCGGCCAGCCCGCACGCCCTACGCGACGACCACGGCCATGCTGGGCCGGCGGCCGGCCGCGCGCCCCTGCGCCTCGACGGGCGAGCCGCCGCCGATCGCGAGCGCCGGCAGCGCGCCGCCGCGCACGGACGCGGCGCGCGTGCGCGGCCAGGCGCTGGGCCATGCGGCGCACGGCACGCGTGCTGAGCCCGGTGCTGCCCCGTGGAGCGGCTTACCCACCTGCAGGGAAACGCCCCGGCGGCCCTCGGTGTCAAGGCCCCTGATTTACACCACCTCGCGGGACTCTATCGACACGGCCGTGGCCGGCCAGTTCCGTGCATGCAAGGATGGTTGGTGCGCCGGTGAGCGCCTCCACGAAGCAGGCCGCACCATATCAGCCCAATTCCCAGATGCAGGCGGTTCTGGATCAGTTCGCTGCCCTCAGGCCGCTGCCGATCGAAATGCTCACCCCCCGGCAGGCGCGTGAACTGCCGTCCTTCGCCGACGCCGTGCGGGGGGTGTTAGCGCAGCAAGGGCGACCCGCGCTGGAACCGGTCGGCTCGATCAGTCACCGCATCGTTCCGGGTGGACCGGGGAGCGACGGCACCCTGGTTCGCATCTACACGCCGGCCGCGGGGCAGGCTCCATTTCCGGTGCTGGTGTACTTCCACGGCGGCGGCTTCGTTATCCACAACCTCGATGTGTGGACGCCTCCTGCCGGGCGCTGGCCAACGCCGCAACCTGTGTGGTGGTCTCGGTTGCCTATCGACTCGCGCCGGAAAACCCGTTCCCAGCGGCACCCGAGGACGCATTCGCGGCGTACCAGTGGGTGCTCGGCAACGCCGCCGCCATCAATGGCGATGCCTCGCGGGTTGCGGTCGGCGGCGAGAGCGCGGGCGGCAGCCTTGCTGCCGCGGTCACGCTTCTGGCGCGCGACCGCGGCGCCCCGCTGCCTGTATATCAGCTACTTGTATACCCATATTCCGACCTGGTGAGCGGCACAGACCGCCCCTCAGCGCTGGCATATGCCGATGCCAGACCGCTGAACCGCGCCGCGCTCTTTTGGTTTGCCCAGTATTACCTTCCCAGTCCTGCCGCTGCGTCCGATCCTCTCGCCTCCCCGGTATTTGCAGGCCTGCGTGACTTGCCGCCCGCGACCGTCATTTCGGCCGAGATTGATCCGTTACGCGACACCGGCCGGGCGCACGCCGACGCGCTGATGCAAGCCGGAGTGCCAACCGTGTATCGTCTCTTCGACGGGTCACGCACGCGTTCCTCACGATGTCCGCGGCGGTCGACCAGGCCGGGGACGCGATGGCTCTCGCTGCCGCGGGACTGGCGTCAGCCTTTCGCCGTGGGTCTGGCACGTGGAAGACGCGGTCTTCGTCCGGCTGAGAGTAATGGAGCCGGTACAGACGCGCCACGGCCTCGCCTGAGTGCTGCCGGCCGCCGCGCACGTTGAGTACTCCATCTCCGCGTCTACGCCTGCGATTGAGTACTTTCCCGCCTGACGCCCTCCGTCGCCGGCGCGATAGTGGAGTGGAAGGAGGGAAGCAGCCATGACAACGCAGCAGGTGCAGCCCATCGAGCAGCGCGGCTACACACATCCGGAGGTTCTGGTATCAACCGGCTGGGTGGCACAGCACCTCGCCGATCCCACCGTGCGCGTCGTCGAGGTCAACGAAGATGTCCTCCTCTACGACACCGGCCACATCCCCAACGCGGTCAAGGTCGACTGGCAGCAGCATCTCAACGAGCCGGTGCGGCGCGACTTCATCGGGCCGGAGCAGTTCGCCCGGCTGATGGATCAGATCGGCGTGCGCAACGACACGACGGTCGTCTTCTACGGCGATCGCAACAACTGGTGAGCCTGCTACGCCTACTGGATCTTCAAGCTCAACGGCCACGAAAACGTGCGCGTCATGGACGGCGGCCGCAAGCGGTGGATCGACGAGGGGCGCGAGCTGACCAAGGAGCTGCCGGCGCTCCAGAGCAGCGGCTACCGACCGAACCGCGCCAACCCGGCGATCCGCGCCTTCCGCGACGACGTGCTCGGCCATATCGGCGGGCGGGAGAACCCGAAGCTGGCCGCGGGCAAGGCGCTGGTGGACGTGCGTTCACCCGGCGAGTACAGCGGCGAACTGCTGCACATGGCCGACTTTCCTCAGGAAGGAACGCTTCGCGGCGGGCACATCCCCGGCGCCAGGAGCATACCCTGGGCCAAGGCCGCGGACCCGGAGACGGCGACCTTCAAGGGCGCCGCCGAGCTGCGCGAGATCTACGGCGGGGAGGGCGTCACGCCTGACAAGGACGTGATCGCCTACTGCCGCATCGGCGAGCGATCGAGCCACACCTGGTTCGTGCTGCACGAGCTGCTGGGCTATCCCAACGTGCGCAACTACGACGGCTCCTGGACCGAGTGGGGCAACGGCGTCGGACTCCCCATTGAGAGGTAGCCACGCGGGGACGACAACGGACCCGGGTGGCGTCGCGCCAGCCGCTCCGGCCTTATCAACGGCGTGCCGGTGCAGCACTGTCAGGTGGTCACCGATCAATCCGGGCTGTGGCGACGCTGCTGGGCGCGCGGGGCCCCATGGGCTGGCCTGGCGGCTCAGTCTCGCACCATGCGCCGCAGCCGCAGGACGCCGGCTGTCCCGAACAGGCCGATCACGCTCAGCAGGGCGATCGGCCACGTTGCACCGGCAGCTAATGCTGCGCCGGTTCCGGTGTTCGGCAGCGCCACCCGCACGATCGGCGCCTGCACGCGCGGTGCCGCCGGTTTCTGCGCGACCGGTGCCAGTGGCTTCTGCGCGGCCGCCGGAGTGGCGGCGCCGGTGGCGATGGGTGTCGGCGTGCGTGTGAGCGAGGGCCGCGGTGTGGGCGTGCGGCTCGGCGTGCCAGGTCCGATGCCCTGCGCACCGGCCGAGTCCTGTCCGAGCGAGGCCGCGATCAGGGTTGCGATCAGTGCCGCGACCAGCAGTGCGAGAAGAACCAGAATCCGGGCATGCATTGCGCGGGAACGAAGAACCGTGATGGGTTTCGGCATAGTGAACTCCCGATATCGTTGCAACACGCGCAGCGTACGATGGCTGTCAAGCACGGCACCCGTGCCGGCTGGGACAGTCGATAGAGGCGACCCAACGGCCGTATTGCGGCATCCACTGGCCGCGGCCGCGCGCTCAGGCGGAGAGTATCGCGGGAGAAGTCGGCAACAGCAAGGTTTCGGCCGGCGTCGCGCGGCCGGCCCGGCTCGCGCGTTCGAAGGCCGTCCCGCCCAGGGCGGTGCGCAGGTGGGCGGCGAGCGCCGTCAGCTCCGGCACGACGATCGGTGGCGCGGGAGCGCCCAGCGCCTCGCGCAGCCCCGCCGCTGCGCCGAGCAGCCGCGCCGCCCGTTCCGGGTCGCCGCACGCCGCCGCGAGCTGCGCTAGCTCCTCCAGCAATGAGATCAGCCACTGCCGGTCGCCCAACTCGCGGCAAAGCGCGCCGGCCTCCGCGCACAGCGTTTGGGCGCGCGGCAGATCGCCCTGCTGCCGCGCCAGCCGGCCCAGGCAGGTGAGAGCGATCATCGCGCCGTAGGTCGCGTTCAACTCGCGGTGTTCGGCCAGTGCCTGCTCGTACAGCGCCACGGCGCGATCCAGCTCGCCGAGGCGGTCGGCCACGGCCCCGAGGTTGGCGAGGGTATGCGCCGCATTGGCGCGGTCTCCGGCTTCGCGCAGCAGGGCGAGCGCATCGCTGTAGTGGGCGTGCGCGGCGCCGAAGTCGCCAGTGTAGTAGGCGACGAGGCCGAGGTGGGCGCCGACCAGGGCCACGCCGCGCCGCTCGCCCAGCGCCTGATTGATCGCCAGCGCCTCATCATACAGCGTGTGGGCGCGCTCGTACTCGGTGCGCTCGCGTAGCACGATCGCGAGATTGATCAGCGCCGAGACGGTGCGGCGCTGGTCGTGCAGCCGCCGGGCCAGATCGAGGTTCTCCTCGTGCAGGGTTGCGGCGCGTGCCAGATCGCCCTGGCGCATCGCCAGCCAGCCGGCGCCGTTCAAGACCTTGCCGCGCTCGGGCGCATCCAGTCCCGCGCCCGCGCTGAGCGCCCGCTCCAGCCAGCCGCGCCCCTCGCTCAGATAGCCGCGCAGATCCCAGAAACGCCAGAGGGCGCCGGCCAGACGCAGGGCGTCGCCGGCAGCGAGCATGGCGATGGCATGATCCAGCGCCACGCGCAGGTTGTCGTGCTCCTGCTCCAGCCGCCCCAGCCATGCGCCCTGATCGGCGCCCGCGAGCGCGGTTTCGGCCTGCTCCGCCAGTGCGATGCAGTGTGCGAGAAAAGCTGACCACGCCGGGCCGTCCGCACCGCCCGCGGCGAGCTGCTCCAGCGCAAACTCGCGGATCGTGGCCAGCATGGAGAAGCGCGGCTCGCCCGTTTCGGCGTCGTCGAGTCGCAAAAGGCTCTTCTCCACCAGCGACTCGATGCCGTCGAGCGGGTCGATCCGCGGCCCGGCCTCGGCGGTGCAGATCGCCTCAATGGACTCCAGCGTACAGCCGGCCGCAAACGGCGCGAGCCAGCAAAAGAGCGTCCGTTCCTCCGGCTCCAGCAGCTCGTAGCTCCAGGCGATCGTGTCGCGCAGGGTGCGCTGCCGCGCGGGCGCATCGCGGGCGCCGCCGGTCAGCAGCTTCAGCCGCGCTCCCAGCCGTTCGAGCAGCGCCTGCGGCAGCAGCACGCGGATGCGGGCGGCGGCCAGCTCGATCGCCAGTGGTAGGCCGTCCAGCCGCGCACAGATGGCGGCGACGGCCTCGGCATTTTCCTCCGTCAAGGCGAAGCCCGGCCGTGCATTCTGTGCCCGCGCCACGAATAGCGCCACAGCGGTGTACTGCTGCAAGGCCGCGGGATCGGTGCGGTGCGCCGCGTCCGGCAGCGGCAGCGGCGCCACGGGCAATTCGTGCTCGCCGACCAGCCGCAACACGGTGCGGCTGGTCACCAGCAGTTTGATCGAGGGGCAGTTCATCAGCAGCACGGTGAGCAGCGGCGCCGCGTTCAGCACCTGCTCGAAGTTGTCGAGCAGCAGCAGCAGGTTCCTGTCCGTCAGATAGCTGCGCAACGCGTCCTGCTGGGTCTGCCCGGGCGCCTCGCGCACGCCCAGCGTCTGCGCGATGACCGCGGCGACCAGCGCCGGATCGGAGATGGGCGCAAGGTCGACAAAGAACACGCCGTCGGCGAAGTCGTCCAGCGCCTCCGCGGCGACCTGCAAGGCCAGCCGCGTTTTGCCCGTGCCGCCGGGGCCGGTGAGTGTCGCCAGCCGCTCCGCTCGGAGCAACCGCAGCGCCTGGGCCACCTCCCGCTCGCGGCCCAAAAAGTCGGTTTGGGCGAGCGGCAGGTTATTGGGCCGATAGCCGAGCGTCTTGAGCGGCGGAAAGCTGCGCGGCAGACCCGGCGCCTCCAACTGGTACAACTGCTCCGGCTCGGTCAGATCCTTGAGCCGGTGCCGGCCCAGATCGCGCAGACCGGCGTCGTGGGGAAGCTCGTAGCGCATGAGCTGTGCCGCTGCCGCCGAGACGATGATCTGCCCGCCGTGGCCGGTCGCGCGGATGCGGGCGCAGCGGTTGACGGCGCTGCCGTAGTAATCCCCGTCGCGCAGGTCCGCCTCGCCCGTGTGCAGGCCCATGCGCACGCGCAACGGCCCCACTGCGCCCCAGTCCTCGGCTTCGAGCGCCCGCTGGCCGGCGAGGGCGGCGCCCGCCGCGTCACTGGCACGCACGAAGACGCAGAACAGGCTGTCGCCCTCGCCGCGCGGCCTCACGACGACACCATCATGCGCGGCGACGATGCCGCCGAGCAGGGCGTCGTGGCGCGCGATCAGCGCCCGCATCTCCTGCTCGTGCTCCTCCCAGCGGCGGGTGCTGCCCTCCACATCGCTGAACAGGAAGGTAAGCGTGCCCGTGGGCAGCGTCGGGCCGCTCCAGAGCATGGACGAGACGGGGACGGGAAGCGGCGTGATTTCCCCTGTGGCTGCAGCGCTGCCGTGCGGCAGCGGCGAACCACTCCGCACACCAGGCGGCTTCGGTCGTTGCAGCCGGGCGCTGGCCAGCAGATCGCGCAGCAGCTCCGGCGTGAGCGTCAGCCCGTGCAGCAGCTCCAGTTCGAGGCCGCGGAACAACGCCTGCTCGTGACAGAGGGCAACCAGGGCTTGCTCGGCGGCGAGATCGGGCACGGCTTCACCGCGCTCCCAACGTTGGACGGTGGCGCGGCCGACGCCGAGCAGCGCGGCCCAGCCGTCCTGGCTGATGCCGCGCACCTCGCGCAGGGCGCGCAGCAGTTCCGCGCCGTCTATGGCCCGGAGCGCGTCGTCGTTTAAGGCAGGCTGTTGGGAATCGTCAGTAGAGGACATGGCGCACACCGGAGCGCCCAGCCCCACGCGGCGGGCTGCAGCGCGAGACAAGCGACGCACGCAGCATACACGGCCCGGTAACAATTGTAATGAGAACTCTGCGCAAATATGGCAAGGTTCTGCAAATGAAGCGCGGGCGCAGGCCGTACGGCAACGTCGGCGTGTGCCTGTTGCACAACGGATGAACGTTCCGCAGCGACGTGCGGCGCTCAGGCTTCGCGGCGCACAGGGCAGCGGTTGTCTGCGAAGGTCGCCGGACAGGCCCGGCGCCGCCGGCACGGCGCGACGCGGCGATGCTGGCCGGTGCTATGCTCGCTCCACGAACTCGCGCTCCAGTTCGCGCACCTGCGGCAGGCCGATGAAGTCGTTGAACTCCGGGAACGTCAGCATCTTGCCGGCGTGGCCGGCCGGCGTGCCGTCGCGCTTGATCGTGTCCACCACGCGCTGCATCGCCCGCGTCGCCGCCAGCAGCGTGCTGATCGGGTAGATCACGAGCTTGTAGCCGAAAGCGCGGATCTGTGCCAGCGGCAGCGGCGGCGTCTTGCCGCTGTCCGCCCAGTTAAACAGCAGCGGCGGCCCGCCCGCGAACGCCTCGCCCACGGCGCGGCACTCGGCTTCGCTCTCCGGCGCCTCGATGAAGAGCATGTCCGCGCCGGCCTCGGCGTAGAGCCGGCCGCGGCGCAGCGCCGCGTCCAGTCCCAGCACGGCGCGGGCGTCGGTGCGGGCGATGATCAGGAAGTCCGGGGCGCGGCGGGCACGCACGGCGGCGCGCAGCTTCTGCACCATCTCCTCGGCGGGCACCACCTGCTTGCCCTCCATATGCCCGCACTTCTTCGGCGCCACCTGGTCCTCGATGTGCAGGCCGGCCACGCCCGCCGCCTCGTACATTTCGACCGTGCGCAGCACGTTCAGCGGGTTGCCGTAGCCCGTGTCGGCGTCGGCGATCAGCGGCACGGAGATGGCCGCGGCCATGCGGCGGGCGTTCTCCACCATCTCGGCGGCCGAGAGCAGGCCCACGTCCGGCCGGCCCAGCAGCCCGGCCGAGCTGCCGAAGCCCGTCATGTAGACGACGGGAAAGCCGGCTGCCTCGACGATACGGGCGCTGAGCGCGTCGTAGGCGCCCGGCGCCTGCACGATCTCGGGAGCGGCCAGCAGCTCGCGCAGGCGGGCGGCAGGAGCAGCGAGCATGTCACTTCCTTCGACAGCAGCGGCAGCGCCGGTCCGTGTTGATCAGCGGGGAAAGCCGAGGGCGTCGAGCGCGGCTTCGGCTACTTCCATGTCCTGGTGATAATGGCCACCGCTCACGCCGAGCCCGCCGATCACCTGCTCGGCGTGCCGCAGCGGATAGCCGCCGCCGAAGATGACCAGCCGGTCCTGCTGCGGGATGCCGTGCAAGAGCGGCGCGTCTTCTTTGATGAAGTCGTACCACTGGTGCGTGGCCAGGCCGAAGCCGATCGCTGTGTAGGCCTTGTCCTGGGCGATCTTCACGGAGAGCAGCGCGGCGCCGTCCATGCGGCTGAGGGCCTTGAGGTTGCCGCCCTCGTCGCAAACGGCGATGACCATCGGCACGCCGATCTCCGCGGCCTTCTTCTCGGCTGCCTCGATCAGCGCCCGCGCCGCGGCGCCGGTGATCGTCTGCCGTTGCAAGCTGACGTCCATTTGCACTCCCTCCCCGCTCGTTTCCAGCAGCGGACAATCAGCGAACGCCTGCGGGCTTCCACTCAGTGGGCCGCGGCGTAGTGCTGCGCCAGCAGGTCGGCGCCGAAGTCGCCCTCCGGGTCGCGCCAGACCGAATGGATGTGGTTGGCGTTGTCCTGCGTGTTGTCGTACTCCACGAGCAGGCGCGGGCCTTGCAGCCGGTAGTAGTGCGGCTGCCGCCGTTCTGTCCCGCCTGCCCAGGCGAAGGAGATCTGTTCGAGCACGCCGGCCACGCGCGCCCGTTCGCCCGCCGCGACCTCGTCGGGCATGCGGTCCGTGTACTGGTGAATCAGCGCCGCGAGCAGCTGACGCTGGGCAGCGCTCATGCGCGCGGCCGGCAGCCCCTTCGCCTGCCGTGCGTAGCGGAACGCCTCGATGTGCTCATCGCGGATGCCCAGCGCGGTCACGGTGCGCTCGTGGCGGCGGCGGCGCTCCTCCATCCCCGCCCCGTCGTACTGCTCGCGGAAGATCTCCCAGCCCAGCGGCGGCAGCATCCCGTCCTCGATCGCGGGCCGGTTGCCGATCACGAGGTCCCACGGCGCCGTGGGCGCGATCACGGCAATGGCGCGCTGATCGGCATCGAGCGCGTGCAGCAGCTCACGGGCCAGGTCTTCCTCACCGGCGAGCGGGCGCAGCAAGCCGGGGCCGACCAACGGCGCCTCGGCCGGGTTCGCGCCGAAGAAGCTGGGCACAGTCGCGACGATGCGCCCGTCCACGATCGTGTAGTGCAACGAGATGTGATGGCCCCCGAAGCGCCAGCCCCAGGGCGCCTTGCCGCCGGGTTCGCCGAAGATACTGATGTAATAGAGCAGCGGATCGCGGCCGCGGCCGTTGGGGTCGCGGTCGCGCATGAAGCGCACACGCCAGCCCTCGATCTGGTCCAGCACGTTCTCCAGCCCCATGATCGTGGCGGCCACGTTGTAGCCCGGCACGCTGAGGCCGCTCGCCACCAGGCGCAGCGTGCGCTGCTGCTGGGCCGGCGTCATTTCGCCCAGCGGCAGGCCGCCGTGGTCCGTCGGTGTGTAATACCAGCGCCGACGCTCTTCTTCGTCGGGGAAGTTGAAGCTGGCCTTCGCCCGTTGCTCCGGGCTGAGCGCGGCGAGAAGGTTTGCCGCCGCCGCCGTCATGCGCTCCGCCAGCTCCGCCGTGACGCTGTTCGTGCCTGTCGCCATTTCATGCCTCCTCGCCGCGCAACGCCTGCGCGGGGCACCTAACCCTGACCTGGCTGAAGCCAGGTCTGTCCCTTCCCGAAACTGGAAGGGACGGTGCGAGGACAACGGGAAGATTGGAGACAATCCCTCCGCGTGTCCCACAAGGACACCAAGGTCCCGCCGCCGTCGCACGACGAGTGGAACGCTCCAGAAGTCCCTTTCCCGTCTCGGGAAGGGACAGATTTGGCTTCAGCCAAATCAGGGTTAGGTGCCCCGCGCGGCTGCCGCCTCTCGCTGTGCGAATGCCTATACTGTGACCGATCACCAGTCACCTGTCACCTCTCATGTGTCATGGGCTGAGGTGGAACGATGGCGCTCGACTTCCAGCGCAACTCGGCAGCACGCTTCATCAATATGGACGAAGGCACCGTCGCCCGCGAGATCTTTGTCTCGGACGAGGTCTATCTGCAGGAGCAGGAGCAGATCTTCGCCCGCGCGTGGCTGTTCGTCGGCCACGAAAGCCAGATTCCCAACCCCGGCGACTACTTCGTCTCCTGCATGGGCGAGGAGAGCGTGATCCTCACGCGCGACTCGGACGGCAGCATCCACGTGCTGCTCAACACCTGTACGCACCGCGGCATGAAGGTCTGCCGCTACGACGAGGGCAACACGGGCAGCTTCACCTGCCCCTATCACGGCTGGAGCTTCGGCGTCGACGGCCAGCTCGTCTCCACGCCGGGCGAGCTGATCGGCGTGCCGCACTTCCGCGACGCCTATTACTCCGAGCTGGACAAGTCGAAGTGGGGTCTGATTCAAGTCTCGCAGATGGCGAACTACAAGGGCACGATCTGGGCGACCTGGGCGAAGGACGCGCCGCCGTTCCTTGAGTACATCGGCGACTACAGGCTCTACCTCGATCTGCTGCTGGACTGCCGCGACGGCCGCAAGGGCGGCGCTGAGGTGCTGGGCGGCGTGCAGAAGTGGCAGATCCCCTGCAACTGGAAGTTTGCCGCCGAGAACTTCGCCGGCGACGCCTACCACAACATCAGCCACCGCTCGGTAGATGTGGTCGGCATCGGCCCCAGCGGCAGGGGCCGGCGCGACAGCGAGTGGGACGCCACCAAGCGCTATCAGGTGTCGTTCCCGGAGCACGGCCATAGCTGCCTCGTCTATCACCAGCAGGACGACGTGCCCTACACGCCGACCTATCAGGAGACGCCGCTCGTCGAAGAGTACATGCGCTACTGCTATGAGGAGCGACAGCGGCGGCTGGGCGAGGCGGCGCGGATTCTGGGCAGCGTCGGCACCGTCTTTCCGAACATGACCTACCTGGCTCGCCAGCCGCGCAGCATCGGCGTCTGGCATCCGCGCGCCGCCACGAAGTGCGAGGGCTGGCGCTGGTTTTTGGTAGACGCGGACGCGCCGCAGGAGGTCAAAGACGTGCTGCGGCACTACTACATCCGCTACTCCGGTCCCGGCGGCCTGACCGAGCAGGACGACATGGAGAACTGGAACTACGCCACGGCGGCGAGCCGCGGCACGATGGCGCGGCGCCTGCCCTACAACTACCAGATGGGCATGGGCCACGAGTATACGAACGGCCCGCTGCCCGGCCGCCTCTCGCCCGCCTTCAGCGAGCAGGCGCAGCGCGGTTTTTACAGCCGCTGGGCGCAATACATGGACGCACGCGACTGGGGTGATCTGTAAGGATCAGAAGTCAGGGAATCGGGAGGCGGTTGGCGCCGGCTAGCTTGAGGGCGCGAACAGCACCGTGGCGCCCGCCTGCGGCAGCGCTTTTGACGCCGGCTTCGCGGTTGCGGGAGTGTGCCAGCGCAGGCCGAAGATCAACCGTTCCAGCGCATCGCCTACTGCCTCAGGCAGCGGCAAGAACTCGGCGCCGCAGACCGCGCGTGTCTCCAGCGCACTCTGCCACGCGACGCGGAAGGGCAGGTTCAGCGCCGCATCACCCTCCGCCGCCGCCAGATGCAGGACAAGATCGCCGTCTTCGGGCAGCAGCCTGCGCGAGACGACTTTGGCCCCGCCGGCGCTGAGGTCGCAGATGTGGACGCGCACGCGCAGCGCCGTCTTGCCCGCGATGCCGCTGACGAAGGCCGGCCAGGGTGCCGTGAGCGCTACCCGGCGGCTGGCGCGCCGCTGGCTGCCGCTCAGGCGCTCGCCGGGCTTGTGCGCCGGCACGGGCCGCATCCGCGGCTCTGGCTCGGTCAGCGGCGCCGGGTTGAGCGTGATGCTGACGGTCTCGCCGATCTCACGCGCCGCGATGCTCGCCCGCTCGTAGTAGCCGAAGGGGTGCACGATGCCAACGTCCGCGCCGGCCGGTACAAGATCCGCCTGCGCCACGGGCAACTGCAGCTCGACGGCGATCAGCGCCGTCTCCGCCCGCGTGATCTGGCCGCTCAGCATCACGTCCTGGTCGCTCTCGGTGAGCAGGAGCGAGAGCGGCTGCCCGGCGCGCAGGCCGGCAAACGCGACGGGATAGCTCCACAGCTTCGGCGTGGCCTCGACCACCGTACCGTCCCCTTGCTCGTGCGAGCGTTTGTCGCACGGTTGGCGAAACCCGTATCAGTATCGATACGTTTTGCGACTTCTGAAGGCTGCGAACCATGCGCTGCACGAGCGAACCGCCGCTCCTCGTCTGCTGCCTCGCCGCACGACCGCGGCCGTTCCGGCACGGGCAGCCGGCACGCGCGACGCAGTGTATCCGCGGGGCTGCGCGGATGCGGCGCTTGGTTCACAATGCAGGGCGTACACGGGGCGCCGAGCGCCGAGACACAGGTGCGTGGCTGTCGCTCGGCCACGCAGCAAACTCGGATCGGCGACGCGACGCTCGACGACAAGGGGCTGCCATGGTGGACGCCGGCACCAATGCGATCGCGCGGCTCTTGCTGCAACGCGAGGTCGAAGCATGGCTCTATCGCGAGGCCGAACTGCTGGACGAGCGGCGCTTCTCCGCGTGGCTCGATCTGCTGAGCGAGGACGTGCGCTACTGGATGCCGCTGCGCCGCAATGTGCGCGCCGGCGAGCAGGCCGCGCGGGAAAGCACGCGCGAGCAGCACGATGTCGCCTGGTTCGACGAGGGCAAGGAGACGCTGCGCAAGCGCGTGCAGCAGATCGAAACGGGCATTCACTGGGCGGAAGAACCGCTCTCGCGCCTCTGCCATCTGGTCACGAACGTGCAGATCCTGGCCGACGACGGCGCCGAACTGCGCGTGAAGAGCCGCTTCCTGCTCTACCGCAACCGCCTGCAGGAAGAGACCGACATCCTCGTAGGCAAGCGCGAGGACACGCTGCGGCGAGCCGAAGACGGCGGCCTGCTGCTCGCCCGCCGCGCGATCACGCTCGACCAGAACGTGCTGCTGGCGAAGAACCTGACGTTCTTCATCTGAACGTGAGAGTATGCATGAACGTGAGAATTGCAGGTGAGGCGACCGCTGCTGATGGTGGGCGCGATGAGCGATGGACACGGTGAATCATCCCTGACAGGCGATCACGCACGCTGTCGCCGTGTGGCGCAGACGGCGGGGCGGCCCGCTCGTTCCAGCGCACTGCTCGCGGGATACGGAGCGGTGGCGCCCCGCGAACGGCCCGAAAACTTCGCCGCGCTGCGTGACGCCTTCGAACGTGGGGTGGCGGCAGCGGCAATCTGTACTTCAGCGACGTGCACAACGGCGGTGTGTTTCGTCGCTCGCCGGCCGGCGCGGTCGAGACGGTGATTCCGAAGCGGCGCGGCGTGGGCGGCATCGCCCTGCACGCCGACGGCGGCCTCGTCGTCTCCGGCCGCAACGTCTGCCACGTGCACGAAGGCGAGACGCGCGTACTGTTCGCGCCGGAGAATACGCCCGGCTTCAACGACCTGTTCACCGATCGCTGGGGTTGCGTCTACGCCGGCACGGTGCGCAGCGATCCGTTCGCCGCTGGCGGCCAGCGCACGCCCGGCGAGCTGTGGCGCATCAGCGGTGAGGGCGAGGCGACCCAGGTCTATGACGGCGTCGGCCTGAGCAACGGCATCGGCTTCTCGCCGGACGAGCGGCTGCTCTATCACTCGGACAGCGCCGCACGTGCGATCTATGTGAGCGATGTGCGCGGCCGCGGACAGGTCGCGAACCGGCGCATCTTCACCCAGGTCGAGTTGGGCGTGCCCGACGGGCTGGCGGTGGACGTGGAGGGCGGCGTCTGGGTGGCCGTCTTTCAGGGCGGCTGCGTGGCGCGCTACCGGCCCGATGGCGCGCTCGATCGCACGATTGATGTGCCGGCAAAGGCCGTCACCAGCCTCTGCTTCGGCGGTGAAGGCCTCAAGGACCTCTACATCGTCACCGCCGACAACACCGAGGCGCCGGAGCGTGGCGGCACGGTCTTTCGCACGCGCGTGGACGTGGCCGGCCTGCCGGCGCCGCTGGCGCGGATCTAGACGCGATCGACGTCGTTACGCCAGGTCAACCCCGTCTGCACGGCTGGAAGCCGCCTGCGCCCCGCGCCAGATTGCGCCAGTTGCGCCAGGGAAGGCCACGGCCATCGCGGCGGCGCCGGCCGTACGGCGCGGCCGCAACCGTTCCTGCTGTGACGCTAAAGTCCGGGAGATCGGTCCCGATACTGATGTAGCAGTTCCCAGAACTGTTGGCCGTTCTGCGCCCGGAAGGCGTGATCGCCGTGGTTCAGCCGCAACATCCCAACCAGGCGCCCGCCGGGCGCCGGCGCCGCCCGGTGGGCGCGGTGCGCACGACCGCGGCGCTCGCCGTGCTCTCTCGCCTGGCGATGACGCCGGCCGGCGCGATTACCAGCGCCACGCTTGTGCAGGCCTGCACGCTGATCGGCGCCATGCTGGGAGCTGAAGAAGCGTACGTGGTGAAGACGGGCGATCCGCATTTCGTGCGCGTGGATGCGCCGGGCGATCCGCGCGCGTACGAGGTCAAACAGAAGGGCTACTTCCTGATCTGGCGCGAACTGGCCTCCAATCCGGAGGTCGCCGGCGGGCTGTTCAATGTCGTCGAGCGTCGCGTCGCCGATCCGAGTTTGCTGCGTGGCCGAGCGGCAGCCACGCACCTGGCGATGCTGTTGCCCAGCGATGAGAGCAGTTCCGAGCTGCTGCTGGTGCGCGGGCCGTGGCCGGCGGGACTCAGCCGGGGCCAGGTCGATTTCATCACCGCCGCGCGGCCGATGCTCGCCTATCTGGTGGGCACGCTGCTCGACACACGGCGGCGCGAGCGGCAGCGGGAGCAACTGCACAGCTTCGGCGCCGTGGCCGCCGCGCTCACCCGCGGACAGGAGCTGGAGGCGGCGCTGCCCGCCATCGCCACGGCGGTCGCCAGGGCGTCGGGCTTCGATTGGGCGACGATTACGCTGGTGGACGAGCGGATAGAACAGATCACGGCGCGTGCGATCAACAATGCGCGCCACTCGGACACCGCAACCGCCAATCTCTCGCGCGAAGGTGAAGCGAATCTCGAGGACGCGCTGCGGGCCGCGCGCGCCTTCCGCGGACGCGCGCAGCCGCAGCTCTTCTCCAACTTGCTCGACGACAGCTCGGCGGCACGCACGGCGATGCGGCGCTTTCTCGAACGAGCGCACCTGCTCTCGACGGCAACCTTTCCCCTGTATTCCGGCCAGCGGCTGCTGGGGACGCTCAACTTCTCCGACTCGACGGTGCATGGCTTTGCTGCGCGGGAGGTAGACTTTCTGACGTTGCTTGGCGAGCAGGTCGTGCATGCGCTCGAGTGGCTGCAGCTCAACCAGGAGCTGCGCGAGGCCAACGCGGCGTTGGCCCGGGCCGCCAGTCACGACGCCCTCACGGGCCTGCCCAACCGCATGCTCTTCCTCGACCGGCTCGACCAGACGCTCGCCCGCGCCCAGCGCTGCGCCGACGCCGTCGCCGTGCTCTTCATCGACCTCGACGACTTCAAGGCCGTAAACGACCGCTTCGGCCACGAGACGGGCGACCGCCTGCTGCGGGTCGTGGCCGAGCGGCTGCAGCGCACGCTGCGCACCGGCGATACGGCCGCGCGGCTGGGCGGAGACGAGTTCACCGTCGTGCTCGGAGACGTGACGGGCGAGGAGCAGGCGCAGCAGGTGGCCGAGCGGCTGCGGCGGGCGCTGCAACAGCCGGTGGAACTGGCGGGCCAATGCCTGCTGCCGCGAGCGAGCATCGGCGTGGCCTGCGCCTCGGCCGCCAGCGCAAACGCCGAAGCGCTGCTGCGCCGCGCCGACCAGGCGATGTACGAGGCGAAGGCGCAGGCCAAAGCCCGCCTGATCGACCCCGCCGCCTGAGGCGCCTGCTGCTGGCAGCAGCCTCTCCCGCCGCGCCGCGGGCCTCAGCGCGGGCGCAGGGAGCAGGGAACAGGGATAGGGAACCGGGAACAGACGGCGGCGCATCCGCATCGGTGGGAGACCGCGCGGGCGCACCACCGTGCGCCCCTGCGTCACCTGCGCCCTCCGCCCTCCGCCCTCTATTCCCTATCCCCTATCCCCGGCGCCCGCCACGCGGGCAGGCCACGCGGGTCACGGCGCAGCCGCGGCAGATCGGCTGCGGCGATGCGGAAGGCGCCGGCGAGGCCGGGCAGCTTCAGCGCGGGCAACACGCCCGCGCGGCTGCGCCGGCGCACCGTGGCGGGCGAGACACCCGCGGCGACGGCGGCCTGAAAGATGGTGAGCAGCCGGGGAAGAGCGGGCGCGGCAGGGGGCGAAGGCTCGCGAGCCATACGCTGGCAACCTTTGCGCCGTGCACCAGATTGCCGCCCCACGCACGGCGCCTGTGCCGGTTCAGTGCCCGCGGGCGCTGAATCAGAACATATGTTCTGTATCACATGGGCGCGCCTGCTGTCAATGCCCGTGATCATGGGCGCTCGGGCGCCCTGCCAAACCCGCTGAACCGGCGCCGGCCTGCGGACACGTGCCAGGGACCACGGCGTTACCATGCGGCTGCTTTCGCCGCCCTGGATGTTTGGCTACGCTATCGACATGCAGCAATTCGATCACTCGGCGTCGCTGCTGCTGGCGCCGGCGGCGGCGCGGCAGCCACGGCTCGGGCGCCTGCCCGCGCTGCTCAAGGGGCTGGCCGATCCCACGCGGCTGCGCATCGTGGGCTTGCTGGCGCAGCGCGAACTCTGCGTCTGCGATTTAGAGGAACTGCTGGGCGTCTCGCAGAGCATGACCAGCCACCATCTCGGCGTGTTGCGCCGCGCCGGCCTGCTGCTGCAGCGGCGCGACGCGCGCGACGCGCGCTGGGTCTACTACCGGCTCAACCCGCAAACCACGGCCGCCGTGCGCGAGCAGTTCGCGGCGCTGCTCGACCTCTCAGGCTTCGACGACACGCCCGCCCGCTGCGAGTAGGAGGAATCTCCGTGGCCGCTGGCCAGGCGCAACGGTTCAAGGTCTATCACAGCCCCAGCGGCGACTTCCTGCGCACGCCCGCCGGCGAAGTTCGCCTGTTTGCGGAGCGCGACGAGGCACAGGCGGCGGCCGCGCGGCAGGGCGGCTTCGTGCTGCCGGCCGACGCGCCCTCGCCCGGCGGCTTCGATCGGACCTGGGCCTGATGGCGGCGGAAGAGGCGGCCGCGGCGGAAACATATCGACGCGCATCGTTGCGCCTCGGGCCGGCGGCCGGGCGATGCGCCGCCGAGTTCATCGGCACGTTCGCGCTGGTCTTCGCCGGTCCCGGCGCCGCGGTGATCGACGCCTACAGCAACGGCGGCGTCACGCCGGTCGGCGTCGGCCTGACGTTCGGCCTGATCGTCGGCGCGATGATCTACGCGATCGGCCACATCTCCGGCGCCCACATCAACCCGGCCGTCACGCTCGCCTTCACGCTCACGCGCCACTTCCCGCGGCGCGACGTGCCGGGCTATCTCGGCGCGCAGCTGGCCGGCGCCGCCGCGGCCAGCCTCGTCACCAAAGGGCTCTACGGCAACGTCGCGCATCTCGGCGCCACGCTGCCCAGACACGGCGCCGGGCAGGCGGCGGTGCTGGAAGGCGTGCTGACCTTCTTGCTGATGTTCGTGATCATGGCCGTCGCCACCGACACGCGCGCCGTGGGCGAGGCGGCGGCGCTGGCGATCGGCGGCTACGTGGCGCTGGCCGCGACCTTCGCCGGCCCGATCGCCGGCGCCTCGATGAACCCGGCGCGTTCGTTCGGCCCGGCGCTGGTGTCGAACGACTGGACGGCGTGGTGGGTTTACTGGCTCGGCCCGATCGCCGGAGCGCTGGCCGGCGCCCTCGCCTATCAGCTCGTCCGCAGCGGGCAGAAGGCGTAGCGGCGGCCGCCCGCTCGCCCGGAGGAAACCATGAACGCCGAACGTCCGACGATCCTGTTCGTCTGCGTGCACAACGCCGGCCGCTCGCAGATGGCGGCCGGACTCACGCACGTCCTCTCTGAGGGGCGTGTCCACGTGCGCTCGGCCGGCTCCGAGCCGGCAGACCGCATCAACCCGGCCGTCGTTGCGGCGATGGAGGAACTCGGCATCGACCTGGCGCAGGAGTTTCCGAAGCCGCTCACGGATGAGGTCGTAGCGGCAGCCGATGTCGTGATCACGATGGGCTGCGGCGACGCCTGTCCGATTTATCCCGGCAAGCGCTATCTCGACTGGCAGGTGGACGACCCGGCGGGGCAGCCCCTCGAGCGCGTGCGCCTGATCCGCGACCAGATCCGCGCCCGCGTCGAGGGGCTGCTGCGTGAACTCGGCATCACGCCCGCCCTGCGCTGAACGTCAGCAGCAGCGGCTGTTCGGGTCGGCCGTGGGGCCGCAGCAGGCGCTGGTTTCCAGCCCCGGCGCGGCGATCAGCTCAAGCGGCTCGCCGCCGAAGCGGCGCGGGGCACGGGGCGCGCCGCCGGGCTTCACGGCGTCGATCAGGGCGCTGCGCCACGGTTTGCCGCTATCCTCGCCCGTGTCGCTCAGCGTGACCGCGACCTCGCCGAAGCCCGCCGCGCGCAGCCGCTCGGCGTAGTCGTCTCGTACGAGTGCGCCGGAGATGCAGCCGGCCCAGAGGTTCATATCCTCCTGCTCGGCCCGCGACAGCGCGTGCAGCAGCACTACGTCGGAGACGTGCAGCCGGCCGCCGGGCGCGAGCACGCGAAACGCCTCACGGAAGACCGCGTCCTTGTCGGGCGAGAGGTTGATCACGCAGTTGGAGATGATCGCGTTGATCGACGCATCGGCGACGGGCAGTCGCTCCATCACGCCCTTGCGAAACTCGATGTTCTCGGCGCCGACCTTCGCCCGATTGCGCGCGGCCAGAGCGAGCATGTCGTCGGTCATGTCCACGCCGATCACCCGGCCGGAGGGGCCGACCTGTCTGGCGGCGAGGAAGCAGTCGAGGCCGGCGCCAGAGCCCAGGTCGAGCACGACCTCGCCGGGTTGCAGCGTGCCGATCGCGACCGGGTTGCCGCAGCCATACGAAACGGCCGTCTCGGGCAGGTTCGCGGTTTCGCTGCCGGCGTAAAACTGCGCCTTGACGCCGCCGGCGCGGGCGTCGCCGCAGCAGTCATCGCCGCAGCAACTCGCCGTGTCGCCGGCCGCGACCTCGCGGGCGCGGGCGCCGTAGGCCGCGCTCACGGCATCGCGAATCTCATCGGCAGTCCTAGCAGTCTTGCTGGTCATGGCAGGCTCCTCTCTTTCATCGGGTTTTCCCGATACTCTGGGGTCAAAAACGCTCAGCAGCAGCCCTGCTGCGTGAAGCCAGCGAAGAGGTCGCGCAGGAAACTCAGCGCTTCCGGCTCAAGGCAGTAGCAACGGTACGGCCCATCGAGCGTGCCCTGCACGATGCCCGCCGCTTTGAGCACGGTCAGGTGCTCGGAGACGCTCGACTGCGAGACGGGCAGCTCCACCACCAGGTCGCCGGTCACGCATTCGTTGCGCTGCGCCAGAAGCTGCACGATGCGGAAGCGCACCGGGTTGGCCAGCGCCCGCAGCATCTGCACGGCGCGGGCCTCGTCCGTGGTCTGGGTCAGCGTCTTCATCGTTCAGTCGCTTCGGCTTTTCCCGTTGTCATCATCGGCAGTTTCCGATATTGTGCGAACACTGTCAAGGGGTCAGCGGCAAAATTCGGGGAAACGGCGCCGCGCGCGGCCCGAGGAGCATTTGCTACGGATTTTCCCGTTTTTCCGTTGTCAGGAGCGCCGAGGTTCGCTATGCTGGTGCGCATGCTACGTCCGCTCACGCGCCGCCCGTACTACGGCTGGGTGCTCGTCGCCACGCTCGGCGTGACCGAGACGACCTCATGGGGCGTGCTCTACTACGCCTTCACGGTCTTTCTGGACCCGATGCACCACACGTTCGGCTGGTCGCGCGCGACGTTGACCGGCGCCTTTTCGCTCGCTTTGCTGCTCTCCGGCCTCGTCGGCGTGCCCGTGGGGCGCTGGCTCGATCGCCACGGACCGCGGTTATTGATGACGGCCGGCTCCTGCGCCGCGGCGCTGCTGGTGCTGGCCTGGGCCGCGGTGGGCAATCTCGTGACGTTCTATCTGGTCTGGGCGGCGATCGGCGTCGTGATGGCGGCGGTGCTCTACGAGCCGGCCTTCGTGATCGTGGCGACCTGGTTCCGGCGCAAGCGCGGCCGGGCGCTGACGCTGCTCACCTTCATGGCCGGCTTCGCCAGCGTGATCTACATTCCGCTCGCCGGTTTCCTGGTCGCCCGGCAGGGCTGGCGCGGCGCCCTTGTCACGCTCGCCATCATCGTCGCCATTGGCACGATTCCGCTGCACGCGCTGGTCCTGCGCCGGCGGCCTGAGGATCTGGGTCTGCTGCCCGACGGCGCCGCTGCCGAAACGCCGAGTCAGGCGGAGGCGCCGGAGCGCAGTCTGCCGGCCCGCACCGCCCTGCGCGGAGCGACCTTCTGGTGGCTGATGGGGGCGTTCTTTCTCAATACGCTCGGCGTCAGCGCCCTGTTCGTGCATCTGGTGCCCTATCTCACCGACCACGGCTACGGCAAGGAGTTCGCGGCGACCGTGACCGGCCTCGTGGGCGTGATGGCGCTGCCAGGGCGTCTGGTCTTGACGCCGCTGGGCGACCGGCTGCCGCGTAGCTGGGTGGCCTGCGGCATCTTCATGCTGCAAGCTCTCGCGCTGCTGGTGCTGCTGCTGGTGCACAGCAGCGCCGGCGTGATCGGCTTCGTCGTCCTGTTCGGCGCGGGGTTCGGCGCGGTGACGCCGGCGCGGGCGGCGCTGGTGGCCGAGTTTTATGGCCCGGCCAGCTACGGCAGCATCAGCGGCGTGCTCGCCTTCTTCCTGACCGGCGCCCGCGGGATCGCGCCGGTGGGCGCCGGCATTCTCTACGACGCGACCGGCAGCTACACCGCCATGCTCTGGGGGCTGACCGCTGCCTCCGCCGTGGCTGCGGTCGCGGTGCTGATCGCGGAGCGCAGCGCGCACGGGCTCGCCGTGCCGCGCGAAGCCGAAATGCAGGCGACCACGTAGGGGAGCATTCGTGATGACGACGCAGAACATTACCCTGCGGCTGGCCCACGTTGGCGATGCCGCGGCGATTGCCCGTATCTACAACGAGGGCATCGAGGACCGCGTGGCGACGTTCGAGACGGAGCCGCGGACGGTCGAGCAACTCGCCGCGACGCTGCGCGAGCGGGGTGACGCCTACCCAACCGTGGTGGCCGAACGCGATGGCGCGCTGATCGCCTGGGCCGGAGCGGCAGCGTATAGTGACCGCCCCTGCTACGCCGGCATCGGCTCCTGCTCGGTCTACGTCGAGCGCGGCGCACGCGGCCGCGGCGCCGGCCGCGCCGTCCTGGCCGAGCTGATCCGCGTCTATGAAGCGTTGGGCTTCTGGAAGCTGGTGTCGCGCGTCTTCCCGGAGAATGCCGCGAGCAGGGCGATGTGCAAAGCCGCCGGCTTTCGCGAGGTCGGCGTTTATCACAAACATGGCCGGCTCGACGGGCAGTGGCGCGACTGCGTCATCGTCGAGCGGCTGCTGGGCGTCGCCGCTGCGGACGGCGCCTGAGGTGTCGCGTTGCTCGGCCGCTTGACCTTCCCGTTTGTGGAAGGTCTACGGTGGCATCATGGTGAACACGGCCAATGCGGCGAATACGCTGACGATCGGCGGCGTTGCCCGGCGTCCCCGGCAATTCCGGACGTTTGCCCTACCGTGAGACCTGCCGCAGGTGGAAACGGAGGTGCGTGACCGGCATGGCGAACGTCTGCTCAAGCGTCATATATTCGCTGAAGAGGGCATCCCAGCGGGTTGGATAGTACATACCCCGTTGCCATTCATTGTCTGGAATGGCCTCCAACCTCCGCACAAGCCTGCGGTGAACATCGTCGTATGCCCGCCCGATGCGTTTACGCGTGTAGATTCGCGCGCCAATATGGGCAGCAAACGCATTCAGCGCGTTGAACGGGCCAGTCGTGCCGTTCAAGATGCGGGCGAAGCGCCTGGAGTACCGATCCGGCAGCCTGCCCCAGAACCGAACGATCGGGACAAGAACACGCATGAGCTTGAATGCGAGGAACGTGTGAAAGAGCACCTCGCCGTTCGTCCAGTTCGCGTTGGTACTCCGCTTCCGCCAGCCAGCTTCAGACAGCGATTCGAGAGCGAGATGAAACTCGCGCCGCGCGGCTTCAAGGTCGGAGCAGAGGCTGCGCTGCGTCGCGATCTGGTCCATTGCTGGCGTCCTTGCGCTGGACACTGGCCCTTTCCGTGCGGCTCCATGATACCGCTTCGGCGATGATGCACCGCTTGCTCACGGCGCCGGCGGAGGGCTTGACCTTCCCCTTTGTGGAAGGTCTACGGTGGCTTCATGGCGAACACTCTGACGATTGGCGGCGTTGTGCGGCAGACCGGCGTGCCGGCGAAGACCATTCGCTTCTATGAGGCGCAGGGGGTGCTGCCGCCCTCGCGGCGAACGCTGGCAGGTTACCGCGTGTACAGCCCGGTCGAGGTTCGGCGCCTGCGGCTGGTGCACCGGGCGCGCCTGCTCGGTCTCTCCCTGCGCGAGGCGAAAGCGCTGGCCGATCAGGCTTTTGCCTCCGACTGTGCTGCGTTTGCCGACCAGCTTCTGGCGTTCATTGCCCGCCAGCGCGTGGCGGTTGACGAGCGAATAGCCGAACTGGCGGCGCTGCGGGCGGAGCTGGATGATCTGGAAATCCACGCCCGCCATGCCCAGACGCAGGCCGAGCCGGGGCAGCGGGTGGCGACCTGCTCATTCTGCCCATTAGTTGATGAGAAAGGAGGTGATATGCCATGACCGAGTGCCCGTGCCCATGCGGCACCTGCCCCTGTGAGTGCTGCGGGTAATACTCACGCGTAGCACCCGAACACTGCCCGTCTTGGCGCGGACCGCGAAGACGGGCAGTGTTCACTCCCGCCCGGCTCAGCGGAACATGACGTGCAGCGCCACGTAGAGTGCGTAGGCGGCCAGCAGCACGGCGCCTTCGAACCGGGCCACGCGGCCGCGCCAGAGGAAGAAGAGCGCGAGCCAGGTAGCGGCGACGAGGAAGGGCCAGTCGAGCGTGCGCACGAGAGCGGGAACATGCACGGGCGCGATCAGCGCGATCAAGCCGAGGTTACAGAGCGTGAAATAGAGCAGCGTGCCCAGCAGATTGCCGGCGCTCACCTCCGGATGCCCTTCTCGCGCGGGCACGGCCTGCCGCACGACTTCCTCAAGCTCGATCACCGCCGGCGCCACGACCATGCCCATCACCAGCGCCGGAATCGCCAGATGCGCGACCAGCCGTTTGGCGCCGTCGGTGATCAGCTCGCCGCCGATGCCGACGGCGATCAGGCCACCGATCGTCAGGCCGATCGCGCTCAGCGGACCATGCTTCTCCTTCTGCGCCTCCTCGACTTCCTCGGAGGCCATGAGCGGTTGCCGGCGTGAAGCCACGACGAGGTACGCCATAGCGCCGGCGAAGGCGAGCAGCAGCGCCGCGCCGGCCAATCGAGCCGTCGTCTCGCCGACGAGCGCCAGACCGACGAGCAGCGGCGCGGCCGCGGCCAGCAGCAGGAACGAACGCGGCAGCCGGACGTGGAGCGGCGCGATCATGCCGCCCAGCCCCAGCGCCACGCAGACGAGGAACGTGGCCCCGCCGAAGACCGAGCCGAGCGCCAGCGCCGGCGCGTTGCCGTGGCTCGCGGCGAGCCCGACGGCGATGTTCTCCGCTTCGAGGCCGGAAAGCAGCGCGCCGACGACGAAGGTCGAGAGGCCGAGCAGCAGCGCGACGCCGACCAGCCCTTCGAGCAGCCGCTCGGTGGCGAAAATGGCCAGCACCGCGCCCAGCACGAACAACCCAATGCCGGCGGCAACATCCATGTCCGCTCCCGATGCCCGTCTGGCACTTGCGTAATCAGGGAACACGCCCGCCGGCGCGGCGCTGGCGGCGCGGCGTCAGCATCGCATAGGCTGCTTCACAGCAGGAGCGCCGCGTTGCGAAATCTGGGAGCTTTACGCGAGCGCGGGTGGAGATCCGATGCCGTCGATCGTGCTCACGACCTGCAACGCCTGGCCGGAGCTGAGCGCGGGCGATGCGCCGCTGGCCCGAGCGCTCAGCGAAGTTCGGGGCGCGAAAGTCGTCTCCGCACGCTGGAACGCGCCGGAGGACCAGCCGGTCTTTGCGGCCGCGGACGCGATCGTGCTGCGCTCCAACTGGGATTATCATCACGCGCCGGCGGCGTTCGCTGGCTGGCTCGGCTGGCTGGAGGCGCAAGGCAAGCCCGTCTTCAATACGCCGGCGCTGGTGCGCTGGAACCTGGAGAAGGCCTATCTGCTGGAGCTGGCCGCACATGGCGTCGCCGTGCCGACCACGTACGTGGTGCAGAACGAGCCGGGCGCGATCGCCGCCGCCGTGCGTGAGTTTGCTGGCGCACCAGTCGTGATCAAGCCGGCCGTGGGCGCCAGCGGTCATGAGGTCTACAAAGCGACGGCAGCCAGCCTCGATGCCGTGATCGCACAGCTCCGCGCGGGCGTGCCGGAGCGGCGCCTGCTGGTGCAGGAGTTCCTGCCCGAGATCGCCGCTGGCGAGCGCGCCTTCGTCTTCATCGAGGGCGCCTTCACGCACGCTTTCCTGCGGCAGCCGGACACGGCGCGGCGGCTGGAGAACGACCCGAGTGAAGCGGAGTTTCGCGCCAACAGCCAGCACGGTGTGCGTGTCTCGCTGCTGGCGGATCTGCCGCCCGCACAGATCGCGCAGGCGCGGGCCGTGCTGAACGTGTTGCCCGAGCTGCCGCTCTACGCCCGCGTTGACGGCGTCTTCCGCGATGACCGGCTGGTCCTGACCGAGTTGGAACTGAACGAGCCGAGCCTGCGCCTCGACCTCTGGCCCGTGGCGGCCGAGCGCTTCGCCGCCGCGATCATGCGCCGGCTCGCCGCCTCACGTGGCTGATTCGCCCGGCAGCGCGGGCAGCGACGCAGCGTCTCCGCTCCTGCGAATACCGCCGGCCGTTCGCACCGTATCAACGGTCGAAGCCGCGCTCCGCGAGCCAGACTTCGAGAGCATCGGCGGGCAGCGGACGGCTGATGTGGTAGCCCTGCGCGAGGTCGCAACCCAGTGCCACCAGTCGCTCCCACGTCTCGCCGTCTTCGATGCCCTCGGCCACGACCTGCAAGCCAAGGTTGCGCGCCAGCTCGACCGTCGAGCGCACGATCGCCAGGTCTTTGCCGCTCAGCGCCATGTCCTGCACGAACGACCTGTCGATCTTGATCTCGTCCACCGGCAGGTGCTTCAGATAGGCCAGCGACGAGTAGCCGGTGCCGAAGTCGTCGATCGAAAGGCGCACGCCCATCTGGTGCAGCTCGCCCAGCACGACCAGGGCGCCGGCCGGGTCCACCATGATCGCACTTTCGGTCAGCTCCAGCTTCAGCCGCCGCGCCGGCACGTCGTGCTCGCGCAGCAGCGACGCCACGGTTTCGGCCAGGTGCGGCTCGTGCAGCATGCGGGCCGAAAGGTTCACGGCCACGCCCAGATAGAGGTCGCGCTGCTGCCAGACGCGCACCTGTGCGAGCGCCTCATGCAGCGTCCAGTGCGTCAGCGGCGCGATCAATCCTGTCTGCTCGGCCAGCGGAATGAACTCATTGGGCGAGACCAGCCCGCGCGCCGGGTGCTGCCAGCGCACCAGCGCCTCGACATGCGCCGGCCAGCCGTCCGTCAGGCGCACGACCGGCTGGTAATGCAGCCGCAGCTCGTGCCGCTCGAACGCCTGGCGCAGCTCGCCGAGCAGCGTCAGCCGCACCGGGTCGTGGCCATCGCGCTCGGCCGCATAGAGGGCGACGCCGCTGCCGAGCTGCTTGGCCTGATACATCGCCACATCGGCGTGGCGCATCAGCTCGTCGTCGTTCTGCCCGTGCTCCGGATAGAGGGCGATACCGATGCTGGCGCCCACGCTGACGCAGTGTTCGCCCAGATCGAACGACTGTTCCAGTGCGGCCACCAGCGCCTGCGCCGCCGCGCGGGCGCCCTCCTCGTCCGTATCGGGCAAGAGCACGGCGAACTCGTCGCCGCCGAGCCGCGCCACCGTATCCGAGGCGCGCAGCGCCGACAGCAAGCGCGGCCCCGCCTGCTGCAAGAGCCGGTCGCCCGACTGGTGGCCGAAGGTATCGTTCACGTCCTTGAAGCGGTCCAGATCCAGAAAGAGCAGGGCGAGGGTCTGCCGGCGCCGCTCGGCCTGGAGGATCGTTTGCTGCAAGCGGTCGCGCAACAGGTTGCGGTTGGGCAGGCCGGTGAGGCCGTCGTGCAACGCCTGGTGCTTCAACGCCGCTTCGGTCTCTTTGCGGGCGGAGATGTCCTCCAGCGTACAGATGGTGAACTGCGGCACGTTCTCCACGTCGCGCACCAGCGAAACGGTGACATGCGCCCAGAAAGAGCGACGATCCTTGCGGACGTAGCGTTTCTCCATCTGGTAGCGGTCCGGCTCTCCGGCCAGCACGCGCCCCAGCACTTCGAGCGGCGTAGAGAGATCGTCGGCAAAGGTGAGATCGCGGAAGCTGCGCTGTGCCAGTTCTTCGGCGTCGTAGCCAAGCATGGTCTGCAAGGCGCCGTTCGACTCGAGGATGCCGCCGCCCAGGTCGCAACGGGCCACGCCCAGGCCGACGCTTTCGAATACGGCGCGAAAGCGGCGTTCGCTGTCGCGCAGGGCCGCATCGTGCTGGTCGCGCACCATCAGCTGCGCGGCAAGTGCGCTCAGCAGTTCGAGCAGTTGTGCATCTTCGTCGGTGAAGGGAATACCCGACTCATAGCGGCGCAGCAGCAGCACGCCGAGCTGCCGGCCGCCCGCCTGCAGCGGTGCGGCCAGCGCGGCCTGCATGCCGCCGGCGAGACCCGGCGCAAACGCGTGTTCCCAGTTCGGGTAGTCGTTGACGATCACCGCCGCGCCGCGCTCCCAGGCCCGGCCAACTGTGCCCTGGCCGGGCCGCACTGCCGTGGCCCTGTCCTCCAGCGGCACGTTGTGGTGCAGCGCGGGGCGCAGCACGCCGGCCGGCGCATCCCAGACGCAGAGTGTGGCGGCCGGCGCGTTGCAGAGCCGCGTGGCTGCGTCGACGATGCGCGCGAGCAAGTCGCCGCTGTCGGCGCCAGCGGCGACCTCGAGCGCCAGCTCATGCAGCGTCAGCAGCCGTTCCGCTTTCTCGCGCAGCGCGGCGTCCTGCCAGTCGCGTACGAGAAGCTGGGCGACAAGCCCGGCGAGCAGGGTGAGCAGCCGAGCATCCTCGTCGGTGAACTCCGGACCGGGCTCGTAGCGGCGTACCAGCAGCACGCCGAGACGCTGGCCGCCCGCCTGCAGCGGCACACCCAGCCCCGCAACCAGTCCGCCGCTGAGTCCCGAGCCCATCGCCTGCTGCCAACGCAGATAATCGTTGACGATTACGGCCGTGCCGCGCTGCCAGATGGCGCCGCCGAGTCCCTGGCCCAGGCGTAACGGCGGCGTGGTATCCCTCTCGGGAACGTTGCGGCTCAACACAGGCTGCAATAGCTCGGCCGCGGCATCCCAGATATAGAGCGTGGCGGCCGGGGCGCCCGTGAGCTGCGTGGCCGCGCCGAGAATGCGCTCCAGCAGGTTGCCCGTGTCGGTGCCGGCGGCCACCTGCAACGTCAGCTCATGCAGCGTCAGCAACCGCTCGGCGCGCTGACGTTGCTCGACCTCGACGCGGCGCCGCTCGGTCACATCGCGGGCGATACCCTGCACACCGATCGGCCGCCCGCCGTCAAAGATCAGATCGGTGCTGATCTCCAGCGGCACGGTGCGGCCGTCGTGCAGACGGACTTCGTGGAGCGAATCGCCCAGCGCCTCTCCGGCCTCGCGGCGCCGCCGGCGGGCCACCGCCGAATCGAGATCCTCGTCGGGCAGAAAGAGCGAGATGTGCTGACCAAGGAGCTGCTCACGCGAAAGGCCGGTGAGCTGTTCGCCCGCGCGGTTCACCGAGGTGAAGTGGAAGTCCATATCCAGCGTGTAGATGACGTCGCGGGCGTTTTCGAACAACGCACGGTAGCGCGCCTCGCTCTCGCGCAGAGCGGCCTCGGCCTGGCGGCGCTCGGTGATGTCGCGCGCCACCAGGGCGACGCCGCTGATGGCGCCGGCCGCATCGCACAGCGCGTTCATGCTGAGCGCGATGGCGACGCGCGTGCCGTCGCGCCGGCTGTAAGACGCTTCGTGATGCCGGATGTGCTCGCCGCCGAATACCCGCTCCGCCAGCACCGGCAGACGCTCTTGCTGATCGGGCAGCAGCAGGTTGATCGATTGCCCCAGCATCTCCGCCGCCGTGCAGCCGAAGAGCCGTTCCGCGGCCGGGTTCCAGACGTCGACGTTCAGATCGCGATCGATGGCCAGGATCGCATCGTCCGCGCTTTCGATGATCGCCGCGAGCCGCAGTAGCCGCGCCTCATCGCGCTTCTGCTCGGTCAGGTCGCGCGCGATGCCGGCAGCGCCCACGATCCGGCCGGTCGCGTTGCGCAGCCGGGCGCTGCTGACGGAGACACGCACCGTCGAGCCGTCCTTGCGCCGGCGCAGGCTCTCGCGGTTCGTCAGGCGCTCGCCCGCGGCGATGCGGCGCAGCCGTTCGCGGAAGCCCGCTGCTTCTTCGGGAATCATCACGCGATCGAGCGGCTGGCCCAGCATCTCCTCGGCACGGTAGCCGTAGAGCCGCTCGGCCGCCGGATTCCACACCTGAACGCGGCCGTCCAGGTCGCAGCCGGTCACGGCGTCGTTCGTGTTCTCGACGATCGAGGCCAGGCGCAGCGTCTGTTCGCGCTCGGCGCGCGCCGCGGTCACGTCGAGAAAGGTAGCGGCGACCTGGCGCGGCCGGCCGGTGCGCTCCGGCAGCGGCACGGCATCGATCTGCAGCCAGCGCTACATGCCGTCCGGCCGGTGAATGCAGGCGACGAGGCCGCGCACGGGCCGGCCCGTGCGCAGCGCCACGCGCGTAGCCCAGGCCTCACGCGGCAGATCGGCGCCGCATTCGTCCGTTACCCGCAGCCGCGCCATGACCGCGTGCAGGTCGTCCGCATCGTCTGGCGCCGCGCCGAGCAGCTCGTGCAGCGCGGCGTTGGCGAGGCGGATGCTGCCGCTTTCGTCAATCAGCGCCGCGCCGCAGGGCAGCGCGGCATAGACAACACGCAAATCGGGATCGGGAGCGTCCGGCAGGCGTGGTGTATGGCGGCCATAGGTCGTACGTCGGCGACTGGAGGGTAAGAGGCGCGGCGCGGTGAACGGCCCGGCTTCGCCGGCCGGCGCGGCCTCGGCGGGAGCGCGGGCGCGCAGACGCTGGCGCGCGGCCGCGGCGCCGGCCGTGCCCGGCAGTTCACCGCCGGCAGCCGGGGCGGCGCGCTCCGTCGCCTCCTCCGCGCGCGCGGGCAGCGGCAGGGCGATCAGGTTTGCGGGTGGCTCGCCCGGTGGGGTGGCGCCCAGCGCCAGATCCCAGCCGGCCGCCTGCTCAGCGGGGAGATCGGCAGCGCGGGCAACAGTGGCCTCGAAGCCGGCGGCGCGCAGGATCGCGGCGAGCCGGGCGGCGTCCACGGGCGCACCGGCAGACAGCGGAACGCCCGCCGGGCCATCGGTCATGCCATCTCGTCCCACCGTGTCCTGTCCGCCGCTTCCCTGCGCGTGGCATGGTCCGTTGCGCAAGCGCCGACGCCGGGCTGCCACGGCCAGATGCTCGTGAAAAGTATCGAAGGCGGGAGAAGGGGACTTTAGCGGGCAGGGTTGGGAGGGCTCCTGGCGGCGCCGGCCCGGGGCACCTAACCCTGACGGCTAACGCCGTCTGTCCCTTCCCGAGGCGGGAAAGGGACTTCTGGAGCACTCCATACACCATGCGACGGCGGCGGGTCTGGGATGTCCTCGCGGGACGGGCGGAGGGTTGGTCTCCCACTCTCCCGCTGATCCTGGAACCCCACCCTTCCTGTGTCGGGAAGGGACAGACTTCGCTTCAGCGAAGTCAGGGTTAGGTGCCCCGGGCCGGCGCCGCAGTCGAACCGTGCTCAGACTGCGGCGGCGATCGCCTCGATCTGGCGGGCGTGGTCCAGATCGTGCACGCGCAGAAACAGCAGTGCGGCCTTCCAGTTAAGCGAGCCGAACCATTGGTGCTCGGTGGCGGTCAGGTCGAGGCGCGCGGCGGGATCGGCGGCGATCGCGGCGGCAAACAGCGCCTCGCGCTCGGCCAGCAGCAGTTCGCGGGCGCGGGCGACGCTGAGATCGGCGCCCGCGTGTTCCAGCCGGTCCTCGGACAGAGCGGCCGCGGCGTCCTGGCGTTCGATCGTCTCCACAATGCGCCGGCCGACACCGGCGCCGGAGCTGATCACGTGGTGCAACACCTCCGCGGCAGACCATTCGCCGGCGGCAGGCGTAGCGCCAAGCCGGTCCGCCGGCACGCGCTCAGCGGCGGCCAGCACCGCGGCCTGCGACTCGCGCACTTTCTCGACGATCTCGGCGGGCGTCAGCTTCTCGCCCTGCGCCAGCAGATAGGCGCGCACGCGGGCGAACTGCTGCTCGCGGGTTTCGGTCTGCTGCTCGGCCATCGCCCCTCCTTGCGCCGCCCGCTGCGCGGCGCAATCACGATAGTCCAGCCGCCGCAACCGATCCACTCGTGTGCGGCCCACATCGTGATATTCCCTACCCCCTATTCCCCTATTCCCTGGCCGCTTGCTACCGTCGCCCTATGAGCGGCATCTGGCCCGAAACGGATGCTTCTGAGTTGCTCGTGCTCTCAGGCACAGAGCTGCAGCGCCTGCTCGACCGCGACGCGCTGATCGCGGCGATGGCCGACGCGATGCGCGCCTATTCGACAGGCGCGGCGTTGGCGCCGCTGCGCACGGTCATGCGGCTGCCGGGCCCGAACAGTGTTGTGCGCATTCTGGCCGCGATGCCGGGCTTCGTCGGCGCGGACGGAGGCGGCAGCGAGGCCCTCGGCGCCAAGCTCGTCTCGGTCTATCCGGCGAATACGGCGCGCGGGCTGGAGTCGCACTACGGCGCCGTGATCGTCTTCGACCCGGCGAGCGGCCGGCCCGCCGCGCTGATGGACGGCACCTTCATCACCACCGCCCGCACGGCCGCCGTTTCGGCCGTCTCCGTGCAGCAGCTCGCGCGGCCGGATGCGGCGGTGCTCGCGATCGTCGGCGCGGGCGTGCAGGGGCGGGCGCATCTCTGGGCGCTGGCCGGCGCACGGCCGTTCCGCGAAGCGCGCATCACCTCGCGCACGCCTGAGCACGCGCGGGCGCTGGCCGCGGGGGCCGCGCCGCACCTGCCCTTCCCCATACGCGCCGTGACCGAGGCGCAGGCGGCGGTCGAGGACGCGGACGTGATCGTGACGGCCACCAGCGCGGCCCAGCCGGTGCTGCGCCGCGGCTGGCTGAAGGCCGGCGTGCATATCGCCGCGGTCGGCTCATCCACGCCCGAGGCGCGCGAGCTGGACTCGGAGACGGTGCGCGATGCGCTGCTGGTGGCGGACTCGCGCGCCGGCGCCCTCAACGAGGCGGGCGACGTGCTCACGCCGCTGCGCGAGGGGCTGTTCGACGAAACGCACATCCACGCCGAGCTGGGCGAGCTGCTGGCCGGCTCGCGCCCCGGCCGCGGCAGCGCGGAGCAGATCACGCTGTTCAAGTCGCTCGGACTCGCGGTGCAGGACGTGGCCGCCGCCCGTCTGGCACTGGACCGCGCCCGAGCGGCGGGCGCCGGCACGCGCGTCAAGCTGTAGCCCGCAGATCCATCGGCCACCGCCAGTCCCTCGTCAAACGATACGCCCACGTGACGCGCGGCGGTCGTATCTGCGAGGATGAGGCGCGTGCACGGCGCCGCGCGGTGATCGCGCGAACACGGCCGCGGGAGGCAACGGAACGCCATGCCGAAGATCTATCCTTACACGGCGGTCGGCCTCGTGCCCACAGTGCGCGGCGTGCGCCGGCGCAGCGAGATCCGCCGCAACCTCGACCACCTCGCGGACCTGATCGCCGCCGCGTCCTGGCTATCCAGCCTCGACCTGCCCGTGCGCCTGGTCGCCATCCCCGAAGGCGCGCTGCAGGGCTTTACCGACGAGGTGTTCGACCTCGATCACGCCGAATACAGCCGCGAGATCGCGATCGACATCCCCGGCGAAGAGACGGAGTTTTTGGGCAACCTGGCGAAGCACTGGGGCGTCTTCATCATGGCGCAGGCCAAGGCGCGCCACCCGGAGTTTCCCGATCGCTTCTTCAACGTCGGCTTTGCGCTCGACCCGGACGGCAACGTGATCCTGCGCCACCACAAGCTCGTGACGCTGCTGCCCGTCGAGCACTCGGTCACGCCGCACGATGTCTGGGACCGCTGGATCGAGCTGTACGGCCGCAAGCTGGAGTCGTTCTTCCCCGTGGCCGAGACGGAGATCGGCAAGCTCGGCGTGATCATGGCGAACGAGGGCAGCTATCCCGAATACGCCCGCGGCCTGATGCTGGCCGGCGCCGAGGTCGTCTACCGCGCCGCCTATCCGCATCCGGCCACGGGCAACGAGGTTTTCGAAGTCACCAATCGCGCCCGCGCGATCGATAATAGCTTCTACGTGGTCGCGCCGAACATGGGCACCTACTTTCTGGACAACACGGCCGACACCGCGATCGATACCTTCGGCGGCCGCTCGATGATCGTGGACTTCCGCGGCAAAGTCGTGGGGCAGCAGCCCTACGGCGCCGGCTCGACCTACGTCGCCGGGCCGGTGGATGTCGAAGCGCTGCGCGACTTTCGCGACCGCGCCCTCTGGGCCAGCCTGGGCAAGGACTTGAAGACCGAGATCGCCCAGCTCGTCTACGAGCAGCCGCTCTATCCGAAGAACCTCTATCTCGATCGCGCTCCCATGAAGCACGACGAGTGGAAGCGCGAGGTCTGGCGCCCGAACGTGCGCCGCATGCAGGAACGCGGCGCCTTTACCCCGCCCGCCGAGCCGGGGCCGGAGCGGTGAGTAGGGCGTAGGGCGTAGGAATGTAGAGGCATCTCGCAAACACGCCTACGCCCCGGAACGCTTCACCCGGGATCGCCCCTTCTCTCCCATACCGCTCGTAGAACCTGGCGGAACTCCCAAACCTCTGTGTATGGGAGAGAAGGGGAAGGGGGTTATGAGGGCCGCCCCGCCGCGTGCGACGATGAGAGGAACGCACGATGACCGACGCCTTGCCGCCGCTGCCCGCCGCGCTCTGGGAAGACCTGGCCATTGCCACCACCGCTACGCTCAACACCGTGCTCACGCGCAGCGGCCTGCGCAGCACGGCGATGAGCGGCGTCTTCCCGCTGCGGCCGGGCATGCGGCTGGCCGCCGAAGCGACAACGCTGCGCTACGTGCCGATGCGCGAGGATATCCGCGACCCCGCCATTCTCGCCAACCCCGAATACCCGCAGCGCAAGATCGTCGAGCAGATCGCGCCGGACCGGGTGCTGGTGGTCGATGCGCGCCGCGATACCAGCGCCGGCATTCTGGGCGACATCCTGATCACGCGCATGCGCGTGCGCGGGGCGAAAGGCGTGGTGACGGACGGCGCCATGCGCGATGCCGCGGGCATCCGCAAGCTGGGCTGGCCGGTCTTCGCCGCGGCGGCGCACCCGGCACAGCACATCGAACGGCACTTCGCCGTCGGCATCGACGAAGTGATCGGCTGCGGCGGTGTGATGGTCCGCCCAGGCGACGTGATCGTGGGCGACGACGATGGCGTCGTCGTGCTGCCGCGAGCCGTGGCAGCCGAGATCGCCCGCGCCGCGCGCGAACAGGACGAGCTCGAGAGCTTCGTACAGCGCAAGATCGCCGGCGGCGCCTCGATCGTCGGCGTCTATCCGCCAAACGAGGCCACACGCGCCGAATTCGAGGCCTGGCGGGCACGAGGGCATGGGGCGTAGGGAATAGGGAATAGAGGCGCCAATGTCACCGCCGCGTCGCCGCTCCGCGCAAAAGCCCCTCTCCAGGAACTGGAGAGGGGTGGGGGTGAGGCCGCGTCAGCGCCGCTCGGCCAGCACGCGGCGTACGGTATCGATCAGGTGGTCCACGTCGAAGGGTTTGTGGACGAAGGCGCGGGCGCCGATACGCCAGGTACGCGCGTCCATCTGCGCCACGGCCGAGACGACGATGATGGGCACAGAGCCGCCGTAGCGGTGTTGCGTGAAGGCGGCCACCGCCTCGCCGTCGGCCACGGGCAGGCCGAGGTCGAGCAGCAGCAGCGCCGGCTGCTCCTCCTCGATGCGGCTCAGCGCTTCCTGGCCATCCGCCGCCGTGCGGTAGCTGAAGCCCTCGTTCTCCAGCGCCATCCCGATCAGCTCGCGGATGCTCGCATCGTCCTCGATGACGAGGATGTAGCCCCCCTGGCGGGCAGCCTGCTCCCGCGTCACCGTGCTGCCGAACCGCTGCCGCGCCATGCGGCCGTCCCTCTCATACTGTCTCCGCCACGTTGGTGCGCGGCCATCCCAGCAGCCAGGTCACGCCTGTCGGGCGATGGCCCACGGCTCAGGTTTACCGCTTCCGCCGTGTTGCTGCCGATCGCTTTATCCTGATCCTCGTCAGAGAGCAGCCGGAGCGACATTGGGGCGCCCCCTGTTTTTCTCGCTCCCGCAGAACATATCGCATGAATACAACGAAAAACTTGCGAGAGCGCGACAACGTTACCATAGATCCTGCCGCGCTGGTAGGGCTGTCACGCGTTCCCGGCGAATATCTTTGCCGTATGGCGCCGCGGTCGCGGCAGTTTCACCGGCACGCGCTCACGCCGACACCCACGCGTGCTGCGCGTGGGCATCGCCGCCCGCCGCGTGTTGGTGCTACGCTACCGCCCGACCCTCGCCATCGGACAGGAGCGTGATGTCCAGCAGCACCTGCAGCGGGTTGTCCCTCGTGCTCGCCTCCGCGTCTCCGCGCCGGCGCGAGCTGTTGCCCGCGCTGGGTGTGCCCTTCACTGTGCAGTCTGCCGGTGTGGATGAAACGCCGCCGTCCGGCGCCGCGCCCGATCGTGCCGCGGCCGCCATTGTGGCGCGCAAGGCGGAGGCCGCGCTGGCTGCCGCGCCGCCGGGCGCGCTGATCCTGGCGGCCGATACCGTGGTGGCGTTCGCCGGCCGGCCGCTGGGCAAGCCGCGCGACGCCGCCGAGGCACGCGCCATGCTCGCCGCGCTTGCCGGCCGCGCGCACAGTGTCTTTACCGCCGTGACACTCGCCGGCGCCGGGCCGTGTCTGAGCGAGACGGCCGGCACACGGGTGGTGATGCGGCGCTACACCGCGGCCGAGATTGACGCGTCGATCGCCGCGGGCACGCCGTTCGACAAAGCCGGCGCTTATGCGATTCAGGATTCGCTGCTGCACCCGGTGCAGCGCTGCGACGGCTGCTACTGCAACGTGATGGGCCTGCCCCTCTGGACGGTGCGCCGGCTGTTGCAGACGCTTGCGCCCTGGCTGCGGCCCACGCCGCCCGACGCCGCGCTCGCCCGCTGCGCCGCCTGCCCGCTGCGGCAAGGCGCCGGCTGAATGCTACACTCGGAACTATCTGTACAAATGCCGGCCTCGGCCCAGGTTGCGGACCCCGCGGGCGGCGGAAGGATGGCATGTGGTGGTGGGTGGGTACGAGAGCGGCGCCGCGGGCGACCAGCAGACCGGAGTTTTCGCAGCCAGTTCACGCTCCTCTGGCGGACCGTCCGGCGCACGGCGGCTGCGCCGCGCGTGGCCGCTGCTGCTGGCGCTGGCGTTCGCGCTGCTTGCCACGGCGATGCGGCCCGCGGGCGAAGCGCCCGTGCGGGCGCAGGCCAGCACGCACGTCGATACCGTGCGCGCCGAGTACCAGATCATCCTCAACTCGTACGTGCAGCCGCTTGACCCCGCGCCGCTGCTGAACGCGGCCTGGCAGGGCGCGGCGCGGTATGTGCAGCAGAAGGGCGTCTCCTTCAGCACCGCGGCGCCCAGCGAGAGCGACGACAAGGATCAGGCCTTCGGCACGTTCAGCACGGCCTGGAACAGCCTGGCGCGCGAGGTCGGCGGCAGCGTCGATCTGGCGCAGGCCGCCTTCGCCGCCGACGACGCAATGGCCAACAGTCTGAACGACGACCACACCTACTTCGAAACGCCCGACGAATACATCCTTGACCAGCAGGTGGAAGGCGGTGCCGATGCGACGCAGACCGGCATTGGAGTGAACAGCGACTTCCGCCCGCCGCACGTCGTGCGTGAGGTCGCGCCTGGCGGGCCGGCCGAGCAGGCCGGCATCCACGCCGGCGATACGATTCTCGCGATCAATGGCCAGAGCGTGGAGGCGACGGGCGGCGCGGCCTTCGACGCGTTGATCAACGGCCCCTCCGGCACCGCCGTCACCGTCACGGTCAACCGGCCGGGGCAAGGCTCGCTGGATATCCCGGTGACGATGGGGCCGTATCTGTTCCCGATCTTCTCCTCCCAGGTTTTGCCCGGCGGCGTCGGCTATATGCGGCTGCGCAGTTTCGTCAGCCCGTTCGTGCTGATGCAGGGCGGGAAGACCGTGGTGCAGGAGCTGGACGACGCGCTCAATAGTTTCGAAGCTGCTGGCGCCACGGAGTGGGTGCTCGATCTGCGGGGAAATGGCGGTGGCTTTGTCTGGACGGCTCAGGCGTTCGCGGGCCGCTTCTTGACCGATGCGATCACAGATGTTGATACCGATGCGCGTGGCCACGAGTCGCAGTCGCTCGCCGATGGCCACACATTTCCGGTGCAGCGGCCGCTCGCTGTCCTCATTGACAGTGGCTCTGCATCGTCTTCTGAAGTGCTCTCTTCGACGCTGAAGGAGTACGGCCGCGCCACACTGGTGGGCCGCAAGACCGCCGGAGCGCTCGGCTCCTCGCTGGCGTTCCCTCTGCCAGATGGCGCAGCGCTCCACGTCACGATCTCGCGTGTGGCAAGTGGACGCTATCAGCAAACGATCGACGGCATCGGCGTGTTCGAGGATGTGGACGCGCCCAACCCTTCGCCGCAGCAGCTTGCGGCGGGGACCGACCCGGTGATCGCCGCCGCGGAGAACGCGCTTGCCACGACGGGCTCCTACGATGTCCCGCCCAGCAGCGACGCCACGCTGCCAGCCGACCAGCTGCAGAGCCTGTTCTCGCCGTATGAGCTGACCGCGGCCGAGGTGCCGGCCGCGCCCGAGATCAAGAGCGCCCAATTACTGGGCGACCTGGTGATAAACCGCTACAACCAGTGGAACGACTTCGAAGGTCCCGGTCGCGATGCCCTCGCCACACGGCTGCTCGCGCAGCAGCGGGGCTGGCAGGGGGCGCAGCTTCAGTTCTTTGGCGAGAACGCCGTCGGTGCGAGTGAAGATACTGTTGTCGATCTCTACGCCACCGCGGATGGCGCTTCGGCCTTCTTGAGCGCCGACGACTTCCCCGATCTGTTGCAGAGGACCGACGCGCCGATCCAACTCGGCGACCAGACGACCGCCTGGCGCGGGAGATGGGGAGATTCCGGCGCGTTGGTCTTGAGCTGGCGCCACGGCCGCATCGTCTTCACCGTCGGCCTCTCCACCGTGCCCGGCGAGGAGACATTCGACCCGCTGGTGACGATGGCGAAGGCGATCGAAGCGCGCTATGCGGCGTCGCCGTTCGCGCAGTAGCCGACGGGTCGGGGGAGCTGAGCGAGGGCGCCAATCCAGCCCGACGGAACCCGCGTCAGTGGTGGTGGCCCTGGCGGCCGAGGGTCTCCACGGGGGTCGCGCCGGGGCGGGTCCACTGCGGCACGGGCCGGCTGGTCGGGCCCCAGGTGGCGACGCCGTCGGCGTCCGAGCGCCAGTACCAGCAGATCGGCGAGCCATGCCCACCGACCGGCGAGTCGGCCTGAGGGGCCTCGGGCCAGCCCTCGGGGTTGTCCTCCCACGCCTCGCGGCGGCCGTAGGGCGTCATGTCGAGCAGGCCGAGGGACCCGTTGACCGGCTCGTTGCCCCGGCCGGTCGTGGAGTAGGTGAGGAACACGCGGTCGCCGTCGCGCAGGAAACAGACGATGTGCCCCATTTCTCCGCCGACCGGCGCCTCCACGCCCCGCACCGAGTACCAGGGCTGGGTGTAACCCATGAACTCGACGTAGGGAGCCACTTCGTCCCACGGGCCCGAGGTCAGGACGGCGAACGAGACGCCGCGGGCGTTGAGGTAGACGGCGTCCTTCGCGTGCCAGGCCGTGGTGGTGCAGCCCTCGCATTGCCCCTGGTGCGGCGCGCCGTCGTACCACATGTGCTGGTAGACCACGAGCTCGTCGCGACCCTGGAACAGGTCGACGAACGGGACCGGCCCGTCAACGCCGGTGACCTCGACCGCGCCGTCGAGCTCGACCATCGGCAGCCGCCGCCGGGCCGCGGCGATCGCGTCGCCCTCACGGGTGTGCGCCTTCTCGCGGACCAGCAGCTCCTCGCGCGCCGCCTGCCAGGTGGCCAGGTCGACGACGGGCGGCTTGCCGGGGAGGTTGCTGCTCGCGTTGCCGGGCGTGGTCGTCATGGTGTCCTCCGCTGTCTCGTCTCGTGCGCTCGCGGGCTCCCTGGGGAGCCTGTTAACTGAGACGACTCTCGGTACCGAGACTCATCGATCCGAGAGCGCCGGTCAAGTAGTCAGACTGCGGTGGGCAGGCGCGCGATCACGTGCAAGTTCTGCACGACCGCGACGCGCTCGCGCAGGGCGGCGTGGCCCTGGGCTGCCTGCTGGCGCTCGCGCAACTCCACGAGCAACCGTTCGTCGGGCTGGATGCTGACGCTCCGTCCGCGCGGGCTGGTGGTACAGCGCGCCTGCACTGGGCAGGCGGCACAGACCGCGGGCGGGAAGTGTACCACGCTGCCCAGCCGGAAGGGGACGCGCACTGCCTGGGGACACTGGATCACCTCCTGCTCCCAATCGAGCACAAACGCGGTCTTGGCGTAGCGCCCCCCGACGCTGCGCACCGGTCAGGCTTTGCAGAAGATCGCGAGGTCCGCCGCCCGCTCGCGGACCAACCGACTGCTCAGGTAGGCGCGATCGATGTGCAAGGCCGTGAGGGTCACCGCCTGCCGGGCGAGGTCGGCGACGAGCGCGTCGGTCACGTTCGCCTCCGGCACGTTGGCGGGCGTCAGGCCGACCGCACGCACCAGGCCGCTGTCGAGATCGTGCACCACGTGCCGCTTGTAGCCGTCGACCCGCAGGCTGCGACTCTTGCGCCCATGGCGCATCGCCGCGTCCTCCACACTGATGCGCCGGTCGGGGGCGACACCGGCGCATCAGTGTGGGCTGGCCGCCCGCACCTGCGGTGACATCCTGCGCCCGGATCTGCGCCGCGTCCGCTAGCGCGGTGGACGTGGCAGCCGGCGTCGCGTCCGCACCCCACCACGCCTCGACCGCCTCCAGCACGCCCAGCACGATGCCCAGCGCCGCGTCCCGGGCGGCCGGATCATCCCAGTCTTGGTCCAGCGCCGCTTTGAGACTGGGACCGCACAACAAGGCTGCGCCCGCCTCCGTCGCCACCGCCGCCAGTTCCCGCCCCTGCTGGCGCGCCAGCACGCCCAGCGCCTTGCGCACCGCGTGCCCCAGAAGATTGAGCGTGTCCTCCACCCGCCCCGCGCCGCATAAAGGGCTGCTGTCCAGCGCCGCCCGGAGTTGCCGGGCGCTCGCTGTGCCCAGACGGTCAGCCGCCAGCGTCACCGTCCGCTCGATCAGGCGACGGTCGAGGTCGGCGGCGATCAGGCGCTGGCGGAAGCCGACCAGCGTGCCTTTGCTGAACGGTGGGGTGACGCAGTCGAGGCAGTCGAGCACCAGTTGCCAGCGGCGATCCATCGTTGTCGCCTCGATCACCTCGTCGTCCGAGGTGCCGGTGTACGCCTGGAGCACCAGGGCCAGCGCGAGTTGCGCCGGGGGAACGGGTGGCTGGCCCAGCCGACTCGCGCCATAGGTTGCGGCAAGCTCTGCCTGCAAGGCGTCATCGACAAGCAGATGCCGCTGCTCGCGCAACAGCACGAACAGCTTCGCGCGGCGGATGCGGGCGACGATCGCTGCTTCCTCCGCTGACAGGGTCGTGGGCGGACGCCAGACCGCCGGCTGCATACGGCACCTCACCACCAGAGATGCCTTACTCCACCCCGGTGCTGCCCTTTCGTCAACTACTTGACCGGTGCTCTATGCCCTCTTCACGCAGCACCCAACGCCGCCGCGATCGCTGCCACGCGATCTGCGTGAGACGCTGCCCGGCGAGCTGAAGGCGAAGCGCAATCTTTACGAGCGCGACCTGCCGCCGGAGCTGCTGGACGAGCTCTGGCGCCGCTTCGCCACGGCGCTGCTGCCGCTGGACAGCGCCGGCAAGCTCGGCGTGGTGCTGTTCCAGTTCCCGAAGTGGTTCATGCCCGGCCACGAGAGCCATGCCTATCTCAGCGCCCTGCGCGAGCGCCTGCCGCAGTATACGCCCGCCGTCGAGTTCCGCAACCCGCTCTGGCTGGACGAGGGGCACAGGCCCGGTACGCTGGCGCTGCTGCGCGAGCACGGCTATCCGTTCGTCTGCGTGGATGAGCCGCAGGGCACGCCGGCCAGCGTGCCACCGATCGTCGCGGCCACGGCCGCAACGCCGCCACCTGGGCGGCGCGCGATGTGGGCGTGACGGCGAAGTACGACTATCAGTACACGGACGCCGAGCTACAGGGCTGGCTGCCCGGCATCGAGCAACTGGCCGAGCAGACGCGCGATGTGCACGTACTCATGAACAACTGCGTCGAAGATAAAGGCATTCGCAATGCGCATGACCTCGCCCGCCTGCTGCGCGAGACGCCGGACGTAGCGCCCGCCGTCGTGCCGCCTGCCAGCGATGGCGCTCCAGCCGCGCAGCCACGCCTGTTGTAAAGCCGCGGGCGTGCGACAATAGCGAGCAAAGGAGAGCCGCGCCATGGCCACCGCCCGCAAGCGCCGCACCGCCCGTGTCCCCGAACTGACCGCCGAAGAGATGTGGGAGCGCTTTGACCGCATCGCCCGCGCGCGGCTCGGCATGAGCGGCGAAGAGTTCATTCGCAAGTACGACGCCGGCGAGATCGACGTGGACGATCCCGAGATTCATAGTGACGCGATCGTGCTGGCGATGCTCCTGCCGAATACCCGCGCCTACCAACCCTCCCGGTGAGAGGTGGCACCCCATCGGAGTCGGTCGGTGCGCTGCTGGAAACGCTGCAACGCGCGATGTCATGCATCAGCGATGATGTCCTGCGGCCAGAGCGCGGTGGCTATGTCCCCGGTGGCACATTGTCGATCGATCTCCCCCACGGTCTGGTACGCCTCCGCGCCCAGCCACCGTTCAGCCTGAGGGTTGAGCACTACTACCGAATCGAGCACGATGCGGACCGCAGCAGCATGTGGCGTGCTGCAACCGTCGGGTACGTATACGGACTCTACCGCGAAGACGGCCGCGAAATTCTGGCATACCACTGGCACCCGGACGGGCGCAGCCATGTGACCACGCCGCATCTGCATCTGGGCGGCGGCGCCGAGGTTGGCTGGGCAGGGTTGCAGAAGACACACCTGCCGAGCGGGTCGATCCTGCTTCCCGATCTGATGGAGCTGGCGATCGGCGCGGGTGCGCGGCCGCGACGCGCCGACTGGCAGACCGTGGTGAACGACACTCGCGCCGAGTTGACTGCCGGATGAACTGGCCGGCTTCAGACGCGGTTGGGCGAGCGGCCCGTGATGATGACCGCGACGACGATCGGCGAAATCACGCCCGCGATGCCGAGCGCAATCAGGAACACGGCCAGCCCTTCGTCCACGCCGCTCACCTGCTGTCCGAGTGGTTGCCGCGCGGCTTGCGCCCGTTAGACTTCGGGCGCCACGCCGTTGCGCCGGTCCTCAAGATAGCGCAGCCAGTAGTTGTCGCGCACGCGCCGGCCCCAGTTGTAGCCCAGCGTGCCGCCCACGTTGTAGCCGAGCAGGTTGGCGAAGTACCAGCCCGCCGCCAGCAGCACCAGCAGCGCGATGATGCGCCAGTTGCCGATCAGGAAAAAGTAGATCACGCCCGACAGTACGACGGCGAGGAACAGGCCGAGAAAGGCGAAGCTGTTGACGAGGATGCCCTCGCGGCGTCGCTTCGCCAGATAGAGCCGCAGCACGTAGATCGGCACCTTGCTTACCGCCGTGACGTCGTCAACCGAGCGATGGCAGTAGCGGCAGAGCGTTTCGCCGTCGGGCAGGCGGCCGTAGCAGAAGCCGCAGAAGCGCCCGAGGTTCGGCGCCTGCTGCAAGCCCAGCTCCTCCATCTGCACCTGAAGTTCGTCCAGATAAGCCGTATCGTCCATCGCAATCGCCGTGCTCACGGTCGGATCGTAGCACCGGCACAGCGGTAGGGCCAGAAGCACGGCCGCGCGTCGCCGCCCGCGACTTCACAGCGAAGGTGTGAAAGTCGCCAACGCCGCGACAATACCCTCTGTGACTACGCTGAGCGCGACGGGAACGATTCCGACCGTGGAGGAACGAACTTATGCATCATCTCCCGACGCGGCAACGGCCTGTGCGCATTCTGCTGGCGGCGACGGCCTCCCTGGCAATCGCGGCTAGCCTGTTCGCCGGCGCCGGCAGCGCCCGACCGGCACACGCGGCGAACAATCCCTTTACCGGCAGTTGGGGCCGGCACGGCTTCACGCTCAACGTCGCGGGCGACGGCAGCGCCTCGGCGACCTGGCGCGTCTACTCCTGGTGCTCCGACGATCCCACGCCGCCTTGCGACGACCTGCGCGGCAACCAGATCGTGCCCGGCGGCCAGGCGCAACTCGACTTCGACGGCTTCAGCGATATCGAGGGCGACACGCTTTACGGCAGTGTGCTCAACAGCACGGACGGCGCGACACTGCCCGCGTTCGGCGACGCCTCGCTGACGCTGCTGCCCTACGGCATGGCGGAGCTGGATACGGATGCGGGATCGATCCTGCTTTGCGGCCCGCAGTTCTCGCGCCTGGCGCCGCCCGACGTGCGGGCGCAGGCGCCCTGCGGCGCGTAGGCGCGGTATCCCGCCTACACCGCCCGCGATCGGATGATTACCCTGGAGCTGGCGCCCATGCGGGGCACCTAACCCTGCTTTCGCAAGCGAAAGCTGTCCCTTCCCGAGGCGGGAAAGGGACTGCTGGAGCGCTCCCGACGGCGCCAGACGGCGGCGTGGCGGCGGTGTCCTTGTGGGATGGCCGACGGGTCGGCCTCCTAGCCCTATGTGCGTCCTCGAACCCCACCCTTCCTGTGTCGGGAAGGGACAGCTTTCGCTTGCGAAAGCAGGGTTAGGTGCCTCGCTTCGCCGACACAGGCGCGGGTCTGGCGCTCCTCAAGCTGTCGCCGCGTCAGCAGGCCGACCGCGCTACGTGCTCTGCCAGCGCCGCACGCAGGTCCGCGGCGGCGAAGGGCTTGGGCAGTACGGCCTGCGCACCGGCGGCGCGCACGTCGTCATCCGTGAGTTCCGCGCCCCAACCGGTGACGAGCAGACAGGGCAGCCCACGGCCGGCCGCGCGGATCGCGCCGACGAGCTGCAGACCGCTCATCTCGGGCATGCCCAGGTCGGTCAGCACGGCGTCGAACGCCAGCCGGCCAGGGCCGGGCCGCGCCTGCAACAGGCGCAAGGCTTCAGCGCCGCTGCTGGCCGTGGTTACGCGGTGTCCCTCCAGCTCCAACAGCAACGCCGTGGTGGCCAGAATCTCCGTCTCGTCATCGACCAGCAGCAGCGATAGGGAGCGGTTCACGCTGCCCACGGCCGGTGCCGGCTGGCGCTCGTAGGGCCGGAACGGCAGTGCGATCGTGAAGGTCGCGCCGGCGTCCGGGGCGCTCTGCACCGACAGGCGCCCGCCGAGGCGCTCGACGATCGTATACGACATGCTCAGGCCGAGACCGTGGCCGCGGGCGCCTTTGGTGGTGAAGAACGGTTCGAACACGCGCCGGCGTACGCTCTCCTCCATCCCCACGCCGGTGTCCTGCACCCACAGCAGCACGTCGCCGCCGCGACGGCGGGTGCCGATGCGGATCGTGCCGCCACGTGGCATGGCATCGACCGCGTTGAAGAGCAGGTTGACCAGTACCTCACGCACGTCTGATGGATTGCTGGAGAGCGCCGGCAGCGGCGCGACCTGCGTATCGATCTGGATCGTGAGTCCTGCCTGCTGCGCGGCGTCGCGCCAGCGCGGGCGCGTGAACTCGACCACGTCGCGCACGACCTCCGCCAGGTCCATCGCCTCGGCCGGGCGTGCCTTGTTCATGCCGGAGAAGGTTTGCAGCCGTTTGACCGTCTCGGCGCCGTCCAGCGCGGCCTGCTTGATCACTTCGGCGTGGGGCGTCGTCAACGGACCGGCGTCGGTGGCGCCGACCACGCCAAGCAGGATCTCGCAGCGGCCAAGGATCACGGCCAGCAGGTTGTTGAAGTTGTGCGCGACGCCGCTGGCCATCTCGCCCAGCGCCCGCAGCCGTTCGCTCTGCGCGACGTTTTCCTGCTCCTGGCGCAGCTCGGTGATGTCGCGCAGCACCACGACGGCGCCGCGGTGCGTGCCGTCCGGCGCACGCAGCGGCGCGGCCGAGGTGGAAAGGATGCGACGCCGACCGGCGATTTCGGCCTGCAGCTCAAGCGCGGAGATCTGCTCGCCACGCGAGGCGCGCGCCAGCGGCAGTTCGTCATGCTCGAGCGTGCGGCCGTTTGCGTCGAGCATGCGCCAGTGCGAGGCCGCGCGCAGCAGCGCGTCCGGGTCGCCTTCGGCCGGCAGGCCGAACATGGCGCGGGCGGCGGGGTTCATCAGCCAGAGGCGGCGGTTATCGTCCGCGAGCATCAGCCCGTCCGAGAGGTTGGCGAGAATACTCTCCAGTTCTCGCTTCTGCGCCGTGATTTGCCGCGTGGAGCGTTCGAGCGCCGCTTCGGCCGCCTTGCGGGCGCTGATGTCGGAGAAGGTGCCCTCGAGGATCGTGCCTTCGCCCGTGACGTTTGGCACCACACGCGCATTGATCGAGACCCAGACGACGCGGCCATCCCTGCGACGCAGGCGAAACTCCATGTCGGTGACGGCGCCAGTTTCGCGCAGCCGCTCGAGCAACGCGTCGCGCTGCAGCGGATCGGCCGCCAGCGTGGGCAGTGGGCGGACGATCGCCATCGCCGCTTCGAGCGAGGCCCAACCCAGGATCGCGAGCCCGGCCGGATTGATCGCCTCGAACTGCCCGTCCCAGGTGATGCGGAAGGTCCCCTCGGCGGCGCGCTCAAAAATGCTGCGGTAGCGCGCCTCCGCCTCGCGGCGCTCCGAGATATCGGTCAGCGCACCGAGCATCCGCACCGCACGGCCGGCGCCGTTGCGCGCGATGAAGCCGCGGTTGAGCACGGCCGCGAACGTGCCATCCGCACGACGGAAGCGGTACTCCTCCGCCCACAGGCTGGCATCGCCCTCCACGGCGGCGCGGAAGCTCGCAAGCACGCGCTCGCGATCGTCGGGGTGCAGGTTTGCGGAGAGGAAGCCGAGTTGCGCCGCCTGGTCGGTGTCGTAGCCGAGACGCTCGATGCTCCGGCTGAACCAGATCGCACCCGTGCGCAGATTCCAATCCCAGATCGCATCGCTGGTCGCCTGCGCGACGAGGCGAAAGCGCTCCTCGCTCTCCCGCAGTTGTCGCTCGGCCGCACGGCGGGCGGTGATATCGGCGACGGTGCCCTCAACGCCGGCGCCGCCGGTTTCAGGGTCGGGCACGGCGCGCGCGTTCACCGAAACCCACGCCGTGCTGCCATCGCGGCGGCGCAGCTCGAACTCGAAGTCCGTAACGACACCGTAGATTTGCATGCGGCGAATGAAGTCGTCCGTGCGGCGCGAATCGGCGTAGAGGCCGCGGATCTCCGGGTCGGCTGCAAGCAGCTCGTTCGGCGCTCGGTAGCCGAGGATTCGGGCCAGCGCGGGATTGACGATGTGGAAGTGGCCGTCGAAGCGCGTGCGGAAGATGCCCTCAATCGCGTTCTCGAAGATGCCGCGATAGCGCTCTTCGGCCGCGCGCAACGCCCGCTCGGCGCGGATGCGTTCCTCGAGATCGCGCTGCTGCGCCGTGTAGAGACGCGCGTTGTCGTAGGCGATCGACGCGAGCTGAGCGAAGCGTTCGAGCAGCTCTACCTCGGCCGCAGTGAAGGCGCGGCCCGCTTCGAGCCGGGCCAGGCCGATCACGCCGACGACCTCACCGGCCGACCGCAGCGGCACAGCCACCGCGGCGCGCACGACATCGCGATAGCCGCCCGGCGCGCGGCCTGCCCAGAGGGCGTAGTCGGCCACCGCGATCGTAGCGCCCGCTTGCCAGACGGCGCCAACCAGACCCTCGCCGCGCTGAAAGCCATCCGTCTTCCCGCTGAACAACCCCACGCCGCCTGTGCCGGCCATCGTCTCGCCGTCCGCGCTCAGCAAGTTGACGAAGCCGTGCTCGACGCCGAGCAGCATCGCCGCTCGGTTCACGAGCGCGGGCAGGAGGTCGGTGATCTCCAGCCGGTTGAGCAGGCCAAGCGTCGTCTCATGCAGCGCCTCCAGGTAGCCGTGCTGCCGGCGCAACTCTGCCTCGGCCTGCTTGCGCGCGGTGACGTCGCGGATGATGGCGATGATCTGCGGCGCATCGTCGCGCAACAGGCGCGCGCTCACGTCCACATCGATGATGCGGCCGTCCGCACGGCGCAGCCGCGTTTCACCACGAACGCCGCGCCGCAATGAGAGGCGCTCAAATATCGTGTCAAGCTCAACATCGGTCAGGTCGGCCTGTAACGCCTGCAGGCGCAGCTCACGCAAGCGCTCGATGCCGTACCCGAGCATTTCGCAGGCACGGCTGTTCGCATCCAGCACGCGCCCTTCGCGGTCGTGAACGATGATGGCGTCGTTGCTTTGCTCGAACAGGTCGCGGAAGCGTTGTTCACTGGCGCGCAATGCCTCGGCGGCGCGCTGTTGCTCGGTAACGTCGAGAAAGCTGTTGACGACCGCAATCGCCTCCCCGTCGCCGGTGGCGTAGGGCACCGCGCTCGCCCGCAGCCACCGCCGCTCGCCCGCGCCATTGCACACGCCGACGAGCGCATCGCGTACCGGTTGCCCGCTGCGCAGCGCCGCCGCATGAGGAGACTGCGCCGGAGACAGCGGCGAACCGTCTTCGCCGAGCACATCCCAGCGCTGCGCAGCCGCATCTGTATAGCCCTGCTCTGCCTGAGCGTCGCCGAGAATCTTGCGCGATGCTTCGTTCGCGTAGAGCAGGCGGCCATCGGCGGCCCGCACGTTGACGCCGCAGGCCATCGCATCGAGCGTGGTGCGCAGCCGTTCTTCGGAGGCGGCCAGCGCTGCCGAGCGCGCCTCGGCCTGCTGGCGGCCGCGCGCGTTTTCGGCGGCGAGGCGGGCTAACTCGATCGCCGGCGCCACCTGCGTCGAGAGCAGGGTGAGAAAGCGCAGCTCCTCATCCGTGAAGGTGTGCGGCGTCGTGGTCCAAACCGAAAGCACGCCGATCGCGCGGCTGCCGGCGCAGAGTGGCACGGCGGCCGCGCTCGCGACTCCGGCCGCGGCCACCGCCCAGGGCAAATGTTCCGCTCCGTCGCCGTAGGCGTCGGCCACGACCGGCGCATTGCGGGCGAATGCGGCGCCGCTGAGCCCTTCGCCCGGCTGAAAGCGGACGCCGGCGAACCCTGTCCGGACCCGGCGTGTGCTCGCCAGCACGACCAGGGCGCGCTCGGTCTCGTCCCAGATCAGCAGCGTGGCGTGTCGCACGTCGAGCAGATCACGGGCATGCACGCAGGCGAGCCCGGCGAGTTCGGCCGGATCGGCAACGCCGCCGGCGGCTAGTGCCAGCGCGTGCAGCGCTGCCAGCGCCCGATCGGCAAAGGCGGACCGATCGCCGTCGCCTGTCGCGACGCCGCTGCGCACATTCATCGTCCGCCCGCGTGCCTTGTTCACCATGCCCGCCTTCGCGTTTTGCTCAGCACTTGCGAAACTCTCGCATAATGGTCGGGAGCTACGCCCGGCGCACGATCGGGAAACGCACCCATCTCGCGGACGTGGATGCACGCTGTGCAGTGAGCGCGGATAATGGGTCGCGCCAACTAACCTGCAGGAGCAACGCGACTATGGCCGAAGAGCGCTTCACCGTGGTCCACACGAGGGCCGGGCCGACCGAGGACCTCTCCGTCGAAGAGGCGATGCTGGGCGCGATCGGCGCACGCGTGCTGCGTGCCGGGCGGCTGGCGGACGAGGACGCCCTGATCGCGGCGGTGCGGGACGCCGACGCGCTGATCGTGGTCGGGGAATATATCACCGAGCGCGTTGCCACGGCGATGCAGCGTTGTCAGGTGGTGGTCCGCACCGGCGTGGGCTACGACACGCTCGACATCCCCGGCATGACGAAGCACGGCATTCTCGCCGTGAATCTGCCGGAGATCTGGACCGACGAGGTGGCCAACCAGGCGCTCGCGCTCTTTTTGGCGGTGAACCGGCGCGTGCTGGAGCTGGACAAGAGCGTGCGCGCCGGCGGCTGGCGCGGCTTCTCGCAGGCGCACATCGGCCCGATCACGGGCGAAACGATGGGTATCGTCGGCTGCGGGTGCATCGGCACAGCCTTCGCCCGGCGCTGCCTTGCGTTGGGCATGCGTGTGCTGGCCTACGATCCGTATCTCGACGCGCCGCCGGCCGGCGCGTCGGATGTGCAGCTTGTTGACGAGCTGGACACGCTGCTTTCGGAGAGCGACTACATCTCGATCCACTGCCTGTTGAACGACGAAACGCGTCACATGATCGGTGAGCCGCAGCTCAAGCGGATGCGCCCGCGGGCCGTGCTAATCAATACCGCCCGTGGCGCCGTGGTGGACGAGGCGGCGCTGATCCGCGCCTTGCAGGAAGGCTGGATCGGCGGCGCCGGCATCGACGCCTACGAGACGGAGCCGCCGGCCGCGGACAGTCCGCTCTTGCGGATGTCGAATGTCGTGCTCAGCCCGCACAACGGCTTCTACTCGGACGCGGCGATCGCGCGCATGCACCGCCGCGTCTCCGAGGAGATCATCGCCACGCTGCAAGGTGGCTGGCCGGACAATCCGCTGAACCCGGAGCTGAAAAACCACCCGAAGCACGCGCACCGGCCGAAACGGTAGCGGCGCGGGCGGCTTCTACGCCAGACGCCCTGCGACCTTTGCCCGCTCGACGTTGAACCCCGCCTGGCCGACCGTCACCACGTCACCGAGGCGGCGGCGCAGCGTGGCCACGACCGGCCGCTCGTAGCCTTCCGTCAGCCAGGCCGGCGCCCAGCCGCGCTCACGCATCAGCTCGTAGGCCGCCGGGCGCGTCTTTGAGCCGGCGCCGCCGTCGTCGCGGAAGGTCGAGACCACGACGCGATCCACCGCGCCGTCCAGCAGCGCCGCCAGCCCTTCTGCATCGCACGGTAAAAGCGGTGCGACACTGGCGATCGTAGGGATGCCCGCTGCCCGCACCGCGCGGATCGCGGCAACACGCGCGGCGATCGGCGCACAGGCCGGCTCCAGCGTGCGGCGCACCTCCTCGCTGTCGGTGGTGATGCTCATGCCTACCAGCACGTGATCGCCCAGGCGCCGCAGCAGATCGATGTCGCGCGCGACAAGAGGCGAACGCGTTTGCACGAAGAGCAGCGCCGGCGGATTGTCCGTCAGCACCTCCAGGCAGGCGCGGGTGATGCCGGCCCGCTTCTCCTGCGGCTGGTACGGATCGGTGACGGAGGACATGAAGATGCGGGCGCCGTCGAGCTTGCCTCGCCGCGCCGCCTTCGCCAGCAGCGCCGCGGCGTTGGTCTTTGCCTGCAGCCAGCGGCCCCACTGCTCGCGCTCGGCCGCGTCATAGACCCAGCTCGCGGCGTAGCAGTAGCCGCAGCCGAAGGCGCAGCCGCGATAGGGGTTCAGCGAATAGTCGAAGCTGGCGAGGAAGCCGCCCGTCTTCGTCAGGATCGAGCGGGCTGACACTTCGCTGATCGCAAGCATTGAGCGCGGCCCCGCCGCGGGTATGGGCGGCAAGCCCGCGCTCGCCGCCCGTACCTGCACTTCAGTCAGTCTACAACCGTGAGGTTCTGCCGCTTGTCCCGAAGGCCTCCGGCTCGGTGCGAACTTCGCCGGGGCTACGGCACATCCACGGTCTTGACAATCGACTTCATCGCCGCCGTCATTTCCGGCGAAATCTCTTTGTACCCGTGGACACGCTTTCCGTGGCCGCCGGCGACTTCCAGCACTTCCTCCTCCGTTTCGGCCCGAACGAGGAAGTCGCACTCCGCTCCGGCATCTCGACAGGTCAACTGCTTGTACTGGTTCGCCATAGCCGTCCTCCAAAGGTGTCCAGCGTATTGTCCTGCAGTGCGTCTCTGATCTGCCCTGAAGCGTGCTCCAGGCACGCTGAAGTCAGGCATAGCCACCCCTGCTCCGCACTGGTCTGACCTGCAGCACTTCAGCCGATGACGGTGAATAGCTCGCGGCTGCCGTGCTCCACCGCTCCCTGCCAGGTGTTGAACCATAGCTGGAACTCGGCCTCGCCGTACAGCGTCTGCAGCTGTGGGGCCACTTCGGCCACGTGCGCCATGTCCCGGTATTCGCTCTCGACCACCACCGTGAACATTGGGCCGGTCACATCCACCAAAATGCGGACGCCGAGCCCGAAGCGTGGTGCGATGTCCTTCTTCCATCGGCCGAAGGCGTCCGTCACGGTGTCCCCTTGCCCAAACCTCGCTCGCCAGACCAGCCGTTCGATAATCATCGTTGTCCTCCTTGCTCGCCCACCCCGCCCGGCGCCGTCTCGTCGGCGCCGCTACTGCTTCTGCACGATGATGAGCTGCCGCATCGCATCCTCGCCGAACGAGCTGCGACAGTTCGGCCGTTCAAGAGCTGCATGGCGCGAGTTCCTTCCGCTGCGAGAAGCTTCTCCATTGACGGTCCGCTTCCCAACACAGGCTACGGCTTCGCCACGTAGAGGCTGTTGAATGGGTTCTCCAGCGGCACGCGCTCCACGCCGCCGAAGCCGGCTTCTTTGCAGAGATCCTGCAGCTTCGGCTCTGGCAAACCAACCGTGCCCAGCCCTTCGCCGCCGCCGGCCAGCGACGTGGTCATGCAGTAGAGCACGGAGAACCCGTAGAAGAGGGCGCCAAGCGGCCCGGCGTTCTCTTCCAGCCGCTCGGAGCAGTTGATCTCCAGACACAAATACAGGCCATCCGGCTTGAGCGCCTGGCGGATCGCCCGCAGGAGGCCGCGCGGATCGACGGTGTCGTGCACAACATCGAAGGTCGTGATCAGGTCGTACTGTTCCGGCAGGCCATGAGCCGCGTCGAGCTGCACGAAGTTCACCTGGTCGGCCACGCCGGCAGCGGTCGCATTCGCCGTCGCCTGGGCGACCGTCGGTCCGTGCAGGTCGTAGCCGGTGTAGCGCGAGGCGGGGTACGCCTGCGCCAGTGCGATCAGCGCCCGGCCGCGACCGCAGCCCACGTCGGCCACGCGGCAGCCGCGTTCGAGCTTCGCCAGAGCTGCCGGTACCGCCGGAAGCCAGACGGGCAGCAGCAGGTTTTCGAACCAGCCGGCAGTGAAGCGCTCAAGTCCCTCATAGAAGTCGTCGGCGTAGGCGCTTTGCGGCGCGCCGCCGCCGCGACGGAACGCCTCGATCACCCTCGGGATCACGGGCAATGTGCCGAGAATCTCCTGATGGACGCCACCGAAGAAGACCGGCCCCGCCTCCTGTGCCAGCACCGGCGCGTGCTCCGGCGGCAGGGTGAAGCGGCCGTTCGCCGACTCGTAGTCGAGATAGCCGGCGCTGGCCATGCCGCCCAGCCACTCACGAGCGTAGCGCTCGTTCACGCCGGCGCGGCCGGCCAGCTCAGCGCTGGTTGCCGGACCGTGCGCCGCCAGCTCTTTGAACAGGCCGAGTCGGTCGCCGATCGCGGCCAGCACGGTGGTCATCAGGCCGCTCGTGTCGCCCAGCGCCTTGCCGACAAACGCCTCCAGCCTCGCCTGATCGATCGCCGCTTCCGCCGTCATCTCGCCCTCCTTCATATTCGGCAGAGCCGCCCACGTAGTGGCTCTGCCTGCCCGGCAAGCAGGAGGGTATCGCCGGCCGGTTTCGCCGCCATGCGTACCGGTACGCGTCCTCGCGCCGGCCGAGTACCCGAATCGGCGGGCGCAGAATACGGGCACAGATGGGTGTTGAGGATGTAGAGCGAAGTGCGGGCGTCGCCTATGCGTCCCCCAGCCCGTGGCGCAGGGCGTAGGCGACGGCCGTGGCGCGTGCGGTCCTGCCGCTGGCGCCGATCCTGGCGTAGATGCTGGCGATGTGCCCCTCGACGGTGCGCTCGCTCAGTACGAGCGTTGCGGCGATCTCGCGCGTGCTCCGCCCGCCCGCGACGAGGCGCAACACCTCCGCCTCGCGTGGCGTGAGTCCGTCCGGCAACGTGGACCGTGCCGCCGGTTCGGTCGCTCGCTGCGCCTCGGGCAGGCGCGCCAGGGCGCCGCGCAGGAACGTTGGCCGAAGCTCTTCCGGCAGCGGCGCGGCCAGTTCGTCGATCAGCGTTCGCGCCGAGGCGAACGCCGCGCGGGCGGCAGTGCGGTGGCCGGCCGCCCATTGCAGACGGCCGGTCGCGGCGTGGATCCGCCAGAGCAAGGGGCGCAGTCCGAGCCTGGAGGCGGCCATGCTCGCCTCTGCCAGCGCGGCTTCAGCTTCAGGCAGGCGGCCGAGCGCCGTCAGTGCCTCGCCGCGCAGCAGCCAGAGCCGGGGGATCGCCGCTTCCTGCGCGTGCGGCGCCGTCGCGATCAACTGCTCGGCGATCTGGTGCGCTTCGAGAGCAACGCCGCGAGCCAGCGCCAGATCGGCGCGGCCGAGCCGCACGAGCCGCCCGCCGATCGTCTCCGCGGGACTGTCGCCGCCGAGCGCGGCGTCCAGAACGGATTCGGCCCGCGACAGTTCGCCCGCGGCGGCGCAGGCTGAGCCGAGCGCGCCCGAGGCGATGCGCAACCAGTTCAGCGAGCCGATCTCGTTCGCCAGCGTCACCGCCCGCTCGAGGTGCCGCAGCGCGGCCGGCAGATCCAGCAGGTCGAGGCTCAGTACGCCCAGGACGTAGTGCGCACCGGTGCGCCACTGCTGGTGGCCGATCTCCTCGGCGATGGTGAGCGCTTCCCGCGCAAGCAGCAGCGCCGCAGCGAACTCGCCGCGCATGGCCAGCGACTGCGCGATCATGAACAGCGCGAACGGCTCGTCGCTGCGCAGGCCGATCATCCGCGCGATGCCGAGCGCCTCGCTCGCCGGCCGGGTGAAGTCAGCATCTCGAAACGCGGCGGCGGCCATTGTCTCCGTCTCGTACGTGTAATCGCAGGCCTGCCGCATCACCAGGCAGCTCACCAGCGCCGTACGATCGTCCAGTGCACGGAACAGGGCGGCGGCCGCGTCCAGGCGGCTGGCAGCGCCGACCAGATCGCCGACGCTGGCGAGCGCCAGGCCAAGCAGGTCCAGCGTCTCCGCCGCGCCGCGCTCATCATCCGCTTCCTGAAAGAGCGTCAGCGCTTCTTCGTGATACGGCAGCCCCGTCCGCGCCTCATCGATGTTCACGTGCCAGTTGCCCAGCCGGTTGAGGCTGTGACCGAGCGTTGCCGGGTCGCCCAGCGCCCGGGCCAGGGTCAGCGCGCGGCGGAAAAGCTCGCCCGTGCGCTGGTAATCGCGCGAGGCCCAGAGGCAGCCGAGATCGATCAGCGCCCGCCACTCGGCCTGCTTGTCGCCTTCGCGCAGAGCCAGATCGAGCGCTGCTGCGTCGTCGGCCAGAGCGGGATCGAAGGCGCCAAGCGTTTCGTGCGCCCGGCCCCGAGCGCGGTACAGCCCGGCCGTAGGCGTGACGCCGAGCCGGCGCGCGGCTTCGATTGCGCGGGTGAACTGCTCGACGGCCGCGCGGGGGGCATGCAGTGCCTGCGTCCGCTCGCCGGCGCGGCGCCCATACTCCATGGCCTCGGGCCAGCGTTCGGCCAGGGTGCAGTGATAGGCAACGTCCGCCAGGCGTTCTTCGACGGCGGCCGGGCCCTGGCGCAGAAGCGCTTCGGCCACCCGTCCGTGCAGGGCTCGGCGCTCGCGCGCCAACAGCTCGGCGGCCACGGCCTGCTGCGTCAGCGCATGCCGGAAGGCGAAGCGCTCCGCGGACTCCTCAATGATCAACTGCGCGGCGATCAGCTCATGTAGGGACCGCAACAGCTCTGGCTCGTCGCTGCCGGTCAACTCCTGCAACAAGGCGAAGTCGACCCGCCGACCAGCCACGGCGGCGAGCAGCAACACCTCGCGCGCCGGGCCGCTCAGCTCGGCCGTGCGGCGGCGGACCATGGCCTGGATGGACCGCGGCACTGCGGTCAGCGCCGCGGCATCGGTCGCCAGCGCCCACGGAGGGGACTCACGCAGCAGCTCTTCGATGAAGAACGGATTGCCTTCGCTCAACGCGTAGATCTGGTCGAAGGCGCCTGGCGGCGTCAGACCGGCGCCGCCACGGACGGCGCGGACCATCTCGGCTGTCTCGGCCGGCGTCAGCGGTGCGAGCGGCAGCTCGGCGGCGAGACGCAGGCGCCCCAGCTCGGCCAGCAGCGCCGCGAGCGCGGGCGGCGCCTCGTTGGCACGGCAGGTAAGCAGCAGGAGGATCGGTTGCGCCGCGATCCGGCGGGCCAGCGTCGGCAGGAACTCGAGGCTCGTTTCGTCGCTCCAGTGCAGGTCTTCCAGCACGGCGATCACAGGCTGCTGGGTGGTCTGCAGGGCGAAGAACTCGACGAGCGCCTGGACGAGCCGACGCTTCGCCTGCTCAGCGCCGAACAACTGGAGCGGCGGCAGGCCGGGCAGCCGAGCCGTAAGTTCGGGCAGAAGTGCCGCAAGGTCCGGCGCGGTGTGGCCCAACAGGCGAGCCAGGTCCTGCGACCCGAGGCCCGTGCAGGCGCCTCGCAGCAGGTCGAGCAGCGGAGCGTAGGGCAGCGAGCGATCGTGGGGAAAACAGGCACCGGCGAGGATACGGAAGCCGCGCGACGCTGCTTCGTCCGCGGCCTCCGCGATCAGACGCGACTTGCCGATGCCAGCCTCACCGGTCAGCAGCAGCGAACTGCCCGTACTGTCGCAGGCCGCGTCCAGCCGCGAGCGCAGCGCAGACAGCTCGCGCCTGCGCCCGACGAGCGGCGTGCGTTCTTCCGACCGTGGCATCGCCTCTTCTCGCTCGACCGGAAACGACCGATCCGACGGCCGGATTATACGACGCATGTTGGTAGTCCGGCGGTGGGGCAGCCGCTGGTCGGCGTGAGGAAGGGCAGAGCAGGGCGAATCGCTGTTAGCCGCCCTGCCTGACTAACGGATGGTTTCAAAACCGGCTCGCGGTTCTGTTCGCGAGCAGCCGACGGCGTCAGGCTGCCGGTTTTGAAACCATGTCTAAGTCGATCCGGTTAGACCTATAGCGGCCGCGTGTTCAGCCGGACTGGCTCAATCGGAAAAGGGATCGGCACCGGCGTGAAGGCGATGGGCGAAGTGAGTGACTTCATGGCGCAACTCCTCAATTTGTGTGCTGCGGCTACGTCGCTGCGGCCGCGTTCATTGTTCATACGCCCGCTGCGCGGCGCCAGGATAGTCGCTTGTGTGAAGCCCGCAACACACCGGCTGTTCGCTTTCCCACCGCAGCGGCGAAACGCCGGTACAGGCGAGACACTGCCGCAGAGGCCGTGCCTCGCTCCCTGCCGCTGCCGGCGCCCGAGTGCTAGTGTGCAGGCGGCGGCTGGAAGATCACGGCCTGGAGAGGTGACCGATGCTGGAGCCGTATCGCGTGCTCGATCTTGCCGACGACGGCGCCCTGATCTGCGGCCAGATCCTCGCCGATCTCGGCGCCGACGTGATCGCCGTCGAGCCGCCGGGCGGCCGCAACGCCCGCCGCGCCGGCCCCTTCGCGGGCGACGTGCCCGATCCCGAGCGCAGTCTCAGCTGGTGGGCGCTCTCGCGCAACAAGCGCGGCATCACGCTCGATATCGAGAGCGTGGAGGGCAAGGAGCGGTTGCGACAGCTCGTGCGCGGCGCCGACGTACTGGTGGAGTCGTACACGCCGGGCTATCTCGAACGGCTCGGCCTCGGCTACGATGCGCTCGCCGCGCTGAATCCCGGCATCGTGCACGTCTCGATCACGCCGTTCGGCAGCAGCGGCCCGAAGGCCGGCTGGGCCGCGACCGACCTCACCGCGCTCGCCGCCTCTGGTGTGTTGCTGATCACCGGCGACGCGGACCGCCCGCCCTGCCGCGTCGTCGTTCCGCAGGCGTTCCTGCACGCCGGCGCCGACGCGGCCACGGCGGCACTGATCGCCCTCACGGCACGGACACGCGACGGCCTGGGCCAGCACGTCGATTGCTCGGCGCAGGTCTCGGCGATGATGGCCACGCAGTCCGCGATCCTCTGCCACGGCTGGAATTCGAACCCGGTGAGCCGCGCCGGCGGCGGACTGAAGATCGGCCCGTACGACCTGCGCTTCGTCTACCCCGCCAAAGATGGCTTCGTCTCGGTCACGTTCCTGTTCGGCGGCCTGCTCGGTCCCTTCACCGCGCGGCTGCTGGCCTGGATGTGTGAAGAGGGCTTCGTGGACGAGGCGACGCGCGACAAGGACTGGATCGGCTATACGGTGCTGCTGCTCAACGGTCAGGAGCCGATCAGCGAGCTGCACCGCGTGGCCGCCGCGATCGAGCGGTTCACCCGTACGCGCACGAAGGCCGAGCTGTTCGCCGAAGCGCAGCGCCGCCATCTGCTGATTGTGCCGATTGCCACGACGGCCGACCTCGTCCACGGCGCCCAGCTCAACGCCCGCGACTTCTGGCAACCCGCCGTAGCGAATAGGGATCAGGGAGTAAGGAGTAGCGAGGAGTCTCCCCTCTCCAGTTCCCGGAGAGGGGCCGGGGGTGAGACCACCTCGGCCGCGACCGCAATCTACCCCGGTCCCTTCGCGAAATTCAGCGCCACCCCCTTACAGTATCGCCGCCCCGCCCCGCGCCTCGGTGAGCACAACGCCGAACTTTTAGAATCAATACCCCTTCCGCAGCCTCCCCCTCTCCAGGAACTGGAGCGGGGGCCGGGGGGTGAGGCCGCGCTTGCAGGCCTCAAGATCCTCGACTTCACCTGGGTGTTCGCCGGGCCGATGGGTGTACGGCCGCTGGCGGACTACGGCGCCACCGTCGTGCACGTCGAAAGCGCGGTGCGGCCCGACATCCTGCGCACCAACGTGCCCTACAAAGACAACGTGCCCGGCATCGAGCGCGGCGGCGGCTACGCCAATGTCAGCGCCGGCAAGCTCGGCCTCACGCTCAACCTGGCGAAGCCGGAAGCACTGGAGGTCGTGCGCAAGCTCGTGGCCTGGGCCGACGTGGTGGTGGAGAACTTCTCGCCCAAAGCGATGCGCAACTGGGGCCTGGACTACGCCGCACTGCGGCAGATCAACCCCACCCTGATCATGGTTTCGACCTGCCTGAACGGCCAGACAGGGCCGGAGGCGGCGCTGGCCGGCTTCGGTACGATGGGTGCGATGATCGCGGGCTTCGGCGAGCTGGCCGGTTGGCCGGACAAAGACCCGGCCGGTCCCTTCCTCGCCTACACCGACTACGTTTCGCCGCGCTACATCGCCAGCGCCATACTGGCCGCACTCGACCACCGCCGCCGCACCGGCGAAGGGCAGTGGATCGACCTCGCGCAGGGCGAGTCCTCGATCCACTTCATCGGCTCGGCGCTGCTCGATTACACGGTGAACGGCCGCACCATGCGCCGCGATGGCAACGTTTCGCACGAGCAGGCGCCGCACGGCGTCTTTCCGGCAGCGGGGTCTTCTGACACGCGGAGCGCGTCGTCAGATGACCGCTGGGTGGCGATCGCCTGTGCCGATGAAGGGCAGTGGCGGGCGCTCTGCCGGGCCACGGGCAATGATGGTTGGGTTTCCAACCCGCGCTTCGCCACGTTTGCCGCGCGGCAGGCCAACCGCGAGGCGCTGGAGTCGGCGATCGCGGACTGGACGTGTGAGCGTGATGTGGCCGAGATCGAGCAATACTTACAGGCCGCCGACGTGCCTGTCCATCGCGCCAGCAGCACAGCGGACGCCTTCGCCGACCCGCAGCTCGCCCACCGCGGCCATTTTGTGACGCTCGACCACCCGGAGCTGGGGCCGGTGCCACTGGAAGGCTCGCGCATGATCCTCTCGCGTACGCCGGCGCAGGTTACCCGCCCCGGCCCTACGCTTGGCCAGCACAACGAGTTGGTGCTGCGCCGGATCCTTGGCCTCTCGGACGATGAGCTGACCGCGCTGGTCGTGGCCGGGGCACTGGAATGAACGCGGTGGGCGGGCCTGATCTCCCACACTGCCCGCGATAGCCTCGCGGTTTGCTCAACTCATTTATCGATTATCGATGCGTGTCTATTCATGTGCGTGGGAGAGCCACAGTCACGACGGGTGAGGGCAGGGGGCCGCATGCTGCCTTGTCGCGGGTTCATTGTTGCGGTACTGTATCAGACATCGCAACGAGAATGGCATACAACCCCCTTGCAGCGGGCGCTGATTGAGGCGCCGCGCGTCGACGCCGGCACCGCGCCGCTGGACGTGGAGCGGCCGAGAGATGCAACCGATCCCCTTTCGGCCGGCAATGCGGCGCGGCGCCCCTGGTCTGCTGCCCGCGCAGCTCAGCAGCTTCGTTGGGCGCGAGGCGCAGCTACTCGAACTGCGCCGGCTGCTGCGCGGCGCACGGCTGCTGACCCTGACCGGCCCCGGCGGTGTCGGCAAGACGCGGCTCGCCTGGCGCCTGGCCGAGCTGGCGCAGAACCGCTACACCGACGGCGTTTACCCGGTCGATCTCTCCGCCGTGCGCGATCCGGCACTGGTTGCCGCTGCGGTCGCGCTTGCGCTCGGCATCTACGAGCAGCTCGGACGCGACACCGCCGAGATGCTGGCCGACGCCCTGGCCGAACGCGTGGCCCTGCTGCTGCTGGACAACTGCGAACAGGTGCTTGCGGCCGCGGCGGGGCTGGCGCTGCCTCCGGATCTGCCGGACGCGCCGCCGGGGCCGAGGGCTCTCGCCCTGCTCGTCGGCAGCGAAGCGGTGCAACTGTTCATCGAGCGGGCGAAGGCCGTGCATCCGGCCTTCGCCCGCTCGCCGGCCGCCGCTCCGGTGGTCGCGCGGATCTGCCGTGCGCTCGACGGGCTGCCGCTGGCGATCGAGCTGGCGGCGGCGCGTGTGCGTGTGCTCGGCGTGGAGCAGATCGCGGCGCGGCTGAACGATCGCTTCCGTCTGCTCGCGGGCAGCGGGCGCTCGCTGCCCGAGCGGCAGCAGACGCTGTGCGCCGCGATCGACTGGAGCCACGCGCTGCTCTCGCCCGCCGAGCAAACGCTGCTGCGGCGGTTGTCCGTGTTTGCCGGCGGCTGCCTGCTGGAGACGGCCGAGCACGTCTGTGCCCGTGCGGAGCTGCCCGCGGGGGCGATGCTCGAGACGCTGAGCGGCCTGGTGGACAACTCGCTAGTCTCGGTGGACGAGCGGGACGGAGAGGCCCGCTGCCGCATGCTGGAATCCGTGCGGCTCTACGCGCTGGAGAAGGCGCGGGCGGCGGGCGAGGAGCCGGCGCTGCGCGAGCGCCACGCCGCCTGGTGCTTCGATCTCGCGACGAGCTGGTGGCAGGCTTCGCCGGAGCGGCCTGTCCGGCAGCTCATCGCCGGCTTCGAGGCCGAGCACGCCGAACTGCGCGCGGCGCTCGACTGGGCCGTCGATGAAGGCGAGGGTCGACAGACCGCCTTTCTCAAAGCGGTCAATGACCTCGCCACCTTCTGGCAGGCGTGCGGGCGCACAGCGAGGCATAGCGGCGCATTGGGCAGACCCTCGCCCGCCTGGACGGCGCCGCCGAGCGCGGCCGCGCGGAGAACGGCCTGCGGCGCTCGCCGGAGGACTACCGCGACTTCGTCTCGGTTCTTGAAAGCGTGCGCGTGGCCCTGGGCGAGGAAGCGTTCGCCGCCCTATGGCAGGAGGGCCGCCCCCGCCCCCTGGCGCGCACGCTGCGCGACGCCCGCGCGTATGCGGCCATCGTGGCAGCGGGCAAGCGGCCCGCGTCCGTCCCGGCCGATCGGGGCGCGTCCTTGCGGCGGCGCGGGCCCGGCGGATCGGCCGAACTGACGCCGCGCGAGGTCGAAGTGCTGCGCCTGATCGCGGCCGGCCGGCCGAACGGCGCAATCGCGCTGGAGCTCGGGCTGAGCCTGAACACGGTCGAGCGCCACGTCAACCATATCTTCGCCAAGACCGGCGCCGCCAACCGCGTCGAGGCGGCGAACTTCGCCCGCGAACGGCAGCGCATTTCCTGACCCCGTTCCTCTCACCCTCAGCACTTTGCGGCCTCGCCCGGCAGAACGGCGAAAGCATAACAGCACGTCGTTACTTCAACGCGCCTCCACGCAGGGGAGCGAAATCGGAGCGTTTTTGGAGCGGCAAACCCCTTGCCGGCTACTACGCTCAGGCCGTGAGCGACGGGACGGCGGGGCGCCGGCCGTGGGCAGCAGGGGGAGTGCGATGCAACTGGACGCCGTCATCCGCGACACCAAGGTGGAGCTGTTGACCGCCTTCATCGCCCGCTTTGGTGAAGCCGCACTCGATCTGTGCGCCGCGGCCGCCGCGCGCATGGCCGTGGACCAGGAGCTGGCCGCGCGGGTCCGCCGTCGTCACGCCTGGCTCGGGGAGCAGTACGTCGCGCTGGGCGCGGCCGACACGCTGGCCACGGCCGCTGCCGCGGGGCGCCGCGCGCTGCTCGTGATCCTGCTGCTGGAGTCTGGAACACGCTTCTTCGCCGCATGACCGTCGTGACTGGGTACGGTCACGCCGCTTGATCGCCGCAGGCCGCCCACCGGGCGAAATTTCGAGCCATGAGCGCGGCCTGGCTGAAGTGCCGCTCAACTCGATGGGCGAGATCGCGGCTTCGCCCCTGGCAGGGCAGGGGAACGCAAGGAGTCGGCATTGTGAACGGTTCCGAAACGGCGGGGACCATCAGCCCGGGTCAGCTCGTGCAATTCCTCTACAGCGCGGTGGAGCGGCCCGATATCGAGAGCTTCACGCGGCTGGTCTGGGCCGATGCGCTCTGGCAGACGGCGACGGCCAGCGGCCGCGGCGGCGCTGAACTGTTCACCGTGCTGCTGGACCTGGTCAAGGAAGGCGGCGCCAAGGTGTGCCAGTTGGTGGCGCAGCACACGGCCGTGATCGCGCTCGGTCCGCTGGTCCGATCGAGAGATGCGGAAGCTGGCTGCGGTGAGTTTGCGCACGTCTGGCAGCTGGCGGTAATCTACGAGGCGGTTACGACGGCCGAGCCCAGGCTGCGCTGGCTGGTGGGCGATGACGCTGTCCGCATCGCGGCCGGACGCGCCGCGATGAGCGATGAGGCGCTTGTGGCCCTTTGGCGGGAGCTGCCCGAGGCGGAGTACTGGGCGCGGTTCAACGCCCTGCTGGGGATGGACGTGCCCGTGCCGGTGAGTTTGGCCTGATCGCACCTGTGCCCGCGCGCCGCGGCGCACAACAGGTTCGCGCCGGCGCCTGCGCGGGTGGAGCGAAAGCGGAGCGCTTTCGGAGCAGCGGTCCGAAGACAGAACCCTACCGTGGGGCTGCGAGCAGTGACGGGGCAAGGCGGCCGCCACGCGGAACTGGAGGAGGCGCGATGAGCGCAGCACGCGCGCCAGCGGCGCGCCGGCGGCACCGGATCCTGGCGGCAGACGGGGCAGAGAGCCAGTGGTCGCCGCACAAAGAGAGCTGGAGGACTTGAGATGTTCATCAATCGCGTCGTGTTCAAGGGAGCGCCGGGCCAGCTCGGCCCGTTGGGCGACGCGTTGCGCAGGCTGATCCAGCCCGGCGATGGGTCCGTTCTCGCCATGCGGTTGTGGGGCGATGGGCCGTACTTCGCGCTGCTCAGGGCGTACGAAACGCTGGACGCGGTGCAGAAGGCGCGTGAGGCCTTTACGCCAGACCCGGCCTTCGCCGCGCGGCTCCCGACGCTGCTGACCGTGCCGCCGATCAGCGAGCTGTGGGAGTTGCCCGACGTCTCGACGGCCAATCCGCCGGCGGGCGTCGGCCGCTTCACCACCCGCTTCAGCTTCGCTCCGGCGCCGGGCAACGGGGCGGACGTGCTGGCGGCTGTACGGGAAACGGCGCAGCGGCTGACAGCCGCGGGCAACCCGCACAGCCTCTGGCTGCGCGTCTCCGGCGGGCCGGCGACGGTCGGCATGGTCGGCAGCTTCGAAAACCTGGCCGCGCTGGAGAAGGCGCGGGCGGCGGCGCTGGCCGATCCGGCGCTGCGCGAGCGCACCCTCAAGCTGATCCCGCTGCTGGCCGCGCCGGTCGAAACGCCCGATGTCTTCGAACTGCTGGTGCGGCCGCAGTAACCGCCCGGCCGCCAGATGCACCCACCAACCGCAAAAGCGGTTGCAACGTCACGCAAGGGGACAACGGCCATGTATACCTTCGCCACGCGTGTCAGCGTCACCCCGGCAAGCTCGCCGCCTACGCTGCGATCAGCGAGCAATACCTGACGTTCACGAAGCAAGTTCCCGGCATGCTGGACACCCTGCAGTTTCAGGATCTGAGCACCCCCGGCTGCTTCTGGCTGGCCTCAACCCTGGAGAACAAGGCGGCGGCGTTCGCGCTCGCGCGCAGCCCGGCTCTGAGCGCCCAACTCGAATCGATCCCGCAGGGCATCTTCACCATCGTTGGCGAGACAACGGGCTGGCAGTCCGTCGCCGCCGGCGTCGGCCGGCCGACCAGACCGGGCTATGGCTTCACGTCGATGATCACCATCAAGAGCGGTTCCGGCGTGCAGCAGGGGTTCGAGCAGACGATGCGTGAGGTCATCGCGCAGTTTGAACGGCATGGCCGCGGCCTGCAGTCCATTGCGCTTTCACGCCTGGCGGGCGGCACGACGCAGTACGTGTTCTACCTCCACTTCGACCGCTCGGCCGACTGCGTGGCGACGCTCAACGATCCGGCGATCGCGCAACTCGGCAAGGACGACCCGGCTGGGCCGTACCTTGCCGCGCCGTACGAGATCGTGCTGTCCGACGTGGTGCGCGTCGCGGTCGGCCAGGCGGCTGCCGTGGCGCGGTAGCTGCGGGGGCGTGGCGGGCCCTCACTCCCCCGTCCCCTCTCTCCCATACACACGGGTTCTGCAGACCGCGAGAGGATTGGGAGCGGTATGGGAGAGAGGGGCGATCCGGCGGTGCTGATCCGAAGCGACGCCGGGTTTTCCGGCGCGCCGTTGCTCGCGGCTTTCGCCGCGAAGGGCGCACGCTGTGCGCCCCTACAACGGCTTGCTTGCTCGACGCCCTCACGGACCTTCCCCCCGGATCGCCCCTCTCCCAGCATCGGGAGAGGGGCGGGGGTGAGGGCCGGCCAAGAAGGAGGCGCCCCACGCGCCTGCGCAACCTGCCCTACAAGTACGTGGTCGCGCCCGCCTGGCGGTGCTGATTCCCGCGCGGGAAGCCGCCGCGCTGCCCGCCGCGACGCCGGTTCCGGTCAGGGTGCGCGGGCCGCGCCGGGCGCTCCTCCTCCGCCTTTCGCGGCCCGCGTTCCTCCCCGGTCGGCAGCACATCCTCCCCGTACAAGAGCCCGATCATGACGCTTGAACTGAGCGAACGCTGCGCCGTCACGGCGAGCGACGGCACGCCGCTGCACTACGAAGTCGTGGGCGAGGGCGAGCCCATCGTCTTCGTGCACGGCGGATTTATCAACCGTGTGACCTGGAAGCAGCAGCGCGAGCCGCTGGCGCCGCACTTCCGCCTGATCCTGCGCGACCTGCGCGGCCACGGGCGAACCATCGGTCGAGCCGCCCGACTACGGCTTCGACACGACCGGAGCGGACGACATGCTCGCCGTGCTGGACGCCGAGGGCATCGACCGCGCCCATCTCGTCGGCCACTCGACCGGCGGGGCGATCGCCTTCGTCTTCGCGCTGAAGCATCCCGAGCGCGTGCGGCGCATGCTGCTGATCGAGCCGACGCTCAGCAGTCTGCTGCCGCCGGAGTTCGTGGAGGAGCGCTATGGGCCGCCTTTCGGGCGCTGGAGCACGCCGATCGCGACGGGCCGATCGCCTACCTGCGGGCCTCGATCGAGCCACTGCTTGGCGAGGGTTGGGAGGCGCGCCTCTCGCCCAAAGCCATCGCCCGCCTGCACGCGCAGGCGCCGATCACCGTTGCGCATGGCAGAGCCTTCCAGACGATGGCCGTCGGCGACGACGATCTGCGCGCCTTCTCAGTGCCCACGCTGTTCCTCTACGCGGATAACAGCCTCGACATCGAGCCGCTGATCAGCGAGCGCATCGGCCGCGTGCGTCCCGATCTGGAGCGCCGCATGATCGCCAGCGCCACGCACAACATCCACAGCGACCAGCCGGAGGCCGTGAACGCCGCTATCTGCGAATTCCTTGGCGCCTGCCGCGACTGAGACAGCGCTATCGCGCCGCCTTGCTTGCGCGCGGCGTGCAGGGCTACGCGTATGACGGCTGCGTGGCGGACTACCGGCGGGCGGTGCTGCCTCGCCTACTGGGTGATCGCCACGCTGGTCGATTTCGGCAATGCGCTGCGCGATGCGCTGACCGAGCGCAGCCTCGCCGCCAACCTCGACTGGCGCACGACGAGCCGTTGGCGGATTGAACCACCGGTGTGCTCGCGAACCCGGCGCGCGGGCACACCGGATGGATCAGGTTGACGTTCCCGCCTGTGCTGTGCCTTCGAGCCGCGCCAGCAGACCCTTCAGCAGCGCTTCGCGCTGGTGCAGCTCCTGGCGCAGATCGTAGTTGTCGGTCTTGTAAATCTCCTCGCGCAGATTGCTCAGGCTCTGGTGCACCAAATCGGCGACAATGCCCGCCTCCTCAGCGCTGAGCGCGATACCCGTGGCGTTGCTGTTCATGGCGTCCCTCCTGCTCGCGTCGAGGGCTGCCGGCGGAGCCTCGATCTCCTTTCAATATCCCACCGCGACGCCAAATAACCATTGCACTGCCGGCTAAACTTCGCCATGCTCGGGCGGGGCGGCGCGTAATCCGGCACTGGCCGTCCGTGTGAGCCCGCCTGCTGAGTTCCGTTCCGAGGCGCTACTATGAGCGACGGCGACGTCGCGCCTGCACTGCTCGGCCCGCTGGCCGGTCTGCGCGTGCTCGATCTCACCCACTGGCTGGCCGGGCCGCGCTGCACCATGCTGCTCGCCGACTTCGGCGCCGACGTGATCAAGATCGAGCGGCCGCCCGCCGGCGACCCGGCGCGCCGCCTCGGTCCGTTCCCGCATGACATCCCCGACCCCGAGGCAAGCGGCTCGTTCCTGCACTTAAACACGAACAAGCGCAGCGTCACCCTCAATCTCAAGACGGCGAAGGGGCTGGCGCTGGCAAAGGCGCTGGTGCCGCGCGTCGATGCCGTGGTGGAGAACTTCAAGCCGGGCGTGTTGATGCGGCTGGGCCTCGGCTACGAGGCGTTGCAGGCGCTGCGGCCCGGTCTCGTGCTGACGTCAATCTCCAACTTCGGCCAGAACGGCCCCTACCGCGATCTGCCTGCCAGCGAGATCACGCTGTCAGCGATGGGCGGACCGATGAACGTCACCGGCCACCGCGAGCGCGAGCCGCTGAAGCTTGCCGGCAACATCGTGCAGTATCACGCCGGCTCGGTCGCGGCCTACGCCACACTGCTGGCGCTCTACGCCGCCGAAGAGGCAGCAGAGGTTGGCGAGACACCCACCGGCGACCACATCGACATCTCGATTTACGAGACGCAGGCCGCCTTCCGCGACCGCCGCGCGATCAATCTCACCGGCCACGCCTATACCGGCGACATCGCCAAACGCGCCCTGCCCGGCTCGCGGCCGGGCGTGGGCGTGCGCCCCTGCGCCGATGGCTACGTCAACCTGCATGCTTCCAACGCGGCCCGGTTCGCCACGCTGCTGCGCCTGATCGGCCGCGAGGATCTGCTGGAACGGGCCGCGGGTCTCTCGCCGCTGGCTCTCGCGGGCGAGCCGGAGCTGGTGCAGGAAGTTGAGACGAGTTATCTCGCGTGGCTGTCGGGGCGGACCAAGCTTGACGCGGCGATGACCGCGCAGCGGCACAAGTTGATCGCCGCGCCCGTCAACACCGTGGCCGACATCGTGAACGATCCGTCGTTCACTGAGCGCGGCGTTTGGGAGACGATCAATCACCCGCACACCGGCCCGCTGCTCTATCCGGGGCGCCCGTTCATCATGGGCGCAAGCCCGCGCCCGCCGGCCCGCCGCGCCCCGCTGCTCGGCGAGCACAACGCCGAGATTCTTTGCGGCGAGTTGGGCGTGGACCCGGCGGATCTGCCGCGCCTGCGCGAGCAAGGCGTGGTGTAGAACGAAGGGCGAAGGGCGCAGGGAATCGGAAGAAGCTCACATCGGTGCTCAATCAATCGCTGGCTAACGCGACATCCCTCGGAACGCCCGCCGCCGGATCGCCCCTTCTCTCCCATACGCTCTATCCACGCGGCAGATCTCCCGCTGATTGTGTATGGGAGAGAAGGGGACGGGGGTTATGAGGGGCATCAGCCTGCCGCTCGAACGGGTTCGCGTGCTCGACATCACGGTCGTGTGGGCCGGGCCGCACTGCACGCAGCTTTTGGCCGAATGGGGCGCCGAGGTCATCAAAGTCGAGCCGCTGCAGCATATCCAGCCGGCCACGCGCGGCGCCGAGACACGCATCACGCGCGAACAGGCGCTGCGCATGCGCGGCCTCTCCATTCTCAGCGCGCCGCCGGAGTTCGACCCCGGCCCCCGCCCCTGGAACCGCACGCCCTCATTCAACAGCCACGCCCGCAACAAGAAGAGCGTCACCCTTGATCTGCTCTACCCCGAGGGCTACAACGCCTTCCTGAAGCTCGTGGCCGTTGCCGATGTGGTCGTGGAAAACAACGTGCCGGAGACGATCGAGCGAGCGCACATTACCTATGAAGAGCTTTCTAAGGTCAACCCGGTGCTGATCATGCTGCGCATGCCCGGCTTCGGCCTCAGCGGGCCGTACAAGGACTGGCGCTCGTTCGGCACGCACATGGAGTCGCTCACGGGCCACCACTTGCTGCGCGGCTATCCGGATCTGAACCCGGACATGACCGGGGATGCCTTCACCGCCGATGCCGCGTCGGGCGTGATGGGCGCCTTCGCCGTGCTGGCCGCGCTGCGCTACCGCCGCCGCACCGGCAAGGGCCAGCAGATCGAGATGTCGCAGGCCGAGAACATCGTGCCGTACCTGGCCGAGTTCGTGATGGACTACACGATGAACGGCCGCGTGGCGCCGCCCCAGGGCAACGGCCACCCCAGCCGCGCCCCGCACGGCGTCTACCCGTGTCAGGGCGACGACCGCTGGATCGCGATCGACGCGGGCGACGATGTGAGATGGAACGCTCTGCGCCGTGTGCTCGGTGCGCCGGCCTGGATGGCCGAGCCACGCTTCGTCGATTCGCTTTCGCGCTGGCAGCGGCGCGCTGAGCTGGACGAGCTGTTGAGCAAAGAGACGCGCCACTGGCACGACCGCGAGCTGTGGCGGGCGCTGGCCGACGCGGGTGTTGCCGCCGGCCCGGTGCAGAACGAGGCCGAGGTCTTCAATTGCCCGCAACTGCGCGAGCGCGGCTTCTTCGAGTCAGTCGCGCACCCGGAGGCGGGCACGCACGACTATCCTGGCCTGATGTTCCGCATGGCGGAGACGCCCAACCAGATCCGCCGCCATGCGCCGCTGCTGGGCCAGGACAACGACTACGTCTACCACGAGCTGCTGGACCTGCCGCCGGCCGAGTTCGACCGGCTCGTCGAGACCGGCCACGTCGGCATGGACTATCCGGGCCGCGGGCCAGGCGCGGACGCGTGAGGCGAGCGCTCCGTGGCCCCCATCCTCTCCTGTCTCCTTCCCCCAATAATAGAGGAAGGAGACGATCCGGCGTCGAGCGTTTCGATTGGTGTACGGCTAACCCGACGCCCTTTCGAGCTGCTGCACGCGGGATCGCCCCGCTCTCCCATACAGCCCCAATCCTCTCGCGGCCTCGATCACGTTGTGTATGGGAGAGCGGGGTAAGGGGGAGTGAGGTCGCCCGACCGCCCAGCCCGGCGTCTCCGCCAAGCCTCGGCGATCGGCTATCCGCTCTTCGCGCCGTTCGCCTCTTCGTGCAGCAGCGCTTCGAGCAGCGCACTGGCACGCTCGAGTGTGGCCAGGTCGGCGGGCGGCAGTGTGCGCAGCCTGGTCGCGAGGCGGCCCGTACGCCGGCCGCGGCCCTCTTCCAACAGCGCGCGGCCCCGCTGCGTGGCGGCGATACGTGTTACGCGGCCGTCGGCAGCGTCGCGCACGCGCTCGACCAGCCCCGCCCGCTCCAGCGCGGCCACGATGCGCGTCATCGTCGGCGGGCGCACCTGCTCGGCCGCCGCCAGTTCGCCCAGCGTGCGCGGCCCGCCGAAGCCGACGACCGAGAGCGCCGAGAGCCGCGCGGCGCTGATGCCCAGCACCTCGTCCTCGCGCCGCAACCGCCGCAGCAGGTGAATGGCGACGCTGTGCAGCCGCTGCGCCACGTCGTCCGCGCTCGCCGCCTGCTCGACAGAAGGCGCGCCAATCTCCATTGCCGGCGGCTCGCTCACGATCTACAATTCATTAGCAAAGCTAAGTAACTCCGGAGGTGCGATCATGGCGCAGGCGGCGGAACTGTTCGCGGCGATCGAGATGGGCGACGTGGCCGCGCTGCGCGGGATGCTCGCCGTCGAGCCTGCGCTGGCGGGCGCCCACAACGCCGAAGGGCTGCCCGCCGTGCTCTTTGCACTCTATCGCATGCAGCGCGAGAGCGTGGACGCGCTGCTGGCAGCTAAACCATCGCTCGACATCTTCGCCGCTGCCGCGCGTACGTTGTTGGACGCCGGCGCCGAGGCGAACGCCGTCGCCCGCAACGCGATGCAGGTGCAGCCGTTGCACAGCGCCGCGGCCGGCCGGCATCACGCCGTCTGTGCCCTGCTGCTGGCGCGCGGCGCGGACGTGAACGCCCGCCAGCATGGGGGCTGGACGTCGTTGCACGCTGCCGCCCAGCCTGGCGACCGTGTGCTCACCAAGTCCCTGCTGGCGGCCGGCGCCGATGCAGCGTTGCCGAACGACGCCGGTGAAACGCCCGCCGCGATCGCCGCCGCCAGCGGCCACGCTGAGCTGGCGGCGCTGCTGAACGCGCAGCCTGGCTGAGGGCCGCGCTCAGCACCGCGCGGCCGGTAGACTCTGCTGCGCCTCGCAGGCCGAGGTGCGAGCAGTTCAGTGCCGCACCCACGCCTTGACACACTCTGCGCTGCTCCCCGATCATGCCCGGTATCGGCGCTGCCGGGAGAACGGCGATGGACGGCATTCACGACCTGGGCGGTATGCACGGCTTTGGGCCGGTGGTGCGCGAGCAGAACGAGCCGCCGTTTCACGCGCCGTGGGAGGCGACGATGGTCGCCATCCAGCACGCCGTCGGCGGGCGCGGCCAGAACCTGCTCAACATCGACGAGTTCCGCCACGGCATCGAGCGCATGGGCAACGCCGAGTATCTGAGCACCACCTACTACGAGCACTGGCTCGATGGCGTCACGCGCGTGCTGCTGGAGAAGGGTGTGCTCTCCGCCGCCGAATTGGCGCAGCGCACCGACTTCTTCGTGGAGCGTCCAGACGCACCTGCCGGCGCCGCGCTCTCTGGCCCGCCGCCGGCGGTGCGACGCCCGGTGCAGCGCTTCATGCCCGGCACGGAGCGCGAGCCGGCCGGACCGCCGCGCTTTAGGGTCGGGGACGCGGTAGTGACGCACAACATGCACCCGATCGGACACACGCGCTTGCCGCGCTACGCCCGCGGCAAGCGCGGCATCATTCACCGCTGCCACGGCACGCACGTCTTCCCGGACACGAACGCGCACGGCCAGGGCGAGCAGCCGCAGCCGCTCTACAGCGTCCAGTTCGAGGCCGGCGAGCTGTTCGGCCCCGCCGCCGAGCCCCATCAGCTCGTCTACCTCGACCTCTGGGAGCCGTACCTCGATAGGGAATAGGGGTTAGGGTTCAGGGAATAGAGGGCACGAGACGTAGCCCAGACAAACAGCAACCCTCCACAGTTCCCCCCTCTCCATTGGCATGGAGAGGGGGCCAGGGGGTGAGGCCACGAGCAAGAACCATCCGAACGTCGATCAGTATGTCGCCTCGCGGGTGCGAGCACTCGAATCGCTGCTGCTGGAGAAAGGCATTCTGCCGCCCGATCTGGTGGACCGCGTGGTGCGGCAGTACGCCGAGGATACGGGGCCGCTGGTCGGCGCACGCGCGGTGGCGCGGGCCTGGGCGAACCCCGAATACAAGCGCTTGCTGCTCGAGCAGCCTAAAGCGGCGCTGGCTGAGTTTGGCCTCGACTACGGCGATCTGCGCGTGGTAGAGAACACGCCGGCCGTGCACAACATGGTCGTTTGCACACTCTGCTCCTGCTACCCCTGGGCGGTGATGGGCCTGCCGCCCACCTGGTACAAGCAGCCCGCCTACCGCTCGCGCGCCGTGATCGAGCCGCGCGCCGTGTTGCGCGAGTTCGGCGTCGAGCTGCCGCCCGAGCGCGAGGTGCGTGTGTGGGACAGCAGCGCCGAGCTGCGCTACATGGTGCTGCCGCTGCGCCCGGCCGGCAGCGAGCGTCTGAGCGAGGCGCAGCTCGTGCCGCTCGTCTCGCGCGATTCCTTGATCGGCGTGGCCGAGATTGCGATGCCCGCCGCCGTCCCCGCGGGTTGAGCCGCACCATGTACGAGCGTCGCCGCAACATCGTGCAGCGCGCCGACGGCCGGCCGGTGAACGTGGCCCGGCCGCGCGGCCAGCTCTTCGTTTGCAAGGACGGCTGCTGCTGCGGACGCGTGGAAGACGGCTTCGCCTCCGTCCCTGCCGGCCTCTATCACGAAGAGTGGGAGCGGCGCCGTCTGCGCAATATCGTCCATCTCACGATCGGCGGCTGCCTCGGGCCCTGCGCGCTCGCCAACGTGGCCTTGCTCCTGTTTGACGGCCGCGCCCTGTGGTTTCACTCGCTCAACAGCGGAGCCCTCGTCTATCACCTCTACGATTACATCGAATTGCTGCTGGATGCCGATGGCTTCGTGCCGCCAGGCGCGCCGCTCGCCGCACTGCGGTTCAGCGCCTCCGCCTGGCAGGAGCGGCCCGACGGCCAGCCGGTCGACGACTTTCGCCCCTGCCGCGCTGCTGAAGCGGCGCTGCCGCACGAACCCCCTGCCCCCTCCCCTGCCTCTCCGCTCTCTAACATCGCGTTCCACGCGAAAGGGGAGCGTTGGGAGAGGGGTTCTTTGGATTTGGTTGCTGAATCCGATCTCCCTCTCCCATCGTCTTTGTCATCGCGCTCCGCGCGATCTGGGATAGAGAGGGTCGGGGAGGGGGCGACGGCGGTCGAACGCCTCGTCGCCGACATGCCGGGCCGGGTGGCCGCGCCACGCAAGAACGGCGAGCTGGTCTTTGAGGCGCCGTGGCAGGGCCGCGCCTTCGGCATGGCGGTGGCGCTGCACGAACAGCAACTCTACGGCTGGGACGAGTTCCGCCAGCGGCTGATCGGCGAGATCGCGCGCGCCGATGCGGGCGCTGACCCGTCCAGCTACTACGAGCGCTGGCTGGCCGCGTTCGAGGCACTGCTGATCGAGCGCGGCGTCGTCTCTGAAGCCGAGCTGTCCGAACGCACCTACCAGTTCGAGTTTGGCGAGCGCGACGACGTGTTCTGACGGCAGCCGATCTAATCGTGCCGCGGCCACACGCGCCTCAACCAGGATCGGCGCACGGCAGAGCGCCTTGTTCTTGCAACTGCGCGTGCAGGGCGTTGACCAATTCCACCGGCAGCGGGCCGGCCGGCCCG
>Ga0102924_1000224_pt1 | contig 71820 bp, 70 predicted proteins | sample PaiPotPPM11metaG_FD_80116 | JGI IMG/M metagenome (GOLD analysis project Ga0102924, IMG submission 80116) | Iron sulfur acid spring bacterial and archeal communities from Banff, Canada, to study Microbial Dark Matter (Phase II) - Paint Pots PPM... ... | reverse complement strand
GCGCTATGCGCTTCGGTGGACTTAAATCCTCCGAAGCTCGCAGCGCGAGCTTCGGAGGGTCGCTCGCCACCCCCCTTCAGGGGAAGGATAGAGAAGATTATTTCACCAGCTTCTTGCCGGTGACGGCTTCGAGGTTCTTGTAGAAAACCTTGTCGCTGGTCGCCTTGTCCATCTTCAGCGCTTCGAGAATCCGCAGCGTCTCGCACGGAAACATGGTGCCGCCTTCCGGGTCGAACGGGCAATCGGAAGCGAACACGATCTTGTCGGTCGGGAAGAACTCCATGCCGCACTTGGTCGCCGGCTCCGCGGTGAAGGCGGCGGTGTCGGCCCAGAAGTCGTTCTTGAAGTAATCGAGCGGCCGCTTCTTCAGGCTCTTGCGCAGTGAGACGTAATCTTCGTCGGTGGTGCGATTGCCCATCACGTCATTGCCCGGCCCAAAGCGGCCTTCGAGCATCGGCACGATGCCGGCGAAATGGTGGGTGATGATTTTCAGATTGGGATGGGTATCCATGATCTTGGAATAGACCAGGCGCAGCATGGCGCAGGCGGTCTCGTACGACCAGCCGATCGTCCACCAGATTTCGTAGAGCGACTTCTTCTCGTCGAGATAATCCGGCGTTTCAGCGCCGCGCGCCGGATGCAGCCAGATCGGCGCGCCGAGCTCGTTCATCTTCTTCCAGAACGGCGCGTATTCCGGCCGGTCGAGCGGCTTGCCGGCGACGTTGGTGTAGATCTGTACACCGAGCGCGCCGTTCTTGATTGCGCGTTCCGCTTCGGCGGCGCCGGCGTCGGGTGTCGCCAGGCAGACATGCGCCACCCAGCCCGGGAAGTGATCCTTTTCCTTGGCGATGAGTTCGGCAAAACCGTCGTTGATGATGCGGCAGAATTCGTCGGCGTCCTTCGGCGTCTTGGCGAAGCGCTCGATCGGTGGCTGCGGATAGGACAGGATTTGCTGGTAGTCCTTGTGGCCGTCGACGATCTTTTTGCGCACATCGAGATCGAACAAAGCCGGCAGCGAGCGGATGCGCTTGCCCATGTCCTTGTAGTCGCCGGCGACTTCATTGAGCTTGTCGAAGAATTTTTTCGGAAAAAAGTGCGTGTACGCGTCAACCCGCATGGACGTTTCTCCCTTTTGGCGAAGAGGCTTCTAGCATATCCACCGGGTCAGGCGGCAAGCGAAACTCAGGCACCAGCGTTTGCCAGCCGCGCGACGACCTCTGCAGGTATGGCCTGCGATTGCATCCGCGCCGGATCGTTGGGATGGCGGCCCACCCACACGCGGGTCTCGGTGCCTTCGACGGCGAGCGCTCCGGCCAAGGTCAGGCGATGCTCGACCTTGAAGCTCGACCGGCCGCAGGCGACGAGCTTGGTCTCTATCGCGACCTCGTCGCCGAACCGGGTGGGCAGGCGGAAGCGCGCCCGCGTCTCGACCAGCGGATGACCCGTGAAGCCGTAGGCTTTGAGGTATTCGATCTTGCGCATGCCGGTGGCGCGCTCGATCAGCATCGTCGTCGAGATATCGAACATCTCGAAATAGCGCGGATAGAACACGATGCCTGCGGGATCGCAGTCGCTCCATTCGATGCGCGTTAATCGGGTGTTTGTCAGCATGAGACAGGACGACGGAGGACGGACGGCGGAGGACGGATGGAAGATTGACAATGGGTAGAGGTGTCAAATGCTTTCGACCAGTCCTTTTTCATCTGTCCTTTGTCGTCCGTCATCTGTCCTCCGCTACCGCGGCGCCATGCGCAGCGCGCCATCGAGACGGATCACTTCGCCATTGAGATAGCGGTTCTCGATCATGTGGCGCACCAGCGCGGCATATTGCGGCGGCGTGCCGAGCAGCTTTGGAAACGGCACCGACGCCGCGAGGCTCTGCTGCGCAGCTTCAGGCAGGGCATGCAGCATCGGCGTCGAGAAAATTCCCGGCGCGATAGCGTTGACGCGAATGCCGAACTGCGCAAATTCGCGCGCCGCCGGCATGACGAGGCTGACGACGCCGCCTTTCGACGCCGCGTAGGCGGCCTGGCCGATCTGGCCCTCGTAAGCCGCGACCGAAGCAGTGCAGATGATGATGCCGTGCTCGCCATCTTGCAGCGGGGCGACCGCCTGCATCTCGGCGGCGACGAGCCGCATCGCATTGAACGTGCCGATCAGGTTGATCGTGATGACGCGCTCGAAATCCTCAAGCGGCATCGGCCCGTCGCGGCCGACGATGCGCTTGGCCGGTCCGACGCCGGCGCAATTGACCAGGATGCGCGCGATGCCGTGCTTGTCCTTGGCCGCAGCCACTGCCTTGGCGGTGCCGCCAGCATCGGTCACGTCGCAATGCACGGCAAGCCCGCCGATTTTCTTTGCCACCGCGCGGGCGCCGTCATCGTTGACATCGAGGATCGCGACCTTGGCGCCGGCCTCGGTCAGCATCTCGGCGGTCGCGGCGCCGAGCCCCGAGGCTCCCCCGGTCACGATCGCGGCATGTCCTCGAATGTCCATGGTCAGCTCACCAATCAGCGTAGTTTTGCAGCTTGCAGGCTTTTCGCGACGATGACGTGTCGCGACGGAACCGCCGCGTAGAGTTCTTCGACCAGTGCTGCGCGATTGGCAAGCACCGCGCGCTGGTTGATCGAGCCCTTGTCGGTCATTTCGCCGATATCGAGCGACGGCGGCTCGGCGAGCAGGATGGCGCGGCAGATCTGGCTCGACGAGCCGCGGCTCACCGCGGCAAGCTGATCGAGCAGGCGCGCGAACTCGGCCGACACGCGCGGATCGGCCAGCAGCGCTGCGGCTGCAACATCCGCGGCAAGCCCGGGCGCGAGCTTGCGGCAGGCGTCGAGATCGGGAAACACCAGCGCGGTGACCTCGTCGCGGTCCGCCCCCGCGAATACGACATCCCGCGCCAGCGGCGCAAAGTGCGCGATGAATGCCGCGCGCAGCGGCCCAACGCTGACCCAGGTGCCGGTCGCTAGCTTGAAATCTTCGGCGAGCCGGCCGTCGAAGAGCAGGCCCTTTGCCGGATCGGCCGGATCGGCAAATTTTACCGCGTCGCCGATCTTGTAAAAGCCCTCGGCGTCGAAGGCCTCCGCCGTGATTTGCGGCGCGCGCCAATAGCCGGGCGTGATATTGGGGCCGCGCAGCCGCGCTTCGAGTTTGCCGTCGCGCGGCACGAGCTTCATCTCGACGCCGGGCAGCGGCAGGCCGATATTGCCGGCGTGCTCGCTTTCCCACGAGCACGCGATCGCGGCCGGCGCCGTTTCCGTCGAGCCGAGACTGGAGATGAACATGATGCGCTCGCCCGTGGTCGCGACGGCGATCTTCTGAAATTCGTCGCGGACGTGCTGGGCGAGGCTTGCGCCGGCATAGAACATCACCTTGAGCCGGCTGAAGAAGCGCTCGCGCAGTGCCGCGTCGCTGCGCATGTACGGCAGCAGCATCTCGAAGCCTTTCGGCACGTTCAGATAAATCGTTGGCGCGATGTCGCGCAGATTGCGCACGGTCGCCTCGATGGCGCCCGGCAGCGGCCGGCCCTCGTCGATATAGAATGATCCGCCATTGTCGAGCACCATGCCAAAATCGTGATTGCCGCCGAAGGTGTGGTTCCACGGCGGCCAATCGACCAGCACCGGCGGCTCGTCGCCGATGAAGGCGAGGCCGGCGCGGATCATCGACTGGTTGGAGCACAGCATGAGCTGGGTGTTGATGACGCCCTTGGGCTGGCCGGTCGAGCCCGACGTGAACAGGATTTTTGCAATCGTGTCGTGGCCGACCTTGGCGTGCGCCGCATCGACGGCCGCCGCCGGCTGCGTTCCGGACAAATTTGCAAATAGCGTTGCCGGACGGTCGCCCGGTGGATTCGCGGTGACCACCACTTCGACATCGGATGGCACGGCAGCAGCGAGCGCACGGGAAAAAGCGGTTCCGTTTGCCGCGAAAACGAGGCCGGGCGTGAGAATGTCGATAATGGATTTGAGCTTGCCGAAGTCCTGCGACAACAACGAATAGGGCACCGAGACCGGCGCATAGGGAATGCCGACATGCATGGCGGCAAGACCGATGAGCGCGTGCTCGATATCGTTACCGGAAAGAATGGCGATGGGACGCTCGGGCGAAAGATCGCGTTCGAACAGCGCTGAGGCGATGGCGCGAACCTCGTCAAGCGTCTGCGCATAGGTCAGCGTGCGCCAGGCGCCGCTATTGTCGCGCTGCGCCAGGAACACGCGCTCGGGCGCGGCGTTTGCCCAATGCACGAGCCGCTCGGTGAGGTTTTTTGCATAGGGCTGCAGCGGATGCGGCGAGCGCAGCAGGATGGCGCCGTCGCCGCGCCGCTCGACCAGAACATCCGCAGGGCCGAGCCGCACCGGCCGCAGCGGCGGTTGATTTTGCTCTGAAAGCGACTTTGTCAGTGCGCGCGTCATGGCCTAGCTGCGCCGCGCCGCTCGGCGCGAAGCGTCGGCGGCAGACTGGCGAATTCGGCGGATGGAGCGGGTTTGGTCATGCGTATCCTGTGTGGGGGCGGCCATTTGACCCGTTCTGCCGTGCCCCGTAAATAGCCTGGGAACTACTTAAGGAGCGTCCGATGCGAGAGGTCTTTATTTGCGACGCCGCGCGCACTGCGATCGGCCGATATGGCGGCGGGCTCGCCAAGGTGCGCACCGACGACCTGGCCGCGGTTCCGCTCAAGGCGCTGGTTGCCCGCAATAGCGGGGCCGACTGGTCCCGGCTCGATGAAGTCTTCTTCGGCTGCGCCAATCAGTCGGGCGAGGACAACCGCAATGTTGCGCGCATGGCGCTGCTGCTTGCCGGGCTGCCCGACACCATCCCCGGCGTCACCGTCAACCGGCTGTGCGCCTCCGGGCTGAACGCGGTGGGCGATGCGGCGCGCGCAATCCGCTCCGGCGAGATGGATTTCGCCATTGCCGGCGGGGTCGAATCGATGACCCGGGCGCCGTTCGTGATGGGCAAAGCCGGCGAAGCATTTTCACGCTCGGCCGAAGTCTACGACACGACGCTCGGCTGGCGCTTCATCAATCCACTGCTGAAAGCGCAATACGGCGTCGACTCCATGGCGGAGACCGCCGAGAACGTGGCGCAGGACTTCCAGGTCGCGCGCAAGGATCAGGACGCCTTCGCGCTGCGCTCGCAGCAGCGCGCCGGCAAGGCCGCGGCCGCCGGCTATTTCGCCGAGGAAATCGTCGCGGTGGCGGCGCCCGGCGGCAAGGCCGGTCCCGTCGCCGTCGACAAGGACGAGCATCTGCGCCCGGACACCACGATTGAAAACTTGCAAAAGCTAAAACCCATCGTGCGCGATCCCGGCACCATCACCGCCGGCAATGCGTCGGGCATCAACGACGGCGCCGCCGCGATCATTCTTGCCAGCGCAGACGCCGTAAAGGCGCATGGCCTGAAAGCCCGCGCGCGCGTGCTCGGCATGGCATCGGCCGCGGTGCCGCCGCGCATCATGGGCATCGGCCCGGTGCCGTCGACACGCAAGCTGATGGAGCGCCTTGGCTTGAAGATCGGCGATTTCGATCTGATCGAGCTGAACGAAGCGTTCGCGTCGCAGGGCATCGCCGTCTTGCGGCAGCTCGGCGTTCCGGAGGATGCCGAGCACGTCAATCCGCACGGCGGCGCGATTGCGCTCGGCCATCCGCTCGGCATGTCGGGCGCGCGGCTGACGCTGACCGCGGTGCACGGCCTGGAGAAGCGCGGCGGCAAGCGCGCGCTCGCCACCATGTGCGTCGGCGTCGGCCAGGGCGTGTCGCTGGCGGTGGAGCCGGTGTAGTAGCGTGAAGGAGAACTCTGCGTGCCGATGAGTTCCGGTTACATTCCGTTCCATCCCAATCCGTCAAAGCCGAAATACAAGCCGCCGCCCGGCGCGGTCGATGCGCATTGCCACGTGTTCGGGCCGGACAACAAATTTCCCTACGCGCCGGAGCGCAAATACACGCCATGCGAGGCGCCGAAGGAAAAACTGTTCGCGCTGCGCGATTTCCTGGGCCTCGACAAAAACGTCATCGTGCAGGCGTCGTGCCACTCCAAGGACAATCGCGCCATGGTCGACGCGCTCGATGCGTCGAACGGCAGGGCCAAGGGCGTCGCTTTCGTCGGCGAAGAAGTGACCGACGATGCGCTGAAATGGATGGACAAAGCCGGCGTGCGCGGCGTGCGCTTCAACTTTCTCAAGCGGCTGGTCGATTTCACCCCGCGCGACGTGCTGCAACGCATCGCCACGCGGGTCGACAAGCTCGGCTGGCATATCGTGGTTTATTTCGAGATGCCGGATCTGCCGGAGCTCGAGGACTTCTTCACGTCGCTGCCCACAACCGTGGTGGTCGATCACATGGGCACGCCTGACGTGGCGAAGGGCGTCGATCACCCGGAGAACCAGCGCTTCCACAAGCTCATGGATAAGCACAAGAACTTTATTGTGAAAGTGACCGGTCCGGAACGCATGACGATTGCCGGCTCGCCTTATGACGACGTCGTGCCGTACGGCCGGGCGCTGGTCGAGCATTTCCCCGATCGCGTCATCTGGGGCACCGACTGGCCGCACCCCAACATGAAGAAAGTGGCGCCGGATGACGGCGTGCTGGTCGATTACATTCCGAGGATCGCGCCCACCGCTGCCCAACAGCAGGCGCTTTTGGTCGATAATCCGATGCGGCTTTATTGGAGTTGACGCCCTGGCGTCATGGCCGGGCTTGTCCCGGCCATCTCGACATTTTTGGTACGGCACTGCCAGCCTGATCGGGATGCCCGGCACAAGGCCGGGCATGATGGAGTGGAATAGTTCGAGAGTGCGGGAACCGTTCACATTGCCAAGTATTCCTGCGCTGTATATGTGAAGTCGTAGGGAGATACGCCGATGGCTCGGAAACAGCACGATTACGACGACATTCCCGGCACATTCGTGTTCGATGCCGAACGGTCCCGCCAGGGCTACGGCATCAACATGTTCTGCATGTCGCTGATGAAGGACGACAACCGCAAGGCCTTCAAGGCGAACGAGGCGGACTATCTGAAAAAATTCAAGCTGACGCCGGAGCAGACCGACGCCGTGCTCAAGCGCGATTACAACCGCATGCTGGAGCTTGGCGGCAATATCTATTTCACCGCCAAGCTCGGCGCAACCGACGGCCATTCGTTCCAGCATCTCGCCGCGGTGATGACCGGCGCCTCGCAGCAGGATTATGCGGCGATGATGCTCGGCGGCGGCCGCAACGTCGAGGGCAACCGCTCGCGAACGGGCAAGAATACGCCGTCAAAATTCCTCGCCGCTTCGGCAGCGAAGAAATCCTCCGGCGCAAAGCCGAAAGCCAAATCGAAATCCAGATCAAAGAAACGGAAGTGAAGCCGTGGCCAGGATCATCGCAGGTGTAGGTTCGTCCCATGTACCCGCCATCGGCGCGGCGCTCGACAACGGCAAGACCGAGGAGCCGTATTGGAAGCGGGTGTTCTCGGGCTTCGAGAAATCGCAGGCGTGGATGCGGGAGGCCAAGCCCGACGTAGCGATCATCGTTTATAACGATCACGCCTCGGCGTTCTCGGTCGATATGATCCCGACCTTCGCGCTCGGCTGCGCCACGGAATTTCCGCCCGCCGACGAGGGCTGGGGCCCGCGCCCGGTGCCGGTGGTGCAGGGGCATCCGGCATTGGCTTCGCACATCGCGCAATCCGTCATTCTCGACGAATTCGATCTCACCATCTGCAACAAGATGGAAGTCGATCACGGCATGACCGTGCCGATGAATCTTCTGTTCGGGAAAGTCGATAAGAATTCGCACTGGCCGTGCCCGGTCATTCCGCTGGCGGTCAACGTCGTGATGTATCCGCCGCCGACCGGGCATCGCTGCTACATGCTCGGCCGCGCCATCCGCAAGGCGGTGGAATCCTATCCGGAAGATTTGAAGGTGGTGATCTTCGGCACCGGCGGCCTGTCGCACCAGATTTCCGGACCGCGCGCGGGTCTGATCAACAGCAAATGGGACAAGAACTTCCTCGATAATCTGTCGAAGGACCCGCAAAAACTCGTCAAGATTCCGCACATCGACTACATGCGCGAGGCCGGCGCCGAAGGCATCGAGATGGTGATGTGGCTCATCATGCGCGGCGCGCTCGATGACAAAGTCGACGAAGTCTATCGCTTCTACACCGTGCCGGCGTCGAACACCGCGGTCGGGCACATCATCCTGGAAAACCGCAAGCGCAAGCCAGCCGCCAAGCATAAGCGCGCCGCGGCGCGCGCGAAAATTCACCGCGTTCGCAGTTAACACATGCGCGTCATGGCCGGGCAAAAGGCGCGAAGCGCCGTCTTGGTGTCTAGTGTCCCGGCCATCCCGATGACAAGGCACTGTGCCCAAATAATTGGGATGCGCGGGTCAAGCCCGCACATGACGGAGAGAGTAAGAGGCAAGCGATGAAGATTTGCGTAGCGGGGCAGGGCGCGTTCGGGCAAAAGCACCTCGACGCGCTCAAGCGTATCCCCGATGTCGAAGTCACGTCGCTGGTCGGCGGCAATCAGGATTCGACCGCGCAGGTCGCCAAGAAATACGGCATCCCGCATTACACCGGCGAACTGTCCGAAGGCATCAAGCGCGCCGACGCGGTGATCCTCACCACGCCGACCAAGATGCATTTCCGCCAAGGCGAGCAGGTGATGCGCGCCGGCAAGCATGTGCTGGTCGAGATTCCCGTCACCGACAGCGTCGAAGACGCCGAGGCGCTGGCGAAAATCGCCAAGGAAACCGGCGTCACCGCCATGGCCGGCCATGTGCGGCGCTTCAATCCAAGCCATCAATACGTCCATAAGAAGATCGCGAAGGGCGAGCTGAAAATCCAGCAGATGGACGTGCAGACCTATTTCTTCCGGCGCAAGAACATCAACGCCGCCGGCAATCCGCGCAGCTGGACCGATCATCTGCTGTGGCACCACGCCGCCCACACCATCGATCTGTTCCAGTATCAGGCCGGCGAAACTATTTCCGACTGCTACGCCGTGCAGGGACCGATCCATCCGCAGCTCAACATCGCCATGGACATGGGCATCGTGGCGCGGACGCCGTCCGGCGCGGTGCTGACGCTGTCGCTGTCATTCAACAACGACGGGCCGCTCGGCTCGTTCTTCCGCTACGTCTGCGACAACGGCACCTACAAGGCGTTCTACGACGATCTGTCCGACGGCAAGGACAACAAGATCGACGTCTCCAAGGTCGACGTGTCGATGGACGGCATCGAGCTCGAGGATCGCGAATTCATCGCCGCGATCAAGGACAAGCGCGAGCCGAACGCCAGCCTCGCCCAGGTGCTGCCGTGCATGCACGTGCTCGGCAAGCTGGAAAACATCGTCGACCCGCAGCGCAAGGCGCACGCCTGAATTTCATTGCGTCTTACAACGCATAGATCGCAATCCCAAGCGCTCGCGCGCAAGCCACGAGCTTTCGGTCATAGCTTGCTAATTCGATATCTTCGCCGCCTGCCCGCAGGAATTCGATGGTCGCGAGGTGCAATCCGTCGAGCGTGCTAATTGGTGTTGGAAACGATTCGAGAGCGCGGGCGAGTGCCGGCGGCGTAAGGTCAATCAGCGACACGAAGGCGAGAAGTGCCTTCGCCTCGTCGGTATGGGAGTAGGTGAGACCGCGGGTGTGAATCCTATTCCAAAGCTCGTATGCTAAAAGCTTGCTCGAAACCAGCCGTTCGCGCCATAATGTGCTCGGCGGCGCGCGATTTTCGCCAAAGAGATGGGCCAGAGCCACAGAGGTATCGAGATAGATCAACGGTCCTCTCGATCACGCTCCAAGTCCGCCATAATCTCTTCGAAAGACATCACGGGTTTGCGCGGAGGAAAAGGAGTTCCGGGTGGAACTTTGGCCGGCGTGAGCCAACCCTCGCGCACGCCCCTAGCAATGAATTCGTCCTCGGTCGCCGACTTGCGGCCCGGCTGCGGCGGCACAATTTCCGCCACGACGCGGTTGCGGTCGGTGACAAGTATGGTTTCGCCCGCGGTTGCCAAGCGGACGTATTCGCTGAGCTTGTTCTTGAGAATCTTTAGGCCAACCGAGCGCATAGCGACAAAGTAGCTACTAGAGGCTACTTTGTCAATAACGCTGCTCGGGCCGCTCACCTAGCCCTCGCACCAGCGCGCTATGCCCAACTCGCGAAGCTCAATCCGGTGCCGGTGCCGGCCGGCGTGCGATAGCCGGGCACGTATTCGAACCAGTGCAGATCGAGGTGCTCGCAGGCGCCGGCGACGCCGACCCAGTTGAGGATCTCCGAGCTGCCGGAATGCAGCTTGTTGCGCGGCAGGTTTTGCAGAAATTTTGCATCCTTGTCGGCGCAGGCTTTGAGGATGGCGCGGTCGAAATCCTCATCGACCAGAAAATGACTTAGGCCGCCCGAGGCGATGACGCCGATGCGCGCGTTGCCGGGAAAGGTCTCGACCGCCTTGCGGATCGCCTGGCCAAGCTCATAGCAGCGCCGCGGCCGCGGTTGGTTGGGCGGGAAATAGGTGTTGAGGAACACCGGCACGATGGGGATCGGATTTTTTCCGTCCATCAGACGGCGGTGCACATAGGCCATGCCGTGGCCTTCGCCTTCGCCCTCGCGCATGCGCTTCGACGACGCCGGATCGAAGCCGTTCTCCATCAGCCAGTCGATCAGATGCACGGCGAGCTTGGCATCGACCGGATAGGCGCGCGGCTTTTGCTCCTCGAAAAAACCCTGCCGGTTCTTGACGTACCATTCCGGGAAACGCTGGTGATACTGCTCGTGCTGCTCGTTGCTGTTGAGGATCGTTTCGCCGTAGTAGATCGCAAAGGTCGGCCGGGCGTCTTCCAGGTAGGCTTCGTCCTGGTCGTCGCTCATGACGATGAGCGTGTCGAGCTTGGCGGTATTCAGCGTCTTGCTTAAGTGCGCCATGGCGGCGCGCACCTTGTTCTGGCGCACGACCAGCTCGGCGGGCGCGACCATGGCCGCCATCTTCGGGTCGGCCTTTTCCAAAAGCTCGGCATAGGTGGTCGGCCGGCCTTCCTTGTCGCGGTGCTTGATCCTCTGGTCGGTTTCCTGAAAACGCGGCAGTGTTTCGTCGGCGGCGAGCAACATCGGCGTGTGGGAGCTTCCGGCTCCGAGGACGATTTTGGCCATATGTACCTCCCAAAAGGGCGAGCCGGTTATTGTGCCGGATGCTAGCACATCACGCGGTGAGAGAACCCGTTCGCTGGACAAGACCAGGCCGGGGTGTTGGTATCACGGCGATCGCTTGGGGACGCTCGGCCGGACATGCTGACCATCATTTTCGACGGAATTGCCTACGGCATGCTGCTGTTCGTGCTGGCGTGCGGCCTGTCGGTCACGCTCGGCCTGATGAATTTCATCAATCTCGCCCACGGCGCCTTCGCCATGGCGGGCGGCTATTGCACTGTGATCCTGGTCAACCGGCTCGGCGTGCCGTTTGCGCTCGGCTTGCCGATGGCCTTCCTGGTGACGGCTGTTCTCGGCGGCCTGTTCGAGCGCACGCTCTACGTCCACGTCTATGCCAGGCCGCATCTCGACCAAGTGCTGTTCACCATCGGGCTCGTCTTCATGGCGGTGGCGGCAACCGACTACACCATGGGCTCGTCGCAGCAATTCGTGCAGATACCGGAAGCGTTGCAGGGCCAGTACAACGTGTTCGGCATCGGCATGGGCAAATATCGTCTGCTCATCATCGTGGTCTGCGGGCTGCTCACGATCGCGCTGCAACTGATACTGTCGAAGACGCGGTTCGGCAGCAGGCTGCGCGCGGCGGTCGACGATCAGCGCGTGGCGCGCGGTCTCGGCATCAATGTCGGCGCGGTGTTCGGCATCACGTTCGCGTTCGGCTCCGGCCTCGCCGGGCTTGGCGGCGCGCTCGGTGCCGAGATCCTCGGCCTCGATCCGACCTTTCCGCTGAAATACATGATCTATTTTCTGATTGTGGTGACGGTCGGCGGCACGTCGAGCATCACCGGTCCGTTCCTTGCCTCGATCCTGCTCGGTATCGGCGACGTCGCCGGTAAATACTACGTGCCGAAGCTCGGCGCCTTCGTCATCTACACCATCATGATCGTCGTCCTGTTGTGGCGGCCGCAGGGCTTGTTCGCCCGCTCGACGGCGCGGTGACGGTGATGGGCGCGCTCGCCGACGATGTCTCCACTTATTTGAAGCGTCGCGCGCGCTGGTCGCCGCTCGAGATCGCGTTCTGGGTTTTCGCCTTCGCGACTATCTGGCTGTTTCCGGGAAAACATCTGATCCTGACCGAGACGGCGATTCTCGCGCTATTTGCACTGTCGCTCGATCTGATCCTCGGTTATGCCGGCATCATCTCGCTCGGCCAGGCGGCCTTCTTCGGCTTCGCTGGATATTTCGCAGGCCTGGTCGCCAAATACGGCTTCATCGACGAGCCGGTGATTGCGCTCGTTGTTTCCGGCGTGGCGGCGGCGGCGCTCGGCTTCCTCACCAGCTTTCTGGTGCTGCGCGGTTCGGACCTGACCCGGCTGATGGTCACGCTCGGTGTCTCGCTGATGCTCGGCGAACTCGCCAACCGCTACTCCGACATTACCGGCGGTGCCGACGGACTCCAGGGCGTCACCATCGCGCCGATCCTCGGCCGCTTCCATTTCGATATGTTCGGCCACACCGGCTACACCTATGCGCTGATCGTGCTGTTTGTCTGCTTCGTCATCGCACGCCGCATCGTCTATTCGCCGTTTGGCCTGTCGCTGCGTGCGGTCAAGGGCAATTCGCTGCGGGCGTCGGCGATCGGCATCCCGATCAAATGGCGGCTGGTCGCGATCTATACGGCGTCCGCGTTCTTTGCCGGCATCGCCGGCGCGCTGCTCACCCAGACCACGGCGTTCTGCTCGCTCGACGTGCTGTCGCTCGATCGTTCGGCCGATCTTCTGCTCGTGCTCATCATCGGCGGCACCGGCTATCTCTACGGCGGCCTGATCGGCGCCGTGATCTACAAATTCCTGCAGGACTGGGTCGCGACGCTGACGCCGCAATACTGGCAGTTCTGGATCGGGCTTGTGCTGGTGGTGATCGTGCTGATCGGCCGCCAGCGTTTCGAGGGCTGGATTGCCGGCGTGCGCGGCGCCTTCGCCCAGCTCGGCACCCGGCAGGTGACGCGGCCGGCCGCGCTCGGCAGCGCCGCGCCGGATGGGCATTGACCGATGGCGATCCTCGAAACCAAAGGTCTGGAAAAGCGCTTCGGCGGCATCGTCGCGGCGCACGACGTCTCGATCGCGATCGAGCAGGGCGCGCGCCATGCGCTGATCGGGCCGAACGGCGCCGGCAAGACCACCGTGATCAACCTGCTCACCGGCGTGCTCAAGCCGACCGCCGGCACGATCATGCTCGACGGCCGCGACATTACCGCGCTCGATCCGCATCAGCGCGTCCGCCTCGGCATGGCGCGCACGTTCCAGATCAACCAATTGTTCCTCGACCTCACGCCGCTGGAGACCATCGGGCTCGCGGTCTCCGAGCGCCTCGGCCTGGGCGGCGACTGGTGGCGGCTGGTCGGCAGCAAGCACGAAGTGACCGAAGAGATCGTCGAGATTGCCGAGCGCTTCCGTCTCGCCGACGTGATGCATGTGCGCACCGCGACCCTGCCCTACGGCAAACAGCGGCTACTTGAGATCGCTCTCGCCTTTGCCTGTCGGCCGCGCGTGCTGCTGCTCGACGAGCCGGCCGCCGGCGTGCCGGAAGCGGAGCGGCACGAGCTGCTCGCCACCATCGCGGCGCTGCCGGCCGAGGTCACGGTGCTGCTGATCGAGCATGACATGGATCTGGTGTTCTCGTTCGCCGATCGCATCTCGGTGCTGGTCAATGGCTCGCTGTTCGTCGACGGCGCGCCCGAGGACGTGGCGCGCGATCCGCGGGTCAGGGCGGTTTATCTTGGCGAGGAAGCCGATGCGTGAGCTGCTGCGCATCGAAAATCTCTCGGCGGGCTACGGCGAAGCCGTGGTGCTGTCGAGCGTTTCACTTAGCCTCGCCGAGGGCCAGGCGCTGGCGCTGCTCGGCCGCAACGGCATGGGCAAGACCACGCTGGTCAACACCATCGTCGGCGTCACCCGTTATTTCGGCGGCAAGATCGCGCTCGACGGCGCCGATATCACCAGGCTGCGCCCCGATCAGCGCGCCCATATCGGCATCGGCTGGGTACCGCAGGAGCGCAACATCTTCAAGTCGCTCACCGTGCACGAGAACCTGACCGCGATCGCGCGGCCGGGACCGTGGACCACCGGCAAGGTCTATGCGCTGTTTCCGCGGCTCGATGAGCGGCGCGGCAATCTCGGCAATCAGCTCTCCGGCGGCGAGCAGCAGATGCTCGCGGTCGCCCGCGCGCTGGTGCTCAATCCGCGCGTCATGCTGCTCGACGAGCCGCTCGAAGGGCTGGCGCCCATCATCGTCGGGGAGCTGCTCGCGGCGCTGCGCAGCATCATCCGCGACGAGGGCATGTCGGCAATCCTGGTCGAGCAGAACGCCAAAAAAATCCTCGGCGTCACCGACAACGCCATCATCGTCGAGCGCGGCGCCGTGGTGCACGCCGCCGATAGTGCGACATTGATTGCCGACCGCGCGGCGCTTGAAAAACATCTCGGCGTCACCGACACCGGGCCGCGGCGGCTGGGGCGGGTGAGGCAGTAGCGCGAGTGGCGTGGAATCTGATCGCCCGAAACTAGATTTAACGTCTAACTCGCCGCCCGTTCCCATGCTATCTGCGGGCAATCGGTGCGGTAACGCCACATCCAACATGGGCTTGACGCCTTGGCGGCGCTCAGCGTTGCCCGGCCATAGTCGCTTTTGGACGATGCATTCCCTGATTTGCGCGCCTACATCGGACTAATCTGAGCGTCGGCCGAGCCGATCTACGGCTGATTGACGATCTTCCCGACCTTGTCGGCGATCGCCTTCGGCGTCTGATCGACCTCGTTGACCAGCTTTTGCACCTCATCGCCGGACACCGGCGTGATTTCCAGCTTGGCCTTACCCTCGGCTTCGGCGAGGAAATCCTTGTCTTTCATGACCGCCATGAACGCGGTGCGCAAAGCGTCGACGCGATCCTGCGGAATGCCGGGAGGCGCCAGAAACGGCCGTCCCATCACCTGGCGGGCAAAGACGAGCTTGAAGATGTTCTTCTGCTCGTCCGTCTTCGCCATATCCATAACCAGGGGGACGTCGGGCAGGTCGGGATGCTTGCTGAGCGCCAACTGAACGAGGATGTTGATTTTCTTTTCGTCGAGCCATGGCTTGTGGGTGGCGATGACGCTCGACCATGACCAGCCGCAGCGGCCCTGCACCTCGTTGCGTTCCATCGCCAGATTGATGTCGTTGCCGCCCGGATAACCGGGCACGAGCTTGAACTTGGTGCCGAGTGTGGCGTTGAGGACCCGTGGAAACTGGTCGGTATCGGCTGCCGGCCCGGTGCCGCCGACCACCAGCTCTTTCTGCGTCACTTGTTCGAGCGTCGTAATGCCGGTCGTGTGCCAGGACACGCACACGCTGACCTCATTGTTCATGCTGCCGATCCAGTTGAACTTGGCGGCATCGAATCTGGCCTTGGTCGAGCCCAGCAACGGGTCGAATCCGGTGCCCCGGCCGATGGTGCCGAATGCCGTCCCGTCCTTGGGGGCGACGTTGTACAGCCAGTTGGCGAGGGTGAGGCTGCCCGCCCCTGGCATATTCTTGGTGACGACGCTGGGGTTGCCGGGAATGTACTTGCCGATATAGCGCGCCAAAATACGCGCGTAGACATCGTAGCCGCCGCCGGCGCTGTAGCCGATATAAACTTCAACGGTCTTGTCTTTGTAGAAGTCGGCGGGGTTCTGCGCATCGGCCGGCGCCAAGGGAAATGCAACGATTGTTAAGACTGTTGCGGCGCGAGCGAAAAATCCTGTCGTCATGGCCATCGATCCCTCTGTGGCTCGAGCGGCGCGCTGTTCGCGCCGGGCGGCATTTTCCGGTCGGATGCAGGATCGTAACCGGACTTACGGCCGGCGGAAACGCGGCCGATCGCAGCATAGAGCCGGCGTTGCGCATACAGCCGAAATCCCGTAATGACCAGCGCGAAGCGCCAACGCGAAGCGATTTCCCCGGTGGCATGAAGGGCGGCCCATGCTCGATCTGAAAAAGCCCAGTTGGAACGCGGCAAATAGAACAGGGAGCGCGGCATGACCGGAATGCTGGAACACGAAATGCCCGGGCTCGGCCACAACAAGCCGTCCCAGGAAGACGCCGACGCGATCAAGCACGCAAAATGGGAGCGCTGGTCCAAGAAGCGCACCTTCGTGCGCGCGCTCGAGGGCACCTACAGCCATCTTTACAAGAAATTGCTCGAGGAACCGCGCGTCTATTCCTCCAAGGACCATCCCTGGAAGGGGGGGCCTGCGATGTACGGCAAGCACATCATCTCACCGCAGGCGGTGAGCGTCGTGCAGTCGATCGAGTCGCACATCGAGTGCTACGCGCCGCTCAATGCCGGGCAGAAGCACGGCCATCTCAACAGCGCGGTGTTTTACGTGCTCAAGGGTCACGGCCACGACGTCCACGACGGCCGCTACATGAAGTGGGAAGCCGGCGACGTGATGCTGGTCGAGAACGGCTGCGTGCATCAGCACTTCAACGATGACGACAAGGAGTCCTGCATCCTGCTCGTGTTCAAGGCGAAGCCGCTGTTTCTGTTCATGCACCTGTTGTTTCAGAAGATGGTCGAATGGCCGACCGACAAGCTGCCGCCCGGCGTCAAGGAATTCTCGCCGCCGACGGAAATCTGAGCGCGGAGGCCATCATGACCTTGTTCGAAGACAAACAAGCCGCGCTGTCCGGCGCTAATTCCAGCACATTCCTCGAAGAGGCGGTTACGGCATCGGAAAAATTCCGCGCCGAATACGCCACCCTGCCGAATGTCATCAAGGCCAAGGACATGCCGTGGGAGCGCTCGCCCGACGGCCTCATCAAACATCTCGTCAATCAGCAGATGCACACGCGTGAGTGCTGCATGGAGGCTTATATGCAGTTCCTCAAGGACGGCGAACGCTCCGGCAAGCACCGCCACATGTGGGAGGAATTGTTCTTCGTCGTCGAAGGCTCGGGCTACGACCTGCACTGGGACCTGAAATGGGATTGCCTCGAAGCCTTCGATTGGCAATGGGCCGAGGCGCCGAGAAAGTTCGAATGGACGGTCGGCGACTACGTCTATATTCCGCCCTTCACCATGCACCAGCACGTTGCCAATGCCGGCCAGGAATGCCGCATTATCGTCATGAGCAATCGCATCGTCAAAGACATGGGCTTCGACTGGTACGACCAGGTCGAGCGGGCGCCGGGGTTTTGACCTCCTGCGTCATGCCCGGGCTTGGCCCGGGCATCCCGTTCAGACGGGCACGGCCGAATAATTCAAACGGGATTGCCGGGTCAAGCCCGGCAATGACGAATTAAATTGATGGCGAGCATCATTGCAACGTGATGTGAGCTTCCGTTATCACCTTGCCCCACAACTGCGTCTCTTCGGCGATGAATTTCGCCGCGTCGGCCGTGGTCCCGCCCATCGGTTCGAGCCGCAGCGATTTAATCTTGTCCGTGATCTCCGGCTTTCGCAAAATTTCCGCGACATCGCGGTTGATTTTTTCGGCAAGCGCCGTGGGTAGGCCCGGCGGTCCGGCAATGGCGAACCAGGCGATCGAGCGGAAGCCCGGGAGTCCGGATTCGGCAATGGTCGGAATCTCCGGCACGTCTTTCGAGCGCTCGGCGCTGGCGACGCCAAGCAGCTTCAGCTTGCCGGCGCGGTAGAGCGGCACGGACGTGGTTAGCGTATCGAAGAACATGTCGACATTGCCGGACATGACATCGGTCAGCGCCGGCTGCGCGCCGTGATAGGGCACGTGCACCATCTTGATGCCGCCAAGCACTTCAAGCTCGCTGCCTGACAGGTGCGCGGTCGAGCCGACGCCTTGCGACGCGAAGGTGAGCTTGCCCGGATTGGCCTTGCCGTAGGCGATCAGCTCCTGGACGGATTTGGCCGGGAAATCCGGCCGCGTCGCCAGCACGTTCGGAATCTTGGCTAGAAGCACGATCGGCACGAATTTGGTCGGGTCGTATTTGAGATTGTGATAGAGCAGTTGCTGGATCGAGAGCGGCGCCGGCGGGCAGAGCAGCAGCGTGTAGCCGTCGGGGTCGGCGTGCGCCACGTATTCCGACCCGATATTCATGGCCGCGCCGGCCATATTCTCGACGATGACCGGCTTGCCCCATTTCTGGCTGAGCTGATCGGCGACCAGCCGCGCCAGGATGTCGGTGGTCGATCCCGGCAATACCGGCAGCACGATCTTCACGACACGGGTCGGATAGGGCTCCTGTGCGTGGCCCGTAGTTGCCGCGAGCACGGCGAACAACGGCGCCAGGAGGCAGTCACGTCGTCTCAGCATGTCGATCCCCGGATTCCGCATTTGCGCAAACTGTGCGGGCGACTATAGAAAATCCTGCGAGCAACAGCCAAGGGCCTGCGGTGTCACACCTCGGCGGGCAATGGGAGCGGGACGGAGTTGCGTCCAGGCGATGGCGGCGAAAAGATACCGATTAGGGGTCGATGTCGGCGGGACCCATACCGACCTGGTGCTGCTCGACGCCGAAGGCGGCGCGCTCGCCGTGGAAAAGGTCGCGACGACGCCGAAAAATCCCGCGCTGGGCGTCATGCGCGGCATCGGCAATTTTGCCGAGCGCGGCATCGATCTCGCAGGGATCGAGTTTTTCTCCCATGGCACGACGATCACCACCAACGCGCTTTTGGAAATGCGCGGCGCCAGCGTCGGCCTGCTGATCAATCGCGGCTTTCGCGCCATCCAGGAGACCCAGGGCCAGGCGCGCGACGGCAATGTGTTCGATTATTTCTTCCAGAAGCCCGCGCCGATCGCGCCGCAGAGCCTGACCCGTGAAATCGGCGGCCGCATCGATTTCAGCGGCACTGAGCTGGAACCGCTCGACGAGGACGCGGTGCGGCGGGCGGTTGCGGAGCTGAAGGCCGCCGGCGCCGGCTCGATCGCGGTGTGTTACCTGTTTTCGTTCATGAACCCCGCGCATGAGCAGCGCTCCGGCGCGCTGATCCGCGAGATTTATCCTGAGGCGCATGTTTCGCTGTCGAGCGAGGTGCTGTCGCGGGTGCGCGAATGGCCGCGCATGTCGGCAACGCTGCTGAACGCCTATCTCGCGCCAGTGCTGGTCACCTATATTGCCGATCTGGAAAAGCGCTTGAACGGCGCGGGCGTCACCACCCAGCAGCGCTTCCTGATGCAGTCGAACGGTGGCGTGATGCCGTTTGCCGCCGCCGTCACCGGCCACAAGACCGTGCAGAGCCTGCTGTCGGGACCGGCGGCGGGCGCGCAGGCCAGCGCCTATCTGCCGCATGACGGCACGCGCGGTCTCGTCACGCTGGACATGGGCGGCACCAGTTGCGACATCGCCTTCATCGAAGGCTCGGCGCCGCTCGAAGTCACCGAAGGCACCGTGGCGCGCCGCCAGCTCGACGTGCCGGCGCTCGATCTGACAACGATTTCCGCTGGCGGCGGCTCGATCGTCTGGATCGACCGCGCCGGATTTTTGTCCGTCGGCCCGCAGAGCGCCGGCGCCGATCCTGGGCCGGTGTGCTACGGCCGCGGCGGCGAAAATCCGACCGTGACCGACGCCGACATCGTCTGCGGTTTCCTCAATCCCGATTATTTCCTTGGCGGCACGCAGAAACTCGACGCCGCAGCGGCGCGCGCGGCGCTCGGCGCAAAAATCGCCGGGCCGATGAACATGACGGTCGCGCAGGCTGCCGCCGGCATCCGCCGCATCGTCGATATGCGCATGGCCGACGAGGTGCGCGTGTTCGCGGCGCGGCGCGGCGTGGATCTGAGTGAATTCGCGCTGTTGCCGTTCGGCGGCGCCGGCGCGGTGCACGCCGCGGCCGTCGCCGAGGAACTCGGCATGCGCCGCATCATCGTGCCGGCGCGACCCGGTGCCTTTTCCGCGCTCGGCCTGCTCTGCACCGATGTGCTGCACGATTACATCCGCTCCGAGCTTGGCGCGCTCGACCGGCTCGATCCGGCGCACGCCGAAGCGATTTTCCGCGAGATCGAGGCCAAGGCGGCGAGCGAGCTTGCCGAGGAGGGCCTCGATCCCAGCGCGGCGCTGTTCGAGCGCGATCTCGACATGCGCTATGCCGGGCAGGGCTACGAACTGCGTGTGCCGTTGGCCCCCACCCTAACCCTCCCCCGCGAGCGGGGGAGGGAAGGGTGGGGGGAAAAGCTCGATGCCAAGGCGCTCGCCGCGGCGCGGCTGCGCTTCGACGAGGTGCATGAAAAAATTCACGGCCATGCCGCCAAGGAGAAGGCCGTCGAGGTGGTCAGTTATCGGCTAAGAGTGCGCGTTGCCGTGCCGAAATATTCGCCACAGGCGCTGCCTGCGGGTGAACCGTCACCGCCGGCACAGGCTGCCATCAAGGGCGCGCGGCGGGTATTTTTCGCGGCCGAGCAAGCGCTCGACGCCACGATGTACGATCGCGACCGGCTTGCCGCCGGCGCGGGCTTTGCCGGCCCGGCCATCGTCGAGCAGTTCGACGCCACGACCGTCGTGCCGGCCGGCTGGTACGCCAGCGTCGATCGCTATGGCAATCTGATCCTCGAACGCCGGAATCGCTGAAATGGTCGACGCCATCACCACCCAGGTCGTGCGCAACCGCGTCGGCAGCCTGATGCAGGAGATGCACTACCATTTCTACCGGTCGGGCTATTCCACCATCATCCGCGAATCGCGCGACTTTTCCTGCGTGATCCTCGATTGGCATGGCGGGCTGCTCGTGGCGCCGCCGATGTTCTTCCACGCGCCGGTCTATCGCCACCTGGTCGCCAAGATCCTGGCGCTGCACGGCGGCGATATCGGCGAAGGCGACATGTTCGTCTGCAATCATCCCTATGACGGCGGGCTGCCGCATGTCTCCGACATGGCTTTTGTCGCGCCTATCATTTCCGGCTCGACGCTGATCGGCTTTGCCGGCTCGATCGCGCACAAGGCCGATGTCGGCGGCGCCAATCCCGGCTCGACCTCGGCCAACGCCACGGAGATTTTCCAGGAGGGCCTGCTGCTGCCGCCGGTGAGAATTTATTCGCGCGGCGTTTACAACGATGACCTCGAGCGGCTTATTCTTGCCAACAGCCGCCAGCCGGAGCTGGTGCGCGGCGACATGCACGCGCAGATGGCGGCGACGCAGATGGGCGCCGAGCGCATCAAGGCGACCTGCAGTCAGTTCGGCGCAGCGGTGGTGATGGATGCATTCGCCGCGCTGCTGGCCGGCGCGGCGCAAGAATTGCGCGCGGCGATCAAGGCGCTGCCCGACGGCGAAGCCTCGGCCGAAGGCTTCATGGACAATGACGGCGTCGAGCTTGACCGGCTGGTGCGTTTTGCCGTCACCGTGCGCGTCGAACAGGGTGAGATCACCTTCGATTTCACCAAGGCCGACCGCCAGGCCAAGGGGCCGATCAATTTGCGGCCGTCGATGGTCGAGGCTTGCGTGTTCTATTGCCTGATCGGCGCGCTCGATCCGAAGCTGCACTTCAACGACGGCATGCGCGAGGTGGTGAGGTTCAAATACGCGCCGAACACTGTTACCAACGCCAGCGCGCCGGCGCCGGTCAGCTCCTATCAGGCGGCGAACCTCAAGCTCACCGACGTCATCCTTGAAGCGCTGGCGCCGTTTCGCCCCGAGCGCGCCACCGCCAATGGCGGCTCAAGCGGCGCGATGCTGATCTCGTGGAAGGATGGCGGCCGGCCGGGCCAGCCGTCGCTGCAATATGAAATCCTCGGCTCGGCGTACGGCGGCGGCCATGGCAACGACGGCGCGTCGGCGGTCGCGACCCATACCAGCAACTTGCACATCACACCGATCGAGATTCTGGAAACCGAGTTCCCGTGCCGCATTGTCGAATTCAGCATGGTGCAGGATTCTTGCGGCGCCGGAGAATTCCGCGGCGGGCTCGGGTTCCGGCGCATCTACGAATTGTTGCAGGATGCGACGGTGGTGCGCCGCTACGACCGCGCCAAATTCCCGCCGAACGGCGTTGCCGGCGGCAGGCCCGGCAGCCGCAGCCGCTTTGTCATCCATCTCGGCGCGAGCGACGAGCGCGAAACGCCGGCATCGGGGCGCTACGAATTGTGCGCCGGCGAGCGCTTCCTGCTGCAGAGCGCCGGCGGCGGCGGTTACGGCGACCCGAATAAGCGCGATCCCGCCGCACTGCAGCGCGATCTCGCGGAGGGCTATGTCTCGGCCGCTTCGGCCGAGCGCGATTACGGCAGCAAGGATTGATCATCATGGCGGACGGCAAGAAAGAGCGGGTTGGCATTGTCGGCGCGGGACGCATGGGGCTCGCCATGCTCAAGCACCTCATCAACAAGGGCTACGCGGTCACGGTCTGCGACATCAGCGACAAGCAGCGCGACACGGCGCGCGCCTTGGGGGCTGCCGTCGTCACCACGCCGGCCGAAGTCGGCAAGGCGAGCGATCTCGTCATCCTCGGCGTCGGCTATGACGACGAAGTCAACGATGTCGTATTCGGCAAGAATGGCTTGTCGGAGACCATGGCGCGCGGCTCGATCATTGCGGTATCGTCGACGGCGAAGCCCGATACGGTCAAGGCTGTTGCCGCGCGCGTCGCTGCAAACGGCATCGAAGTGATCGACGCGCCGATCTGCCGCGGCCGCTTTGCGGCGGATGAAGGCACTTTGCTCGCACTTGTTGGCGGCAAGACGAACGTCGTCGAGCGCGCACGGCCGGTCTACGCCACGTTCGCGTCCGATATCGTCCATCTCGGCGACGTCGGCAACGGCCAGGTCGGCAAGGCGATCAACAATCTGATGCTGTGGTTCAACGCCTGTGGCGTCATGGAAGCCGGCCGGCTCGCGGAAACAACCGGCATCGATCTCGTCAAGCTGCGCGATGCGCTGCTTACGAGTTCTGCCGCGTCGGACTCGCTGAAGGAATGGGACCGTGTCTCCTTCACCTGGGCGCTGAAAGACATGCAGATCGTCGCCGACATGACCGACAAGGCCGGCCTGTCGCTGCCGATCGCCGGCGCGATCAGGGAACTGGTCAAGGATGCGCGCCGCATCAAGGCGACCAACCCGCCGAACTGGACCGGCAAGGGGCCGGTGAAATACGGGTGACAGTTTTCTTGTCCTCCCCCTGAAAGGGGGAGGTAGGTGGGGGTCCGCGGCCGGGAAGCTTGCGCAAGCGCCGCCGCCGCAGACCCCCACCTCGCTCGCTTCGCTCGCGTCCTCCCCCTTTCAGGGGGAGGTCAAAAAGTCACGACAAATCCATCGCCGAGACGCCGCCGTCGACAAACAGGTTGGCGCCCCAGACGAACGATGAATCGTCGGTCACCAGGAACAGCACCGCCTTCGCCGCTTCGGCCGGATCGCCTGGGCGTTTCGCCATGTTGGGCACGGGGCGCGAGGCATCGAATTCGTCCTTGCCGACCGGCGAGCCGATCTTGTTCGGCACGATGGCGTTGACTCTGATCTTGTGCGGGGCGAGTTGCGCCGCCATGGCGCGGGTGAGGTTCGCCACGCCGCCCTTGGCGGCGGAATAGGCGATCGCGCGGCTTCGTCCCGTGAAGCCCGAGGTCGAACCGATATTGACAATGCGGCCGCCGCCTTGCGCGGCCATCTGCGCCCCGACATGCTTGCCCATCAGGAACTGGCTTTTCAGCGTCACCGCCAGCACGCGGTCCCATTCCTCTTCCGTGATGTCGAAAATGTGCTTGTTGTCGGAGATCGCGACGTTGTTGACCAGAATATCGATGCGGCCGTAGCGCGCGACCACGTCCTTGACCAAAGCCACGACATCGCCGCCTTTGGACACGTCGGCGATGAACAGCGACGCGTCGCCGCCGGCGGCCTTGATCGCGTCGGCGACGCGCTCGCCGCGCGCCTTGTCGAGATCGACGATGGCAACCTTGGCGCCTTCGGCAACGAACAGCTTGGCGATTTCCTCGCCGATATTGCGTCCGGCGCCGGTTACGATCGCCACCTGATCCTTCAGCTTCATCGTCTTGATCCCCTGTCGCGCGCTGCATGAAAGGCCGCCGCAAGATGGCGCCGCGGCACGATAGGCCGTTGAATTTCATCCATCAATTGCGCGATAAATCATTGATTTTATTACAGAAAATATGCATGATCTGCGACCGCGTCGCCAAGCTGCGTGGCGCCGACTAAACTATGTGCAGGAGCCGGCACCGGCCGGACCGCAAGACCAACGGCGAGAGAGCCAAAAACAACCATGTTCACGTCACTGATGACGACCCGCCGTTTCCTGCCGCTGTTCCTGTGTCAGTTCTTCGCGGCGTTCGGCGATAACTTCCTCAAGACCGCGCTGGTCTTCGTGATTTTGTTCCAGGTCGGCGGCGCCGATTCCGCGGCATTGATCACGCTGGCCGGCGCCACGCTCATCGTGCCGTTCTTCTTTCTGTCGGGCCTCGGCGGCGAGCTCGCCGACCGCTACGACAAGGCGTTCGTCGCGCAGTGCATCAAGCTCGTCGAGATCGGCGTCGCCGTGCTTGCCGTGGCCGGCTTTGCCTTCCATTCGCTGATCTTGCTGTTCGTCGCGGTGCTGTTTTTCGGAACCCTGGCGTCGCTGTTCGGCCCGATCAAATACGGCATCCTGCCCGATCATCTCGCCCGCGCCGAGCTGACGGCGGGCAATGCGCTGATCGAAGGCGGCACATTTCTGGCCATTCTGATCGGCACCATTACAGCGGGCGTCGCGGCACGCGGCGACAGCAATCCCATCCATTTCGCCTGGCTCATGATCGTGACGGCGATCCTGAGCTGGCTCGCCAGCAGGTTCATCCCGAAGACCGGCGAGGGCGCGCCCGAACTTAGCATCAACCGCAATGTGCTCGTCTCCACCGGCTCGCTCATCACGCAACTGCGCGCCGATCCACGGCTGTGGTGGGGCGCGCTGGTGGTGAGCTGGTTCTGGCTGGTCGGCGCGCTGATCCTGTCGCTGTTGCCGCCGCTCGTCACCATCGACATCGGCGGCAGCGAAGCGGTCATCACGGTTTTTCTCACCATCTTCTCGATAGCGGTTGCGATCGGCTCGGCGCTGGCCGCCTGGCTCGCCCATGGCCGCATTGTTCTGCTGCCGACGCTGGTTGCCGCCGTGTTGCTCGGGTTGTTCTCGCTCGATCTCGGCTGGACCATCTCTGCCGTGGTTCCGGCGGCGAGCCCGCTCGGCATCGCAGACTTTTTCGCCTCACGCTATAGCTGGCACATCGCCATCGATCTCGCTGCGCTCGCCATTGCCGGCGGACTGTTCGTGGTGCCGGCATTCGCCGCGGTGCAGGCCTGGGCCGGCGCCGATCGCCGCGCCCGCGTCGTCGCCGGCGTCAATGTGCTCAATGCCGCGTTCATGGTCGCCGGCGCGATCGTTCAGGCGCTCTTGCAAAAATTCGGCTTCGGCGTGGCGAGCCTGTTTGCGCTGCTCGGCGTCGCCAACCTTTTGGTGGCCATCGTCATCGGCCGCACCATGCCGGCAGGCTGGATGAACGATTTTCTCTCGATCGTATTCCGCGCCTTCTATCGGCTCGAGGTCAAAGGCCTGGAGAACGTCGACAAGGCCGGCCACAACGCCATCATCGCGCTCAATCACGTCAGCTTCCTCGACCCGCCGCTGGCGGTGTCGATCCTGCCGAAGCGGCCGGTGTTCGCCGTCGACGTGGCGATGTCGAAGCATTGGTGGATCCAGCCGATCCTCAAATTCGTGCGCACCATGGCGCTCGACCCGCTCAAGCCGTTCTCGTTGCGCACCATCATCAATGCGGTGCGCGACGGCGACATGCTGGTGATCTTTCCGGAAGGCCGCATCACCGTCACCGGCAGTCTGATGAAGGTCTATGACGGCGCCGGGCTGATCGCCGACAAATCCGAGGCGATGGTGGTGCCGGTCCGCATCGAGGGGCCGGAAGCGACGATCTTCAGCCGGCTCAAGCGCACACAGGTGCGGCGCCGGCTGTTTCCGAAGATTACCGTCACAATTCTGGAGCCGCTGAAGCTTAAAATCGATCCGGAGCTGAAGGGGCGCAAACGCCGGCAGGCCGCCGGCGCCGCGCTTTACGAAATCATGTCGGACATGATCTTCCGCACCACCTCGACCGACCGCACCGTCGTCGAAGCGCTGATCGACGCGGCGAAGGTCCACGGTCCGGGCTGGCTCGCGGTCGAGGACCCGGTCAGCGGCCAGATGACCTACAAGCGGCTGTTGCAGGCGACCGCGATCCTCGGCGCCAAGCTGATGCCGCTGGCGCTCGAAGGCCGGACGCTCGGCGTCATGCTGCCGACGTCCAATGGCGCGGTGGTCACGCTGCTCGCCGTGATGTCGGCCGGGCGCGTGCCGGCGATGATCAACTTCACCGCCGGAGCCGCCAACGTTCTCGCGGCTTGCCGCGCCGCCGATCTCGACACCATTCTCACCTCGCGCGCCTTCGTGGAGAAGGGCCGGCTGGAAAATCTCGTCGAGCAGATCGAAAAGCAGCTGCGGATCGTTTATCTCGAAGACATCCGCCCGAGCATCGGCCTGTTCGACAAGCTGCGCGGCGCGCTGCATTGGAAGAAGCCGCTGGTCGCGCGCAAGCCCGACGACTGGGCCGTGATCCTGTTCACCTCCGGGTCGGAAGGCTTGCCCAAGGGCGTCGTGCTGTCACACCGCAACATGCTGTCGAACGTAGCGCAGGCCGCCGCCCGCATCGACTTCGGGCGCGAAGACAAGCTGTTCAACGTGCTGCCGGTGTTCCACTCGTTCGGGCTCACGGCCGGCACGATCCTGCCGCTGGTGTCCGGCGTGCCGATTTATCTTTATCCCTCGCCGCTGCATTACCGCACCGTGCCGGAATTGGTTTACGGCGTTTGCGCGACCATACTGTTCGGCACCGACACGTTCCTCAACGGCTATGCCCGCGTCGCCAATCCCTACGACTTCCGCTCGCTGCGCTATGTGCTGGCGGGCGCCGAGCCGGTGAAGGAAGCCACCCGCCAAATTTATCTGGAAAAATTCGGCCTGCGCATTCTCGAAGGCTACGGCGTCACCGAGTGCTCGCCGGTCATGACGCTCAACACACCGATGTTCAACAAGTTCGGCAGCGTCGGCCGCCTGCTGCCGGGCATGACGCCGAAGCTGGAAAAGGTCGAGGGCGTCGACGAAGGTGGGCGGCTCTACGTCAAAGGGCCAAACGTCATGCTCGGCTATCTGCACGCCGACAAGCCGGGCGTGCTCGAACTGCCGCCGGACGGCTGGCACGATACCGGCGACATCGTCACCATCGACGAGCAGGGCTTTATCGCGATCAAGGGCCGCGCCAAGCGCTTCGCCAAGGTCGGCGGCGAAATGGTCTCGCTGGCGGCGGTCGAAATGCTGGCGGCCGGTCTGTGGCCGGACAATCAGACCGCGGTGGCGTCGGTGCCCGACGCGCGCAAAGGCGAGCGTCTCATCATGGTCACCGACAAGCACGGCGCGACGCGCTCGGAATTCATGGCCTTTGCCCGCAGCAAGCACGCCTCCGAGCTGATGCTGCCCGCGGAAGTCGTGGTGCTCGACAAGCTGCCGATGCTCGGCTCCGGCAAGGTCGACAATCTCGCCATTACGAAATTCGTCCGGGAGCAGGCCGCGGCAAAGGCTGCTGCGGCGGAGTGATATTACCCGTCCCGCATCGCCAGCACGCGATCCACCATGGCGCCGGCTTCGCCGAGATAATTTGCCGGGTCGCATAGCTTCGCCAGTGCGGCGCGGTCAAGGTGCTTGATGATTTCTGCGTTCTCCGCGAGCAGATCGGCCAACGGCCGGCCGGTGGCGATCACCTTGCGGCAGATATCGTAGACGAGATCGTGCGCGTATTGGCGGCCGAGATGGGGGCCTAGCCCCATCATCACCGCTTCCGAGACGATTAGTCCCTTGGTCAGGTCGAGATTGGCGCGCATCTTTTTCTCGTCGACCTGCAACCCGGTCAGCACGAACAGCGTCTGCGCCAGCGCGCCGGCGGCAAGGCAAAAGATTTCCGGCAGCACGATCCACTCGATCTCCCACGGCCCGGTGGCGCGTTCGTGGTCTTCGACCATGGCATCGAGCAGCATTGCGGTCTGCTGGCGCACCACCGACGTGAGCGCGGTGATATAGACCGACGAAATCGGGTTGCGCTTTTGCGGCATGGTCGAGGACGAGCCGCGGCCTTCGTGGAACGGCTCGTAAAGCTCCTCGACTTCGGTCTGCATCATCAGCTTGATGTCGAACGCGATCTTGCCGCAGGTGCCGGTGACGAGGCCGAGGAAGCAGCCGGCCTCGGCGATGGTGTCGCGCACCGTGTGCCAGGCGATCGCCGGCTGGCCAAGTTTGAGCTCCTTCATCAGCTCGGCCTGGGTTTCCAGGCCGCGGCCGCCGAGCGAAGACAGCGTGCCGGCTGCGCCGCCGAATTCGCCGACAAGGACGCGCGCGCGCAATTCCTTCAAGCGTTGCTTGTGACGCTCGAAGGCGGCGAGGACCGTCGCCATCTTGTAGCCGAAGGTGATCGGCACCGCCTGTTGCAGGTTGCTGCGGCCGGCCATCGGCGTGTTGCGATGCTTGCGCGCGAGGCCGGCGAGCGCATCGGCGATGCCATCCAAATCCGCCTCGATCAAAGCCAGCGCTTCGCAGATCTGCATCACGGTCGCGGTGTCGGTGATGTCCTGCGTCGTCGCGCCCCAATGGCACCATTCGCCAAGCCCGTCGCGGCACAAAGCGACGAGCTGCTGCACTACCGGCAGCACCGGGTAGCCGATGCGCTCGGTCTGGGTCTTCAGCTTGGCGAAGTCGATTTCGGTGGCATTGCAGTGCCGGCAGATTTCATCCGCCGCCTCTTTCGGGATGATGCCGAGCCGCGCCTGCGCCCGCGCCAGCGCCGCTTCGAAATCGAGATATTTCTGCACGCGGTTCTCGTCGGAGAACACCCGCCGCATCGCCTCGGTCGAGAAAATGTCGCGGAACACGGCGGAATCGATCAATGACGAAGGCATGGCCGCAAGTCTCCGGTTCGGGCGACGCAGTTGAACCCGTGCGCAGGATGGGATCAAGCGTGCGTTGACAGGGCTGCGGCTTGCCGCCGAATGTGGCGGCATGAACCCCGAATCCGTCAGCTTCGCGCTGCCGCCGCGTCTGCGTGCGATCCATGAGGCGGAATTCCCGCGCTTCAGCGACGCTGAAATGCAGCGCCGCCGCGCCGCCATCGCAGGATTGCTGCTGGAAGCGGGCCTCGACCATCTGGTGTTCTGCGGCGCCAATCGTTTCGGCTCCGCGGTGCAGTGGCTGACCGGCTGGCCGGTGACCGCCGAGGCGGTCGGCGTGTTTACGCCGGGCAAGCCGGATGCGATGTTCGTTCAGCACGTCAACCATGTGCCGCTGGCACGCCGCCTTGCCGCGCCGGCCGAGGTCGCCTGGGGCGGCGGCTCCTGCATCGAGGCCGCCATCGCCGCGCTGGAGCAGCGCGCGGCGAAGCATGGCCGCGTCGGCGTCATCGGGCCGATGACATTCGAGCAGCATGGGATGCTGGCGGCGAAGTTCGGCACGATCGCTAATCTGAACCGTCGCTATGTTCGGCTGCGCCAGGTCAAATCGGCCGAGGAGCTCGACTGGATGCGGATCGGCGCCGCTTTGACCGATCGTGGCATGATGGCGCTGCGCGACGGTTTGCGGCCGGGATTGAGCGAACGCGATCTCGCCGAGCTTGTCGAGCGCGCCTACATCGCGCTCGGCGGCACCAACGTCATTCATTTTTTCGGCGTCACCGCGATGGATAATCCAAACCTTGGCGTGCCGACGCAGTTCGTCGCCAACCGCAACGTTGCGCGCGGCGATATCGTCTTTGCCGAAATCAGCGCTGCATTCTGGGAACATCCCGGCCAGGTGCTGCGCAGCTTCGCGGTAAAGGACGATCCGCCGCAGCTCTATCGCGACCTGCATGCGGTCGCCGATGCCGCTTTCGATGCCGTCGCCAAAGTGCTGAAGGCCGGCGCGATGCCGCAAGAGGTGATCGCCGCGGCAGGCGTGATCGAAGATTCAGGCTTCACCATCATCGACGACTTGCTGCACGGCTATGGCGGCGGCTACCTGCCTCCGGTGCTCGGTTCGCGCAGCCTACCCCCTCCCTACCCTCCCCCGCGCGCGGGGGAGGGTAGGGAGGGGGTAGTTCCCGACGAGCCGTTCCGCGCCGGAATGACCGTCGTCATTCAGCCCAACGTGGTCACGCTCGACGGCAAGGCCGGTGTGCAGACCGGCGAAATGGTGCTCATCACCGAAACCGGCATCGCGCCGATGCACGCCGTCCCGCGCGGCTTTGTGCGGATTTAGGTCGTGAACTCATAAATTCGCCCGGACGGACATCTTACGAGAGTCCGCTTTGCCCCGAACGCGACTGACAACCGTCTCATGACCGCATGTCGCGAAGGGCCAATTGCAGCGCAGAATTTTACGCGCCGCATTTTGAGATCACTTCGACGGCGGGGCCTTGAACACCATTGAGGATGGCGCCGGTGCGGGCGGCGGATTGAGCGACACCGTGAAGCCGAACTTCACCACGTCGTCCTCGCGGCGGAAGGTGTAATTGAACGGTGGCGAAGCCGCCGGCGTGTTGAAGTTCGCGTCCCCCCACCAGCTGTGCTGGTATTCGAGGAACAGCGACACCGGCCGCCCGAAGCCTTGCAGGAAGCTCGGCTGCCAAGCGCCACCGAAACCCACCGTCGCGCCTGCCACGTCGACGTTGCGCGAACTCGCAGTCGGGATGAAGTTGATGTTGAGCGTCTCGTTGAGGACGCTCACGCCGGCGATGCCGTAAAGCCAAACGCCCGTGGCGAGCTGCGGGCCGATCTTGACGCCCGCGGTACCCATGAGATTCCCCGTGATGCCGAGGAAGCTGCCGCCGGGGAAAGTGTGGTTGACCGGCGCGTGGAGGAAATCGAACGAGGCGAACGGGCTCACCACGATGTTGTTCGCCCATGGCGCGAACTTGTAGCCGACGATGATGCCGCCGCCGAACGGATCGGCGCTATCGGTGAACTGATTGGTGACCACGTCGGTGGCTGCCAACCTTTCGGTCGAGCGCACCCGGCCCCAATTCTTCACGAGTTCGCCGCCGAGGTAGAGGCCCGTCGATGATGCCGTTTGTGGTGGCGGGCAGGGGACCCAATAGAGATTTATTCCGTTCGTAACGGCGTGAGGACTGTTCCTGTCAAAACCCATTGTATTTGAGAGCAGGTGCGCATTCTGTGCAGCAGCATTATTGAGGGGAGGGCCACCATTTACGGGAATTGTCATGACCGGTTGGCCGGTCGCGGCGTCGATCCATGCGGCGATGGCCGTTTGGCTTGCCGCGCTAGCTCCTAGCGCCGCCAGTGCAAAAGAAACGCCGGTCGCAATCGATCGCGAAGACAAACCTCGCCCCATGGCAACCCCCGAGTTGCGCAAGCGAACCACTCCGCACAGGGGGGGCAAGCGATGACCGCACATTTCACAGGCCGAGGGCGCGATTCCCGCCCGACTGTGGCGCGCCGGTGACACTCGGCTTCGGCGCGGAGCATGTCGTGCTCCCGCATTCGCTGCGCTCACATTCGATGCAATTGCTGGCCGACGAGGCGGTTGGATAGTCCCTTCGCAGTGCGTCAATTGAGGGTGGCGAAGTGACGTGATGGGTCATTCGCGACCGGGTTGAGCCAGCAGCAGGTCCGGCCATGTCCGCTATGCCCCGAAAGCGGCTGTGCGCTAATAATACTAACGGCGAAAATTCTTGACTTGTCATGCTCCGCTTTCGCGGAGCATGACAAGGGAATGAGTCAGTACCTAACGCCGTTGGTATAAGTCCGCGCCCTAAGCCCCTTCGGCCGGTGAGGCTTCGTCCGTCTTATTCCGCCGCCCGGCTCGCCGCCGCGACATTGCGGCGCGCCCAATAGTCGGCGCTCTCTTTCGACTGCGTCGCGGCGTCGGCGCTCTCGAAGCCCGGCGCCATCGAGGCATCGGTGCCCGCCATGATCTGGTGATGATCGATGTCGAGCGTGCGCAGCCAGCGCTGCTGGCCCATGGTCAGTGCAATGAAATAGCCGATCTCGACCAGTTCGGGCTCGCTGAAATGCTTTTTAAGCCGTGCCCAGAAGGCCTCGTCGACGGGCAGGTCCCAGGTGATCGCCTCGGCATATGACAATGCGGCCTTCTGCCGTTCATTGTAGTGCGTGGAAGATTCAAAATTGATCAGATCGCGGTAGTCGTCCTCGACAAGGCCCTGCGACGCCGCCTTCATCGATCGCTGGTTGCCGCAAAACTCGCATTTCACCGAGCGCGAGACATAGACCCGGCACAGCTCCTTGATGTCGTGGTCGGCGACGCCGTTCTTGAACACATCGCGCCACGAATTGGCGAAGGCCCAGAATACGGCCGGCACGTGGGCGCGGACCGCCTGGCTTTCCGGCCGCGGCGTGCCCTCGCGCGCGCAACGCTCGAACTCGGCGAGCATGGCCTTATCCTTCACCGTCGCCGGATCGACATAACTGATGCGCGGCTTGCTCATCGGGAGTTCCTCCACTCGCTGCGCGGCGTGCGCTGCGCGTCCTTAATAGTGTACTACCGCCAATTGTTAAAGCCACCACGCGCCGGTTGTCCGCGCCGGCGCGGCGCGGGTCGCGCACAGTTGTCCGGTATTGTCGCATTCCATGACGCGGCGTGATCGCGCGCAAAATCGCCGCTCGAATTTCGTAAAGGATACCTCTTCACTTTGATCGTTTCGATACACGCAGCGTAAAGAATACGGCTTCAAGCAATCTTCAGCATAGGCCCAGAACCGTCCGTAGCTTCATCAATTCCATACTACCGGCGGCCCAATAGTCGCCCCGACGAAACAATAATTTCACGGCGTCAATCAGGGGACGGACGTGCGCACGAGTACCCTAGTCATGGCTGGCTTCGCGGTCCTGTTCGGACTGCTCGCGGTATTTCTTGCGCAAGTATGGCTCAACAATCAGGCCGATCAGCGCATGAAGAGCCTCGAAGCGCAGCACAAAGCCGAACCGCCGGCACGCAGCATTGTCGTTGCGACCAAATCGCTGCGGTTCGGCGACGAGCTCGTTGCTTCTTCGTTGCGCGAGGTGGCTTGGCCGGAAGGCGCGCTGCCGGCCGGAGCGTTCGGCAAGGTCGCAGACGTGTTGTCGGGCAAGCGCATCGTGCTGATGCCGATCGATACCAACGAGGCGATCCTCGCCGCCAAGATCACCGGCCCGGGCCAGCGCGCCACGCTGTCGGCGATGCTTGGCGCCGGCATGAAGGCGGTCACCATCCGCGTCAACGATGTCGAGGGTGTCGCCGGCTTCGTGCTGCCGGGCGACCACGTCGATGTGCTGCTGACGCGGACCGGCGAGAAGAATAATGCGATCAACGACGTCGTCCTCCAGGACGTGCGCGTGCTCGCCATCGATCAGCTTGCCGATGCGCGCAGCGACAAGCCGTCGGTCGTCAAGGCCGTGACCCTCGAAGTCGGCATCGCCGACGGCCAGAAGGTCGCGCTGGCGTCCACCGTCGGCACGCTGTCGCTGTTGCTGCGCAAGGCGGGCGAGCTTGCCGACGACATTACGCGCCGGGTCACCGCAATCGATCTCGGCAAGGCGAATACGCCGGCACAGGAATCGCGTTTCGTGACCGTCGGCGTGTCTCGCCCGTCGCAAAAAGAGCGGACTGAATACAGCGTGCCGGTCGAGGGATTTGGCGATCACTCCGCCGCTCTCTCGGCGGCGGGCGCGGCGCACAACTGACATAAACGGCGTGAGCGAAACGCAACAGGGCGATGTGAGCTACGGACTTTTGGGGACAACGAAATAGCGGCGGGGAGGCCGACGTGACTAACCAGTACAAAGACACAAGCTACGGCATAAGCCGGCGATATTCGGACAGGAGCATCGGCGTTGGCGCGGTGTTGCGCAGCGTCGCGATCAGCGTGGCGCTTGCGTTGCCGGTCATGGCGACGCTGACGCCGCTTGCAGCGCAGGCACAGCAGAAAATCCAGTTTGCCAATACCTCGCGCACGGCGACGGTGCTCGTGACGGTCGGCAAATCCCAAGACGTCCACACCGATCAGAGCTTCGTCGATGTCATCGTCGGCGATCCCGACATTGCCGATGCAAGCCCGCTGACCGATCATGCGCTGTCGATCCTCGGCAAGAAGATCGGCACTACGCGGGTCACGGTGTATGGACCGGACAAGAAGGCCGTCGGCATTTTCGATATCGAGGTGTCCTACGACGTGTCGCGGCTCTCGATCGAGATCAACCGGTTCACCGGCGGCGGCATCACCGTGTCGTCCGTCAATGGCCGCATCATGCTCAGCGGCGCGGTGCCGGATGCGGTCACGCTCGACAAGGCGGTGACCATTGCGCGCCAGTTCGCGCCGGATGTCATCAATACCGTCCAAGTGACGCGCCCGCAGCAGATCATGCTCGAAGTGCGTTTCATCGAGGCGACGCGCGAGGCGAGCCGCGAGCTTGGCGTGCAGTGGAACGTGTTCGGCAATCGCATGCTTGCCAATGTCGGCAACCAGGTGCCGGCCTCGCAATTGCCGGTGACGGCGCCGGGCGGCTCGTTCCAGCAACCGGGTGTCGCCGTTGGCGGCCCGAACATTTCTCCCAGCGCGGCGACGATCTCGCCAATCGTTGCCGCCGGCGTCCTGTCGGGAGCGAATCCGTACGGTTTCCTGATCGGCAGGCTGCTCGGCGGGTCGAACCCGCTCGATGTCGAGCTCAATGCGCTCGAGCAAAAAGGCCTTACCCGCAACCTGGCGCAGCCCAATCTCGTGGCGCTGTCGGGCGATACCGCGAGCTTCCTGGCCGGCGGTGAATATCCGATCCCGGTCCCCGGCACGCTCGGTCAGGTCACCATCGAATACAAGAAATACGGCGTCGGGCTCGCCTTTACGCCGACCGTGCTGAAGGATGGCGAGATCAATCTGGTGATCAAGCCGAACGTCAGCCAGCTCGATCGCGCGAACGGCATCTCCATCGCCGGCGGCATTATCGTGCCGGCGCTGATAGTCCGCGAAGCTTCGACCACCGTGGAGCTGCGCGACGGCCAAAGCTTCATGCTCGGCGGCCTGCTGCAAAACAACAGCCTGACCAATCAGGATCAATTGCCCTGGCTCGGCGACGTTCCGGTGCTCGGCGCATTGTTCCGCAGCGCCGCGTATCAGAAGCACGAAACCGATCTGGTCATCGTCGTGACGCCGCACATCGTGCGCCCGCTGCGGCCCTCCGATCCGGTGCATACGCCGCTCGACGCCACGCTGCCCGGCAACGACATCGACTTCTTCCTGATGGGACAGGCCGAAGTAAGCCCGTCGCTCGCCCGGCTCGCCGTCGGCGCGATCAACCGGCCCTATGTCGGCCACATCCTCGACCTGCCGAAAAACGGAGGCGTCTATGTCTCGGCCAAGGATTAAGGGCGCCAGCCGCGCCATCGCCGCCGCGGTGGCGTTGGGCGCGCTGCTCGCCGGCTGCTCCGACATCTATTACGACCGGCGCGAAACCGTGTCGCTGGGCGCCGGCGACGCGGCGGCGTCCAACATGGTCGAGCAGATGGTCGATCCGTGGCCGCGCCACAGCAACAACAACAACCTCGCGTTCAACGGCGAGCGGATGCAGCGCGCGGTCGAGTGCTATCGCAAAGACAAGGTCACCGAGCCGGCCGACCTCGATCCATCGACGAATACCGGCGCACCGCCGCCGCCGGCCGGTGAGGCCTGCGAGGGCAAGATGAGTTCCGGCAGTGCCCCACCGGCAAGCGGCGCCGCCGTGGGTGCCGCCGCCGCGAGCGGTGCCGCCCACTACTGAGTGATAGCGCGTTTCGTAATGCGAGCCTGAGCCATGCGCACCGGCCGATCGATGACACCGGGAATTCAGACGAAGGTGGTCGTGCTGACCGCCGACGACGGATTCGACGAATCGATTCGCGCCACCTTCAGCGCCAGCCCGAAGATCGGGCTCGACGTCATCAAGGGAAGATTGGCCAGTCGCGTCGACAACATTACGCTCGAAGGCGCCAGCGTCGTCGTTGTCGATGTCGATGGCGACGACGAAGCCGAGTTGCAGGCGCTCGAGCGCATGATGCTGCGCATCGGCAATTGGCCGCCGGTTGTTGCGGTGACCCAAGTCTTTGACGAGACCGTTGCCCGGCGATTGATGCAGATGCGGGTGGCGGATTTCCTGGTCAAGCCGGTGGCGCCGGTCGAGCTGGTACGCACCTGCGCCCGCGTCGCCAAGTCTCCGGGCACGTCCGACACCACCGAAGCGCAGATCTTCACCTTCCTGCCCGCCGTCGGCGGCGCCGGCGTGACCACGCTCGCGGTGCAGACCGCCATGCTGCTGTTGAACAGCGGCGCGCGCGGCAAAACCGCGACCTGTCTCGTCGATCTGGATTTCCAGCATGGCGCCTGCGCCGATTATCTCGATATCGAGCCGCGCCTCAATCTCGGCGAGATCGAGCCGCGCCCGGAGCGGCTCGACCGGCAATTGCTCGAAGTGATGCTGTCGCAGCACCCCTCCGGCCTGTCCGTGATCGCGGCGCCGAACCGGCCGGCGGAAATGCGCTCGTTTGATCCGGATGTCGTGACGCGGCTTCTCGACCTGGTGTCGTCGCACTTCGACTACGTGGTGTTCGACATGCCGCGCACCTGGTTCTCCTGGACCGACAGTGTGCTGCTCGGCTCCAACAAGCTGTTCATCGTCAGCGAAACGACGGTTCCCGGCCTGCGCATGGCCAAGCAACTCGTCGAGGCGATCCGCGAGCGGCTCGGCGACGGACCGAAGCCCCAGGTCATCATCAATCGCTTCGTGCAGAAAATGTTTTCGCCGGGCCTGCGCCGTAGCGATATCGAGCAGGCGATCGGCGACGCGTTCCTGGCCTGCGTGCCGAACGACTACGCGCTGGTGCGCGAGGCCATCGATCGCGGCGTACCGCTCGAAGACGTCAGGAAGGGCAACAAGATCACGCTCCAGCTCAAGGAGTTTGTCTTGCCGCAACCGAGCGCCAAATCCGGCGCCGCTGCTGCCGCGAAGAAATTCAGTCTGTCCTGGGCGCGCACCTAAAGCGCCTAACGGTGAAGTGCAATCATGGCCGGTCGTTTCTCAACCCATCGCGTTGCCGCGCCGGAGATCGTGCCGGCGGCTGTTGAACCGGCGGCGGCAGGCGTCTCGTGGAACGCATTCCCCGAGCCCGCCGTGGAGCCGGCCGCGCCGGCTTCCTCCAATCCGCTGCTGACCGACAAGGTGCTCGACGCCAAGGTGCGGCTGCATCGCCGGCTGATCGAGGAGATCAATCTGTCGGCGCTGGAAAAGCTGCCGGACGAGGAGATGCGCGGCCACGTCCAGCAGCTCGTCGCGCAATACGTGCTCACTGAACGGCTCGCGCTCAATACCCAGGAGCTCAACGACTTCGTCTCGGAAATCCTCGACGAGATGACCGGGCTTGGCCCACTCGAGCCGCTGCTCAAGGATGCGAGCGTCAACGACATTCTCATCAACGGCCATGAATGCGTCTATGTCGAGCGCCGCGGCGTGCTCGAGCCGACCGGCGTGCGCTTCAAGGACGAGGCGCATCTGTTGCGCATCGTCAACAAGATCGTCTCCGCTGTCGGCCGGCGGGTCGATGAGTCGCATCCGATGTGCGATGCGCGCCTGATGGACGGCTCGCGCGTCAACGTGGCGGTGCGGCCGGTCGCCATCGACGGCCCGCTGGTCTCGATCCGCAAGTTCTCGAAGAAGCCGTTCAACCTCAACAAGCTGGTCGAGGTCGGCGCGCTGCGGCCGCAAATGGCGGAACTGCTGGCGGCCGCGGTGCGGGCGCGCGTCACGCTGATCATCTCCGGCGGCACCGGCTCCGGCAAGACCACCATGCTCAACGCGCTGTCGGCTTTCATCTCCGAGAAGGAGCGCCTGCTCACCATCGAAGACGCCGCCGAACTGCAATTGCAGCAGCCGCATGTCGGCCGCATGGAAACGCGGCCGCCGAGCATCGAGGGCAAGGGCGAAATCCGCCAGCGCGACCTCGTCAAGAACGCGCTGCGCATGCGGCCCGACCGCATCATCCTCGGCGAATGCCGCGGCGAAGAAGCCTTCGACATGCTGCAAGCCATGAATACCGGCCACGAAGGCTCCATGGCGACGGTCCACGCCAATACGCCGCGCGACGCGATCTCGCGGCTTGAGCAGATGATCGGCATGGCCGGCCTGCCGATGACGGTCGCTTCGATCCGCGGCCAGATCGCCGCCGCCATCCGGATCATCGTGCAACTGTCGCGGCTGTCGGACGGCAAGCGCCGCGTGATGAGCGTCGCCGAGATCACCGGGCTGGAAGGCGACATCATCCAGATGCAGGAAGTCTTCAAGTTCGTGCGCACCGGCACGGCGGCAGACGGCAGCGTGCAGGGCCATTTCCAGGCCACCGGCGTGCGGCCGCGCTTCCTCACCGACCTCATTGCCATGGGAATCAAGCTGCCGGGCGCCTATTTCGATCCGTCGCAGCCGCTCTGACCATGCTGTTCGATTTCAACCCGATCTATCTGGTCTGGCTGTTCGTCGCGGTCTCGGCGGGGCTGGCGGTCGAGGCCGTCTATCTGTTCACCTACTCCGCGGCGTCCTACCGCAGCAACATCAACCGGCGCCTGAAGCTGTCGAAGGAGCGCACGGATCGCGAAAGCGTGCTGATCGAATTGCGGCGCGAGCGCGGGCTGACCAGCGGCGGCGATTTCCGGCTCGATCTCATCGCGCTCAATCGGCTGGTGCTGCAATCGGGCCTCACCATCGGTTTCGCGCGGCTCAGCATTATCATCGCGATCGCGGCCGCCGTCGCGTTCGGCCTGACCATGATATTTCGCGGCAGCATTATCGAGGCGGTAGTGGCGGCGCTGTTGAGCGCGACCGCGCTGCCGTATCTGGTGCTGCGCTTGCTGCGCGCGCGGCGGCAGAAGAAGTTCGGCGCCCAGTTTCCCGATGCACTCGACATCATCGTGCGCAGCTTGCGCGCCGGCCATCCGGTGCCGATCGCGATTTCCATGGTCGGGCGCGAAATGCCCGATCCGATCGGCAGCGAATTCGGCATGGTATCCGACGAAATCACCTACGGCGCCGATCTCGAAACGGCGATGCGCAATCTCTACGGCCGCATCGGTTCTGACGATCTGCCGCTGTTCGTCACCGCGGTGGCGATCCAGGGCTCGACCGGCGGCAATCTTGGCGAGATCCTGGAAAATCTGTCCGCCGTCATCCGGCAGCGCTTCAAGATGCGGCGCAAGATCCGCGCGCTCGCCTCCGAAGGCCGCGCCTCGGCGATGATCCTCTCGGCGCTGCCGATCGGCATGTTTCTCGTCATTCAGTTCATCGCACCCGACTTCTACGGCTCGGTCTGGCATGAGCACCTGACCAAGGTCCTGCTGCTCTGCGCGGCCGGCTGGATGTCGATCGGCAACCTCATCATGTTCAAGATGGTGAACTTCAAGATCTGACCATGGATCAAAGCACCACCTTTGCCCTGTTCGGCGACAGCGCGACGACGATGCTGAGCGTGCTGGTCTTTCTCGCCACCGGCACGCTCGCCTTCGCGGTGATGATCGGCGTGCGGGCGCGCGAAGCGGTGCGCCGCCGCGCCGCGCGCGTCAGCATCGACGACGGCATGTCCGGCGCCAACCGGCGCGCCTTGCGTTATTCCGGGATACGCGCCGCGCAGAAGCTGATCGACTATACGACCAGGCATTATTCGTCCGTCGACGGCGACAATGTGAAAATACTGCGCCGCCGGCTCATGCAGGCCGGCGTCTATAGTCCGCACGGCGCAGCCTGCTTCTTCATCGCGCGCGGCAGCTGCGCCGTGGCTCTTGGCATTGCGACATTCTTTGTGCTGCCGATGCTCGGCTTTAGCGGCAAGGCGCCGTTCTGGCTTTTCATCATGTCCGGCGGTGTCTTGGGCTATCTGGCGCCGAGCCTCTATCTCGACCGCCGCATAGCGCGAAGGCGGCTCGAACATCAGGCCGGCTTTCCCGATTTCATGGATTTGCTGGTGGTGTGCGCGGACGCCGGCCTGAGCATGGAGGCGGCGCTCGACCGGGTCGGGCGCGAGCTCGGCGATTCCTATCCCTCGCTGGCGGCCAACATCCACATGGCCAATCTCGAAATCCGCGCCGGCCGCACCGTGACCGAGGCGCTTGAGCATCTGGGCGACCGGCTCGGCCTGGAAGAAGCGCGCTCCTTCGCCACGCTGATCCAGCAGTCCGACGAGCTCGGCTCCAGCATCAGCGATGCGCTGCGCGTCTACAGCGACGACATGCGCCACAAGCGGTTGTCGCGCGCCGAGGAGAAGGCCTACAGCTTGCCGGCCAAGCTCTCGCTGCCGATGATGATTTGCATCTTCCCGGTGCTGTTCGTGGTGATCCTCTGCCCGGTCATCGTCCGGATGGTCACGGGGAACTGGTGATATTTTTCCTCCCCCGCTTGCGGGGGAGGTGGCGAGCGTAGCGAGGCCAGAGGGGGCAATTCTTCAAGGCTTGCGCGGACCGTGAGGCCGCAAGCCCCCTCCCAACCCTCCCCCGCAAGCGGGGGAGGGCTCTTAACGAGGAATTCCTTAACCATCGTCGCCTAGCTTTGGGTGTCCGGTGCTGTCCAGGCACGGATGGGGCGGCCCCATCCTCGCATAAGTTGCGCAATCAGCCGGGCGCGTCGTGATCCGGAGCGCGTGATGAGTATCCGAGTGGCGCGGATCCTGACCGTCGTGGCGGCGTGCCTGACGGGCCTCGGCGCCTGCTCGACCGCGCCGAAATTCGGCGATCTGTCGGCATCGAACGACAAAGACGCGGAAACGTCCAGCACGCCTGCGGCAGATGGCGGCGTCACCGGTATCCTCAGCAATCTGTGGTCACCGAGAGGCAAAGACAAAACAGCGTCAGCCGACGGCAGCGACGTCACCGGCTCCGTCCTGACCCAACCGGCCGAGCCGGGACCGAGCGGTGAGCCGGTCGCGCCATTGTCGAAGCCCGGTCTGGTCGGCGACGATCCCAACGACGACGTTCAGCTCGGCAAGAAATATTTCCGCAGCAACAATTTCGGTCGCGCCGAGAAGAGCTTCCGTTCCGCCGTTGAAAAGCATCCGAACGATGCCGAAGCCTGGGTCGGGCTGGCGGCATCCTACGACCGGTTACACCGCTTCGATCTCGCCGACCGCGCCTATGCGCAGGCCATTCGTATTATCGGCCCCACGGTGGAGATCCTCAACGACCAGGGCTTCTCTTACATGCTGCGCGGCGACTACGCGCGGGCGCACAAGAAGCTTCGGGAAGCCCAAGCCAAGGACCCCGCCAATCCTTACGTCCACGCCAATCTGCAATTGCTCGAAGACAGCTACCGCGAAGGCAAGGCCATTCAGTAGGCTCAGCGTCCGAGCCGGATCAGCCGCTTGCCGAGATTTTCGCCGCGATAAAGTTCGGCAATCGCGCCGGGGCAGTTTTCGATGCCGTCGACGATTTCTTCGCGATAGCGAATGCGGCCTTCGCGTATCCATGCGGCGAGGCGTGCGACGGCCTCTTCGTAGCGATGCTGATAGTCGAACACCAGAATGCCCGCCATCCGCGCGCGCTTCACCAGAATATGACGCTCGACGCGAGGCCCGGCCGGCGGCGGATCCCAGCTCGATACCGACGCGGTGCCGCAGATCACGATGCGTGCACCGATCGCAAGCTGCCGCAGCACCGCATCGCTGATCGCGCCGGCGGTATTGTCGAAATACACATCGACGCCACGCGGGCAGGCCGCCGCCAGCGCTGCATCGAGCTTGCCGGCCTTGTAGTCGATGGCGGCGTCGTAGCCGAATTCGTCGCGGCAGAGTTTGACCTTCGCGGCGCCGCCGGTCAGCCCGACCGTGCGGCATCCCATCAGCTTGGCGATTTGTCCGGCCGCCGAACCGACCGCGCCCGCCGCCGTCGAAACCACCACGGTGTCGCCCGGCCGCGGCTGTCCAACGTCAAGCAGGCCAAAATAAGCGGTGACGCCGTTCAGCCCCAGGATTCCCAGCGACAGTGAAAGCGGCAGATCGGCTTCTTTGACTTTTCGCGTGATCGATGCGCCGTCGGACACCGCATAGTCCTGCCAGCCGAGCATGCCCATGACGGCTTCGCCTTCAGCATAGCCCGGATGGCGCGAGGCGACGACCGTGCCGGCGGCGAATGAACGCATCACCTCACCGATGCCGACCGGCCTGGAATAGTTCGCCACTGCCGCCACCCAGCCGCGCATCGCCGGCTCGACCGAAAGATACGCGTTGCGCACCAGGAATTGCCGCTCGGCAAGCTCCGGCACCGCGGCGTCGACGATTTCGAAATTGTCAGCTTGCGGAATGCCGTTCGGCCGCGATTTCAGGCGCACCTGACGGTTGTTTTTCGGTGTCATGATGGTCTCCTAGTCCTTGACCGGGAATGTTATACCAACGGCGGTTGAGCGTGACCCATTCACATCGTCATGGCCGGACTTGTTCCGGCCATCGACGTCTTTGATTCGATTCAGATTTTAAGACGTGGATGCCGGCGACAAGCGCGGGCATGACGAGTCAGAGTTTATGGCCGTTGGTATTGGTCAGCTGCGAAATGGCGCGATAGAGCCGGACGCGGAGGGTGGATCGCAATTGCTTGAAGACAGCGACCGGCGAAGGCAAGGCCATTCAACAACGCTGCCTAGTTTCGTAGGGTGGCACCGCGCTTTAAGAGCCTAGCCGCGTGGGCAAAATCGTTCACGCGCGGGTGCCCACGCGGTTGAGCGGAACAGACGATCTTGCCCACCCGACGCTCACTATCGCCCGCGGCGTGAGCTCGTCGCCATTTCGGCGATATAACCCTTGACATTCGTCACCGTTTATGCAACAATGGTTCTGTCTCGCTCATCGAAGGGTCGTCGACCGGTGACAGCCGATCGATGGGGCGAGTGCGGTTCCCGCGGGCGGATTTGTAACCCGCTCCCGGGCGGCTCGGGCATCGGTTCGGCCGGCATTATGACCGGTCTGCGAGGTGCTTCGCTGGACTGGGACAGCGCACGGCGGCTAACGCCCGCTGTTGCGCAAGTCGCAGGAAACACGGCCTGGGCTGAGCCATGGCATTGATTTGCGTGGCAAGCGCCGCGGTGGAGCGCCGAGAGGCGAGCGGTCTCCGCTGAGGCCGCGCCCGCGCCCGAAGCACTGACAGATGGCAACATCTGAAAGTGTGGCGCGGACAATGGATGGTGCGCCTGCCGGCGCTCCGCCTCCCTCTTCGTTGTAGGGGCGGGTTTGAAACCCGCCCCTACGCGGAGGGATCAAACAAAGCTCGGACGCATGCGCGTCGCGAGAACGAATTATTGTGGGCAAATACAAGCGCGGCACTCATGACCAATGCCAGGAAAAAATCGTCCGGCTGGCGGCCGGCGGACAAGCGTTATAGTCCGAAAGAGTGGCACGCGCGGCGGGTCGCGGCGCGCGTAGTGGAGGTGCGCCGCGACTGCGATCAGCTTCGGCTTTGGCGCTATTGCCCGGCCCGGCCATGCCGGCGCGTTCGCGGCTGCAGCGGCGACCCGTGGCAATGCATGGAACGCCGCCGGCCGCAGATTCCGCAAATGCGTAGCGCCGATGCGCGCGCCGAACCGGCTCAAAGCCCGGCTACCGCAACCGTGACTACGGCGCCTCGCTCTGCGCTGTCAGCATCCGAGGCCGCGGCCGCGATCGCAGCTTCCATCGCCGACGTCATGCAACCGGGGTCTCTTGCCGGCGAAGGGCTTGAGGCGATCGTGCGCGACGGCAGGATGCCTTACGAACCGCGGCGGAAAGCGTGAAAGGTTGCTCCCGCGGTCGATGCCACTGTCGATGGGGGTTGAACCGCGCACTTTACGGCGCGATATGAACAGGGGAATGGAGTCCAAGCGTAACCGGCAGGTCCGATGTTCGAATCCTTCAGGAATTTCATCACCGAATTCGTCGACGGCGAAAAACATCCGAGCCAGTTCGGCGACGATGACTATCGGCTTGCGGCGGCGGCGATGCTGGTCCATGCCGCAGCAATCGACGGCGAGATTTCGCAGAGCGAGCGCGACAAGCTCCGCGCCGTGATCAAGCAGCGCTTCAATCTCGACGATGCGGCGACCGCCGAGCTGATCGAAAAGGCGACGGCGGCCGAGCACGAGGCGGTTGATCTTTATCATTTCACGCATTTGCTCAATCGCGCGCTTGATGAAGCCGGCCGCGCCCGCATCGTCGAGATGATGTGGGAGATCGTCTACGCCGACGGCCAGCGCGACGAGCTGGAGGACAATCTGGTTTGGCGCGCCGCCGACTTGCTCGGCATTTCGGCGCGCGAACGGATCGAGCTGCGCCGCCGCGTCGGCGGCGAAGCCGGCTCCGGCAACGATCCATGAAACCGGTTACGCTGATCACCGGCGCCTCGGCCGGCATCGGCGCCGCGCTGACACGGGTTTTCGCGGCCCACGGGCATGAGCTTGTTCTGGTGGCGCGCCGCGAGGAGCGCCTCATGGCACTCGCCGAGGAGATCGCGGCAACCGGCCGGCCGCGGCCGACGGTGCTGGCGATCGACCTCGAGCAGCGCGGCGCCGCCTCGCGGATTGCCGCGGAGCTTACGTCGCGCGATCTCGAGCCGGAGATCGTGGTCAACAATGCCGGCTTTGGACTTGCCGGTCCGGCTGCCGCACTGTCGCGCGACCAACAGCTTGGCATGATCGATCTCAACATGCGCGCGCTCACCGAACTGTCGCTGGCCTTTGTCGACAGCCTCGCCCGTCACCGAGGCGGCATCCTCAATGTCGCATCGACCGCCGCATTCCTGCCCGGGCCCGGCATGGCGATCTACTTTGCCAGCAAGGCCTATGTGCTTTCGTTCAGCGAGGCGCTGCATCGCGAGCTTGCGGGCCGCGGCGTGCGGGTCACCGCGCTATGCCCGGGGCCGGTGCCGACCGAATTCCAGGCACGTTCGGGCATGCAGCTCAACCGCTCCATGGATTTGTTGGCGCTGCCGGCGGATCGCGTGGCGCAGATCGGCTATCGCGGCTTCATGCGTGGCAAACGCGTCGTTATCGCCGGGTTCGGCAACAGGATCGTGGTCTTTCTGGTGCGCTTCGTGCCGCACGCGCTGCTCATGGCGGCCATCGATCAGCGCATGCGCAATTCGCGTAGCAGCTCATAAAAGCGTCACGCCAGCTTCAAAAGCGGCCGCGAACGCGATAAAAATTTTCGACAAGCGCGCTCGAATCGCCGGATCATGCAACAGTCGATCCTGATTATCCTGCACCAGGAGCACTCCACGCCTGGCCGTGTCGGCTATGCCCTGCAACAGCTCGGTTACCGGCTCGACGTGCGCCGGCCGCGGTTCGGCGAGCCGCTGCCGGCGACCATGGCGGATTACGCCGCGAGCATCATTTTCGGCGGTCCGATGAGCGCCAACGACCAGGATGACTTCATCCGGCGCGAGATTGATTGGATCGCGGTTCCGCTGCGGGAGCACAAGCCGTTCCTGGGCATTTGCCTCGGCGCGCAGATGTTTGCCCATCACCTCGGCGGCAGAGTGTTCCGTCACCCCGAAGGCCACGCCGAGATCGGCTATTATCCGATCCGGCCGACCGCCGCCGGGCTTGACGTCGTCGAGCAATGGCCGGAATGCGTCTATCAGTGGCACCGCGAGGGCTTTGAGCTGCCGCCCAACGCCGAGCTGTTGGCCGCAGGCGATACGTTCGAGGTGCAGGCGATCCGTTCCGGCACCGGTTACGCGCTGCAATTCCATCCCGACGTGACCCATGCCATGATGCACAAGTGGACCACCAGAGGCCACGAGCGCATGCAACTTCCGGGAGCGCGGCCGCGCGACACCCATTTTACCGACCGTGCGGTGTACGACTACACCGCACGCGCTTGGCTGAGCGTCTTCCTCGAACGCTGGCTGTCGCCGGCTTGAGCGGTATTCCCTGACTTTGCGGAAATTATTGAACGCGGCATAATCGCGTTCCTGGAGGCTACACAATAATGCATTCACCTGATTTTCAGAACGCTGGCGGCGTAGCGTCGCCGGCGGCCGTTTCGCCGCTGCATCGTTTTCTGATCCAGTGTCATGCGCAATTTCAGGACGACAATAGCGGCGCGGTCGCTGACTACATTCCGGAATTGAAGAAGGCCAATCCGCACCATTTCGGCGTCTGCCTCGCCACCATCGACGGCCACGTCTACGAAGTCGGCGACAGCGGCGTGCCTTTCACCATCCAGTCGATCTCCAAGGCGTTCGTATTTGCGCTCGCGCTCGAATTGCTCGGCGCCGAACGGGTCGAATCGGTGATCGGGGTCGAGCCGAGCGGCGACGTCTTCAACTCGATCCGGCTGCGCCCCGACAATCGCCCGTACAACCCGATGGTCAATTCCGGCGCTATCGCCTGTTCGGGCCTTATTCACAAAGCCAAGGGCGACCAAGCGTTTGAATGTATCCGTACCGCGCTCGGCCGGTTCGCCGGCCGCACGCTCGATGTCGATCAAGCGGTCTTTGCCTCGGAACGCGAGACCGGCGACCGCAACCGCGCCATCGCCTATCTGCTGCGCAACTACGCGGTCGTCGAGGGCGACGTGACCGCGGTGCTCGACGTTTATTTCCGGCAATGCTCGGTTCTGGTGACGGCGCGCGATCTCGCCGTCATGGCGGCGACGCTCGCCAATAACGGCGTCAACCCGGTCACCGGCGAACAGGTGATGAAGCCCTACACCGTGGCCCGCACGCTTTCGATCATGACGAGTTCCGGCATGTACGATTACGCCGGCGAATGGGTATACCGCGTCGGCATGCCGGCCAAGAGCGGCGTCGGCGGCGGCATCGTGGCGTCGCTTCCCGCCCAGCTCGGCCTTGGCACTTTCTCGCCGCCGCTCGACGAGCACGGCAACAGCGTGCGCGGGTTGAAGGTCTGCGAAGCGCTGTCGACGCATTTCGGTTTGCACATGCTCAACCATTCCGGCGACGTGCGCACCTCGATCATCGCCGAATACGACATTGGCGGCATCACGTCGCGGCGCAGCCGCCAGCCGCGGGAGCAGCAGATCCTCGAACAGCATCACGAGGACGTTCGCGTCATCGAATTGGTCGGCGCGCTCACCTTCGCAACCATCGACTACGTATCCCGCCGGCTTGGCGAGAAGCGATCGGCGCTGTTGATTATCGATTTCCGCCGCGTTGCATCGATCACCGCGGCCGGCGGCCTGCTGCTCGCCGATATTTTGCGTCATATGTCGTCCAATGAGGCGATAGCAATCCTCGCCGGCATCGATCAGGCGTCGCAAATCTGGGACATCGTCAGCCCGCTGATTGCCGACATGCCCGGAGTGCGCACATTTCCGCTGCTCGATCAGGCTATCGAATGGGCCGAAGATCAGGTCATCTTCCGCTACGGCGGCTACGTCACGCTCAAGAATACCTCGCACCTCAAGGAGCAGGCGCTGCTGGCGGGCCTCAACGATGAGGAGCTCGCCGATCTCGCCGCGCTCGGCACCGCGCGTAGCTACAAGGCTGGCCAGCGCATCGTTACGGCCGGCGAAGCGGCGGCTTCGCTGTTCTTCCTGCAAAGCGGCATGGTCAGCGTGAAGCTGCCGAGCGGCGTGCGGCTCGCCAGCCTCGATCAGGGCATGGAGTTCGGCGAGATGGCCTTGCTCGACCAGCAACGCACGGCCGATGTCTGGGCCGACACCGACGTTGCGTGCCTGGAATTGCCGATCGGGGAATTCAACCGCTTTCGCACCGAGCATCCACGCATCGGCGAACGCATCGCGCGCAATCTCGCCGCGATCCTCGCCAAGCGGCTCATTCTCGCCAACGCCAAGATCGATCTTCTGAGCGCTTATTGAGCTCTATCGTCCGCCGCACGGCTTGCCGGGCGAAGTAGGATCGGCACCTAGGGTGGCGTCCGGGCTTGTGGACGTTTATGGTTATTGACACCATATGGCATATCAAACAATAATGCGAAGGACCAAGGCCAAACTGCTCTTTCACCAGCGCATCGATTACGACGATGGCGCGATCGTCGAAATGGTGCTCTGGCGCGTGCCCTCTCCAGTTTCGCCGGCGACACATAACTTGAAATATTCGTTGTTCTACGGTCATCGGGGTGTTCGGGAAGTTGGGTATGATAACGAGCGTGGTAAGGGCGATCACAGACACTTCCGGGGTATCGAGACGACCTACTCATTCAGCACTGTCGAACAATTGGTCGCCGATTTCTGGTCTGACGTAATGGCAATGCGAGGTGGTAAGTGAGCAAGGTGAAGATAACGGTAGGTGGCGCGTTCGAGAGCGAAGCGGCGCGTCGGTTCGTGGACGCCTGGCATCGTGCTGAGCGTGGCAAGAAGCTTCAAGAACGCCATCTGGCTTTCGAAAGCTGGGATGCGCTAGCTCGTGTTTTGACGGGGAAAAGGATGGAATTATTGCGTTACGTTCGTCGGCACAAAGTTGCCAGCGTCCGGGCGCTGGCTAAAGCGTTACGGCGCGACTACAGCAACGTGCACGCCGATGTTCAGGCGCTGATGGCTGCTGGACTTCTCGATGCCGCGGCTGGCGGCGTGCGGGCTGATTACGACGCGATCGAGACCAAGATCGCTATTTGACGAGCGGCATTCCGCGCAAAAACGGGACTATCGTCCGCCGGCGAGCAGTTGGGCGAAATAGGCGACGGTCTTGGTATAGACCTGCGACGCGTTCCATTGCAGCAGCACCTGAAAATTCTGGCTGCCTTCGCTCCAGGCCTGGCCGCGCTGCCAGCCATAGCCCTTGAGATAATTCGCCGTTGAGGCGAGCACGTCCGGCACGCTGTGAATGAGATCGCGGCGGCCGTTGCCGTCGTAATCCACCGCGAATTTCAGATAGGACGACGGCAGGAACTGGGTCTGGCCGATCTCTCCCGCCCAGGCGCCGCGCATCCCGGCTGGCGACATGTCGCCGCGTTCGACGATTTTGAGCGCGGCGATGAGTTCGCCGCGAAATTTCTCCGGCCTGCGGCAATCATAGGCGAGCGACGCCAGCGAGCGAATGGTGGAGAAATTGCCGTTATCGGCGCCAAAGTCCGTCTCCAATCCCCAGATGGCGACGATGACCGCGCCGGGCACGCCGAATTGTTGCTCGATCCGGCTCAAGGTCGCGCCGTATTGGGCGAGCCGCTGCTGTCCGCGCGCCAGCCGCGGCGGCACCATGCGGCCGGAAAATTGCTCGAAGCTCTGCCTGAAGACGCCCTGGGCGCGGTCGCGCGCAACGACCGTCGGATCATAGGTTACGGCGCCCAGTGCGGACTGGATCGCCGCCTGGGAGATGCCCTGTGCTGCGGCCTCGTTCTTGACGCCTTGCAGCCAGGCGCCGAAGTCGCCGCCGCACGGCGCGTTTTGCGCGAGCGCCGCAGCGCCGCCGGCGACGAGCATAAGGCAAGCAAACAGCCAAGGCGTGAGCCGCTTCATCGGAAAGCTTTGCAGTCGCATGGGCCGTGCTTCATCGCTCCGGCATGAAGCACCACATTGGGTCGCCAATATGATGCCGCAGCAAAACCGCCGATTCCAGCCTTATGGTTTCGCGGCGCGGTTTCCGAAGTGAAAAGCCCGCCTTCGCTCTGCGAGCTACGGCGGGCAACCCTCGCGGACTTAAGTTGGCGTGCCAACCGAAGCGGCGTTGGCCGCGAAGGTTGGTGGAGCCGAGGGGAGTTGAACCCCTGACCTCCTCATTGCGAACGAGGCGCTCTCCCAACTGAGCTACGGCCCCGCCATGCGCTCGAACCGGGCCAAAAAGGCGGCGGCTTTGGCGAGTGCGGGCCATTTAGGGCCGTCGCCCCATGCTGTCAAGGATAGCGACCGGCGGCCGCGAATAGGCCCTGCGCGTCCGCTTGTTCGCGCCGTTCTAAGCCGCTAGGTTCTCCCATCATCAGCCGCGAATCCGAGCCATGCGCGCCCTTTTTCTTGTCATCGATCTTGCCCTGCAACTCTACATTTGGATTGTGATCGCGATGGCGATCTTTTCCTGGCTTGTCGCGTTCAACGTGGTGAACACACGAAGTCCCGTTGTCGCCATGATCGGCGACTTTCTCTATCGCATCACCGAACCGGTATTGCGGCCGATCCGTAACGTGATGCCCAATCTCGGTGGCATCGACATTTCCCCGGTGATCCTGTTCTTGATCATCGTTTTCATTCGCTATGTGATCGCGCTCTATATCCTGCCCAACGTTTATTAAAGCGTCGTGGCCGCTCGGATCATCGACGGCAAGGCGATCGCGGCCGAGTTGCGCGCGGCCGTGGGCGCGGAAACGCGTCGGCTTGCGGCCGAACGCGGCCTCGTTCCGGGGCTCGCTGTGGTGCTCGTCGGCGACAATCCGGCGAGCAAAGCTTACGTCGGCAGCAAATCGCGCGCCGTGGTCGAGGCGGGCATGCGGCCGCTCGATCATCACCTGCCCGCGGACACCAGCGAGGACGCGCTGATCGCGCTGGTGCGCAAGCTCAACGCCGATCCCGCCGTGCATGGCATTCTGGTGCAACTGCCGCTGCCGCCGCAGATCGATGCCTCTCGTATCATCGCCAGCGTCGATCCGGACAAGGATGTCGACGGCTTTCATCCGCTCAATGCCGGCCGGCTCGCGTCAGGCCTGCCGGGGCTGGCGCCGTGTACGCCGCTCGGCTGCATCAAGCTTGCCAAGACCGTGCATGCTTCGCTTGCCGGGCTCGAGGCGATAGTGATCGGCCGCTCCAATATCGTCGGCAAGCCGCTCGCCCAGCTTCTTCTCGCCGAGAACGCCACCGTCACCATTGCGCATTCGCGCACGCGCGATCTCCCCGCGCTGTGCCGCCGCGCCGATCTGTTGTTCGCCGCCATCGGCCGGCCCGAGATGGTGCGGGGCGACTGGATCAAGCCTGGAGCTGCCGTGATCGACGTCGGCATCAACCGCGTTGCCGATGGCGGTAAATCCCGCATCGTTGGCGACGTATGTTTTGCGGAAGCGGTAACTGTCGCCGGCGCGATCACGCCGGTGCCGGGCGGCGTCGGACCGATGACGATCGCGTGTCTGCTGGTCAATACGCTGCGCGCGGCCTGTGCGCAGGCGGGGCTGGCGGCGCCGGGGGTCTGACGACGGAAGACGGACGACAGACGACAGACGACAGACGACAGACGACAGACGACAGACGACAGACGACAGACGACAGACGACAGACGACAGACGACAGACGACAGATAAGAGGAACGTCCTATCTGTCGTCCGTCGTCTGTTTTCAGCTATTCCAGCCGAAGGCAACCTTGTCGAGCACGCGCGCGCCGAATTTCTCCGACGAGCGCGCCACGGCCTTGCCGCCGAGCGCGCGATAAAACTCGACGGCGTTTTCGTTCTCCGACAGCGCCCAGACGATCAGCGACTTCATCGCGCTCTGCGCCAGATCGCGGCGCGCGGCGGTGAACAGGCGGCGGCCGAAGCCCAGCCCCTGGAATTCCGGCCGCAGATAGAGCTCGTAGAGCTCGCCGTCGTAATACAGGCTGCGCGCCCGGTTGCGTCCGTAATTGGCGTAGCCGGCGATCTTGTCGCCGAACTGCAACAGCGCAATGCGGCTGCCTTTGCGAATGGCGCTGTCCCACCACGCCGGACCGCGGCGGTTGATCAGTTTTTCGAGCTCGGTGCCGGGGATGATGCCCTGATACGCCATCCGCCATGCCTCATCGTGGGCCGATGCAACCGCGCCGGCATCGCATGCCTTGGCGCGGCGGATTTCGATGAGGACAGTGCTCATGGTGCGATCAAAGCAACCGATTTCACTGGCTTCAAGAGCCGCGATTCACGAAGCATTCACGATATGGATTATTAGCGGAATCAACCGGGTCGTCTATCGCCGCGAGGCGAAAAATCCGTGGTCTATTCGCGTTCTGGACAAGCTGTTGCAGAAGCGACACGGTCCGCCGGTTTTTGCGCCGGACAAGCCCTGATTTGTCGAAAGTTGCGGCGAGGCGGTTGCTTCATCAGGGCAAGCTGTGCCGAAATGACAATCAATTAGCCTGTTGGCGGAGCATGATCTTTTCGGAAAACCGGCTGCCACCCCGGATCAAGTCCGGGGCAGGCTTTTTCCGGATCATGCTTTAGACGCGCTCGGCTTCCTTGCGCCGGTCGTCGCGCTTGCGCTCGATCGGGTCGAGCAGTTTCTTGCGCAGCCGGATAGCCTTCGGCGTGATCTCGACCAGCTCGTCGTCCTCGATATAGGCCAGCGCCTTCTCCAGCGTCATGCGGATCGGCGGGGTGAGGCGGATCGCCTCGTCCTTGGAGTGGGTGCGAATGTTGGTCAGCTTCTTGCCCTTGAGCACGTTGACTTCGAGATCGTTGCCGCGCGTGTGCTCGCCCACGATCATGCCGCGATAGACCTTCCAGCCCGGCTCGATCATCATGGGACCGCGGTCTTCCAGATTCCACATGGCGTAGGCGACGGCATCGCCCTGGTCGGTCGAGATCAAGACGCCATTGCGCCGTCCGGTGATCTCGCCCCGATACGGGCCATAGGCGTGAAACAGGCGATTCATGACCGCGGTGCCGCGGGTGTCGGTAAGAAGCTCGCCCTGATAGCCGATCAGCCCTCGCGTCGGCGCATAAAAGATGAGCCGCACGCGGCCGCCGCCCGAGGGGCGCATCTCGACCATCTCGCCTTTGCGCTCGGCCATCTTCTGCACCACGATGCCCGAGTGCCCCTCGTCGACGTCGATCAATACTTCCTCGATGGGCTCAAGCAGTTCGCCCGAGGGGCCGTGCTGAAACAGCACCTTGGGCCGCGATACGGAAAGCTCGAACCCTTCGCGCCGCATGGTTTCGATCAGGATGCCGAGCTGCAATTCGCCGCGGCCGGCAACCTCCATGGCATCCTTCTCGCGGGATTCGGAAATGCGCAGCGCGACGTTGCCCTCGGCTTCGCGCAACAAACGCTCGCGGATCACCCTGCTCTGCACCTTGTCGCCTTCGGTACCGGCGAGCGGGGAATCGTTGATGCGAAAGGTCATGGTCAGTGTCGGCGGATCGATCGGCTGCGCCGGCAGCGGCTCGGAAACCTCGACCGCGCAGAGCGTATGCGAGACGGTCGCCTCCGGCAGGCCCGCGATGGAGATGATGTCGCCGGCGGAAGCCTCATCGATGGGCGTCCGCTCCAGGCCACGGAAGGCGAGGACCTTGGTGGCGCGGTCCTCCTCGATCAAGGTGCCGTGCCGGTCGAGGACCTTGATGATCTGGTTGGCCTTCACGGCGCCAGAGAAAATGCGGCCGGTGACGATGCGGCCGAGATAGGGATTGGCTTCGAGGATCGTTCCCAGCATGCGGAACGGACCGTCCTCGACCTGCGGCGGCGCCACGTGGCGGATGACCAGATCGAACAGCGGCGCCATGCCGCGGTCTTTGGGGCCGGCGGCGTCGGCCGCCATCCAGCCTTGTTTGGCGGAGCCATACAGGATGGGAAAATCGAGTTGCTCCTCGGTTGCGTCGAGGGCTGCGAACAGGTCGAAAACCTCGTTGGCAACCTCCGTGGGGCGGGCGTCGGACCGATCGACCTTGTTGATGACGACGATCGGCCTCAACCCGACCTTGAGCGCCTTGGTCACCACGAACTTGGTCTGCGGCAGCGGCCCCTCGGCGGCATCGACCAGCACCAGCACGCCGTCCACCATATTGAGGATACGTTCGACCTCGCCGCCGAAATCGGCGTGGCCGGGCGTATCGACGATGTTAATTCGGGTGTCCTGCCACACCAGCGAGGTCACCTTCGACAGGATGGTGATGCCGCGCTCGCGCTCGAGATCGTTGGAATCCATTGCACGCTCGGCAACGCGCTGGTTCTCGCGAAACGAGCCCGATTGCTGCAGTAGCCGGTCGACCAGCGTGGTCTTGCCGTGGTCGACGTGGGCGATAATGGCGATATTGCGTAGGTTCATTGAGCCATAAACCAAAACGAGCCCCGAGGGGCCCGCGCGTGTGACCGGAATATAGTCAGCCCGCTTCAGGACGCAATGTTGCCATTGCGTAATGGTGAGGATGCGTGAAAATTGGTTTACCTAATAGCCGAGCCGGATTATCCAGACAGGGCGAGGTGGCATGCGCTGCCCTCTGACGGTCGCAAGTCAACGACGCGTTCTTTGCATATTTCCAGCCTATACGCCGTCATTTGGCACGTTTTCCCACGCCTATCGCCTCATGGGCGGGGTACGAGCCTTCATGCCGCCGCAGGGGCTCTTGCTGATCGCGGCTTACCTGCCGGCGTCATGGCCGGTCCGCTTTATCGACGAGAATATCGCCCCAGCCAGCGCGGCGGATTTCGCTTGGGCTGATGTCGTCATGGCCAGCGGCATGCATATCCAGGCACCGCAGATCCACGACATTGCCGCACGCGCAAAGGCGGCGGGCAAGATCGCGGTGCTGGGCGGGGCTTCGGTTTCCGGCGCACCGGGAATCTATCCGGAGTTCGATTATCTTCACATTGGCGAAATCGGCGATGGCACCGACCGGCTGATCGCTCGACTCGATGCCAGCGTGGCGGCCCCGGCCGCTCAAGTCCGTTTCGACACCAGCGATCGGCTGCCGCTCTGCGACTTTCCGATCCCCGACTACCACCGAGTCCGGCTCGATCGTTATCTCATCGGCAGCCTGCAATTTTCCAGCGGCTGCCCGTACCGCTGCGAGTTTTGTGACATTCCCGCGCTCTACGGCCGCCAGCCGCGGCTGAAGACGCCTGAACAACTCACGGCGGAACTCGACGCCATGCTGGCACAGCCGGGCTATCCAACCCTGATCTATTTCGTCGACGACAATTTCATCGGTAATCGCAAGGCGGCGCGCGAGATACTGCCGCACCTTATCGCCTGGCAACGCAAGCATGATTATCCGCTGCGATTTGCCTGCGAAGCGACGCTGAACCTCGCCAAGCAGACCGAAATTCTTTCGCTGATGCGCGCGGCGCATTTCCACACCGTCTTCGTCGGGATCGAGTCGCCGGAGGCCGATGCGCTCAAGGCCATGCGCAAGGAGCACAACGCCGCCCTGCCTATGATGGAAGCGATCAAGACACTCAACAGCTACGGTATGGAGGTAACATCGGGCATTATCATAGGCCTCGATACCGACACGTCCGACAGCGAGCACCGGCTCCGATCCTTCATCGATCTCTCGCAAGTGCCGATCCTCACCATCAATTTGCTCCAGGCGTTGCCGCGCACCCCGCTATGGGATCGCCTCGATCGCGACGGCCGCTTGATCGCCGACGACAGCGGGCTCGAAAGCAACGTGCGGTTCCTGCGTCCCTACGACGAGGTGGTTGCGACGTGGCGGCGCTGCATTGCCCACGCTTATGATCCCGAACGCTTGTTTGCGCGCTTTATGCATCAAGTTGAGGCGACATACATGCATCGCCTGATCGGGCCCGCGCGAGGCCAGCTTACCATTAACAATTTATGGCGTGCCCTGACGCTGGCGTTCAATCTGGTGATCCGCGTTGGACTCATTTCCGATTACCGGCGACCTTTCTGGCGCGCCGCGCGCCACGCCTTGCGCCATGGCCAGATCGATGCGGCGCTCGGCATCGGGTTTGCCGCTCACCATCTCATCCAGTTCTCGCGCGAGGCGTTGAGCGGCAAACAGAATGCCTCATTTTATTCCGCCAATACGCGCGGGCGCGCGGCAGCGCCGGATCGCGAAGCGGTGCAATCGCTGCGCAAGACCGCCTGACCGCGTATCGCCGCCGCGATGCGGCGGAAACTGCCGTTTGACTCCGAATGCCTACGCGGCTGCGGCTTTGGCGCTGGGCCCACTGCCGGCGACGGTGGTCGTGCTCGTCCCCGCGCTCATCGCCGAGTGGTCGAGGATCGCGGTACGGCGCGCGGCAACGGCGAAGCGAAGCTGATCGAGCGCGAACGAAAACGACATGCGCACCGTCTCGTCGAATTCTTCGTGCTCAGACAGATGGACGATCGCTATCACCAGATTGTCGGCCTCGACCTGGAGCTGCTCGATGGCTTCGAGGGATTGCGCGGCATGAGCCTTGCGGACCAGGTCGAGCACATGCTGCAACAGCCGCAATCGGCGCGTGCGGCTGCTGGCGCTGAGATAGCTCGCGACGCCGGCAATCGCCGATCCGAACACCGGAAAGATCAGCATGCCATAGAAGATGTCGTCGCCGTATTTGTCGAAGAAGGTCTGCTGATTGTCGTTCAGGTAGTCCAGCGCGCCCTGATGCACCAAGGCGTCGGCATCCTTGTCGGTCGACGGCGCTGTGATCTTGATCTCGCCGGCCATTTGCGAGGCGACCGACAGCCTGGACGTGTAGATCAGCTTCGCCAGCTCCGCGATGGTTGAGCGGCTGAACGATTTGCGGCCGACCAGATACTCGGCGAAGGTCAGGCTTTTCAAATCATCGCTCGGAGTAGGCGGGTTGCCGCCGAACGTTCCGGCGTCGATGCTTTCGGAATCGAAAGCGGGATTGCGTTTCGCAATGCCGTCCGCCTGATCGACTTCGAGAAAGCTCGGCGCCACGCCGTTCTGCGTCGCTGCCGTGACCGCGTCGGACATGGCCTGCCCGGTCGAAGCGCCGGCGACAAAGAGCACATCGACGGCGTTCTTGTGGATCGCGTCGGCAAGATTCGCCGGATCGATTTGCGAGATCTGCACCTTGTCAACCGGCACGCCATAGTGAGTGAGCACGACGTTGAGCAAATCCGTCGTCGCTTCGTTCCCGGTCACTATGCCGACGCGTTTGCCGGCGAGCTGCGAGACCTTCTTGAGCTTGTTGCTGCTGCCGCTGTCGTCGTCATCGTCGGAGTTGCTGTCTTTGCTGCTGCTCTTTGCGGTCTTCGTGCTCTTGGCGGGCGCGGCGGACTTGGCCGGCTTGGCAGCCTTCGTGCTCTTGGCGGGAGCGGGCGCACTGACGGCAGGAGCCGGCGCCGGAGCCGGAGCCGGAACGATGAACGCCATCACGTTCTGTCGCAGGATTGCGATCACCGGCCAGTCCGGCGATTTGCCGACGGTGGTCGGCACAACGGCGAGATCGGTAGTGCCTTTGGCCAAGGCTTGTGCGGACGCTGCTGCTCCGTCGGTGGCGACAAGTTGCAGTTGGAGCCCGCTGTGGTTCTGCGCGATGACTTTACTCAACACCGCCACAAGCTTCGCATTGGCGCTGCCGGAAGGGCCGGCGGCGATCCGCATCATCGTGGCTTTCGTGGAGTAGTGGACCCCAGCCCAGACGAGGCCCCCGACCATAATGGTGCCGAGGATGGTCAGCAGCCAAGTATGCCGCAGAAACACCCTGACGCGGCTTCGCACCAAATGTTCAAGCGACCCGATACTCATGCCAAAACCCGATGCGCGGCCCGCTGCCGCCGGGTGCGTGCCGCCCTTGCTCCCGCCCCTGCCGAACCGCTGGGCGAGCCAGAGCCTCATGGCAAGAGGCGGTCGGTGCGGCAGGCCAGGCGGCATGGTTAATCCTAACACGTGTCGGGTATTTTGAAGCCATAGCGCCGCCTCCGGTTCAGCGGTCAAATCGGCGCTTTGGTTACTCCCGGAGCGGGGACCCAGAACGCAGTCTCCAGCGAGGTTGTGACCCAACTTTGACGTAAATTTCGGCAAATCCGGTCGCTGGCCAAGCAGACTATTCTCCGCATTGCCGCCAGCCGGACAATTGCCACGCCGGTCACATCCGGCAAGCTGCCGGAAACTCACCCCTTGAAGCATGGGTTGCTCCGTGGTGGTGTTTGCCGCACGGCATTGCCCGCACGAATGGAGTTTTCCGATGAGTCAGAAGCTTTCCGGCGAAGCCCGCACCAAGGCGCTCGCTCGGCTTAAGGGATGGAGCGAGGTCAAGGATCGGGACGCCATTACGAAAAAATTCGTCTTCGCCGATTTCAACCAGGCCTTCGGCTTCATGACGCGCGCCGCGCTGGTGGCGGAAAAGCTCGACCACCATCCCGAATGGTTCAATGTCTACAAGAACGTCGAGGTCACGCTATCGACCCATGATGCGGGCGGCTTGAGCGAGCTCGATATCAAGCTCGCCGAGGCGATGGACAAGCTCGCCGGCTGACTTCCCACGCCGTCATTGCGAGAAGCGGCTGGCCTGCCTTGCGGATGCCGCGTTTGGACGCCATGTTTTTGGCGATTCATCTGGCCGCGCGAGGGGCATATGTGGTTTCGGGAACAAGCTGCATCATGGCAGGACTTTGCAGCGCTGACGCGTCGGATAACCTCCGATGAGGCGGGGCTGCGGCGCAAATTCTGGCGCAAGCTGTTGCGCGAGGCGGCGAACATCCCGTTTTTGGAAGAAGTCCTCACCGCGCATTACTGCGCCTTCGACCGCCAGACGCCGCTCTACGTGAAAGTCATCCTGGTCGGCGCCATCGTCTATTTCGTCTTACCTGACGATTTGATCCCCGACTATATTCCGGTGATCGGTTATGCCGATGATGCCGCGGTGCTCGCCGCGGCCTTCAAGGTCGTCTCCTCGCACATCAAGCCGGAGCATCGGGAGGCGGCGCGGCGCGCGCTGGCGCGTATACGCGCAGCCTGATCACAGCCGCAGCACGATCTTTCCCATCACCTTGCGGTCGGCGATGGTTTTCATCGCCGTCGCGATCTCGGCCAATGGATAAGCGGCGTGCACATGGACGCTGAGCTTGCCCTCGGCGCACCACCGCGCGACATCGGTCAACAAAGCGCGCAGTGCCTGCGGCTCGCGCTTACCCCACGCCCCCCAGAACACGCCGCGAATGTCACAGCCGCGAAGCAGCACGAGATTGAGCGGGAGTTTTGGGATTTCCCCGGCGGTGAAGCCGACCACCAGATAACGGCCCTGCCAGGCGAGCGAGCGGACCGCCGGCTCGGCGTAAGGGCCGCCCACCGGATCGTAAACCACGTCGATACCGTGCTCGCCGCCGAGCCGCCGCAGTGCGTCGCGCAGGTTTTCGCTAGCATAGTTCACGGTCTCGTCGGCGCCGTGGTCGCGGGCAAAGGCGAGCTTCTCGTCGGAAGACGCGCAGGCGATGACGCGAGCCCCCATCATCTTGCCGAGCTCGATCGAGGCAAGCCCGGCGCCGCCAGAGGCGCCGAGCACCGCCAGCGTTTCTCCGGGCTGGAGCTGGGCGCGCTCGCGCAGCGCATAGAGCGACGTGCCGTAAGTGACGCAGAGGCCGGCGGCGCGCTCGAAATCGAGTTTTTCCGGCAACTTCACGAGTTGCCGCGCTGCGACGGCGACATAGTCGCGCGCCGCGCCCCAGCCCATGAAACTCATGACCCGGTCGCCCGGCGCAATGTCCGTCACGCCGTCGCCGATACGCTCGACAATGCCGGCGAATTCCGCCGCCGGCGAGAACGGAAACGGCGGCTTTTGCTGATACTTGCCGGCGATGATCAGCGTGTCGAAAAAATTCAGCGCCGCGGCTTTGACCCGCACCAGAGCCTCACCGGGTCCGACTTGCGGTTCGGGGATGTCGGTCAGTTCAAGCTCTTCCGGCGTGCCGAAATGCGTGCAGAGGACGGCTTTCATCGCTGGTCACCCGGGTTCGCCGCTTCCGCCTTCGCGCTCCGCGCTTCGGGTGGCGACACACCGCAATGACTAGCACGCTCCCGTCACGCCTGCATCGTCCATCAGGCGTCTTTGCCGAACTCGCCTATATCGCCGGATTGGAAATTGCTGGAGTGCAGGGGCCGTCGCTTGGCATGGCTTCTGGAGCCGCCGGGGCCGCCGGGATACGTTCCGCTGAAGCCGGAATTGGATTAAACTTGCAAGGTTTGCTATTTCTCCCGGGGGTGTTGGCGAGGCTCAATGCATATTCAACGCAGAACGCGGATCGTCCTGCCGCTGCTCGTGGCAACGGCATTCGCCTTTCCCGCGGCCGCACAGCAGCAGCCGGCGCCGGCCGCCCCTGCCGCCCCTGCCGCGCCGGCCCCGGCAAAGAAACCCGCGCCGAAACCCAAACCCGCGCCGAAACCCAAACCCGCGGCTGCGGCACCCGGTGCACCGGCGGCGGCTGCCAAGCCCGCCACGCCCCCCGCGGTGGCCGGGGTGAAGCCGACGCTGTTGGGCCAATACGGCGACTGGGGCGCCTACACGGCATCTCCGGCCGGCAAGAAGGTTTGCTTCGCGATTGCCAAGCCGGCCTCCGCGGAAACCAATCCGCCGAATCGGCCGCGCAATCCGATCTTCATGTTCATCTCGACGCGGCCGGCGGACAAAGTGACCAACGAGGTCTCGATCATCGTCGGCTATCCGTTCAAGCCCGGTACTGAGGCGTCAGTGGCGGTCGGCTCGACCTCTTATGCGCTCTACACCCAACAGGACGGCGCCTGGATCAAGAACGCGACGGAAGAAGCCCAAATGGTCGAGGCCATGCGGCAGGGCCAGACCGCCGTGGTCAAAGGCATGTCGGCAAAGGGGACGCAATCGACCGACACGTTCTCGCTCAAGGGTCTTGCGCAGGCGCTCGATCGCACCGGGCAGGACTGCAAATAGCGACGCATAAGCCCTCCCCCTTTCAGGGCAACGGACTATTTATGCGAAGGCGTACTCTCGCCTTTTGGGTTGACAATGACTGCTCCCCTGACCGCATCCGATAGCGCCGGCGCCGCATCGGCGCCGTTCCTCGAGAAGTCGCCGCTCGAGCAATACGTCGCGCCGGCGAAGCCGTCACTGATCGGCCTGTCGCGAGGCACACTCGCGGAAGCGCTCGGCACAATCGGCGTGCCGGAGCGTCAGCAGCGCATGCGTGTGCAGCAGATTTTTCGCTGGCTCTACGTGCGCGGCGCGCAAGACTTCGACGAGATGACGACATTGTCGAAGGAGTTGCGCGCCGAGCTGGCGCGGCATTTCACTCTGGCGCGCCCCGAGGTCGCTGCCGAGCAAGTTTCCGTCGACGGCACGCGCAAATGGCTGTTGCGGCTGCCGGGCGAGACCGATAATCGGCCGCACGAAGTCGAATGCGTCTATATCCCGGAAACCGACCGCGGCACGCTGTGCATTTCCAGTCAGGTCGGCTGCACGCTGAACTGCCCGTTCTGCCATACCGGGACGCAGCGCCTGGTGCGCAATCTCACGCCGGGCGAGATCGTCGGCCAGGTTGTGCTGGCGCGCGACCAGCTTAGCGATTGGCAGCGTGCGGCATCCGCCGGTGGGGATGGTGAGAAGCGCCTCGTCTCCAACGTCGTCATGATGGGGATGGGCGAGCCGCTCTATAATTTCGAGGCGGTGCGCGACGGTCTCAACGTCGTCGCCGACGGCGAGGGCTTGAGCATTTCCAAGCGGCGCATCACGCTGTCGACGTCGGGCGTGGTGCCGAACATCGCGCGCGCCGGCGACGAGATCGGCACCATGCTGGCGGTCTCGCTGCACGCCGTCACCGACGAGCTGCGCGACGAGCTCGTTCCGCTCAACCGCAAATATCCGCTGCGCGAACTGCTCGACGCCTGCCGCAACTATCCCGGCGTTTCCAACGCGCGGCGCATCACCTTCGAATATGTCATGCTCAAGGGCATCAACGATTCGCTGGTCGATGCCAAGGCGCTGGTGCGGCTGGTCAAAGGCATTCCCGCCAAGATCAATCTCATCCCGTTCAATCCCTGGCCGGGCAGCAACTACGAGTGCTCTGACTGGGAGCAGATCGAGAAATTCTCCGAAGTCGTTTTCGATGCCGGCTATGCCTCGCCGGTGCGCACGCCGCGCGGCCGCGACATTCTCGCCGCTTGCGGCCAGCTCAAAAGCGCGACGGAAAAGCTCTCCGCCCGCGAGCGTCTCGCATTGCGGGCGATGGCGATGACGGATTGACCCGGTTCGATGGCGATCCTCGTCCGCATCATGATGGTGATCCTCGCCTATATCCTGGCCTGCATCGCCGCCTCGATCATCCTCACCATCGGCACGCTGACGCCGCAGTGGGACGATCTGACATCGGCCGGCCTGCCAACGGCGGCAGTGTGGGCCGTCGTTTTTGTCGGCTCAGCCGCGATCGCGGCGATTGCCATGGTGCCGGCGTTGCTGGTGATCGCGCTCGCCGAAGGCTTCGCCTGGCGCTCGATCCTCGTCTATGGCGCACTTGGCGGCGTGCTGGCGTTGGCACTGAGCTATGGCCTCGATTTTGCCGGCTATGTCGGCGACCCCGACAGCTTTCCAGTGCGTGAGCGCGAGGTGTTGGCCGCGGCGGGCATTGCCGGCGGCTTCGTCTATTGGCTGTTCGCGGGCCGCAAGGCCGGCATCTGGAAATAGTCCGGATGCGCCGGACGATCTGGCCTGACTTGCGCCATTTCCGCGCCCGCCTATAGTCCGCGCCAATTTCGGGCGAGCCTCGCCCGACGCCAGGATTTTCCATGCCCAAACACGGCGCAAAGGACGTGAAAAAAGTCGTGCTCGCCTATTCCGGCGGGCTCGATACGTCGATCATTCTGAAGTGGCTGCAAACCACTTACGGCTGCGAGGTCGTGACTTTTACCGCCGATCTCGGTCAGGGCGAGGAGCTCGAGCCGGCGCGAAACAAGGCGCTCACGCTCGGCATCAAGCCGCAGAACATTTTCATCGAGGATCTGCGCGAGGAATTCGTGCGCGATTACGTGTTTCCGATGTTCCGCGCCAACGCGCTCTACGAGGGCCAATATCTGCTCGGCACCTCGATCGCGCGGCCGCTGATCGCCAAGAAGCAGATCGAGATCGCCGAAAAAGTCGGCGCCGATGCCGTCGCCCATGGCGCCACCGGCAAGGGCAATGACCAGGTGCGGTTCGAGCTGGCCTATTATGCGCTCAAGCCCGACGTGACGGTCATCGCGCCGTGGCGCGAATGGGATTTCAAATCGCGCGAGGCGCTGCTCGCCTTCGCCGCGCAGAACCAGATTCCAATTGCGAAAGACAAGCGCGGCGAAGCGCCGTTCTCGACCGACGCCAATCTTCTGCACACCTCGTCGGAGGGCAAGGTGCTCGAAGACCCGGCCGGCGAGGTGCCGGACTATGTCTATTCGCGCACCGACGATCCGAAGGATGCGCCGGACAAGGCGGATTACGTCACGGTCGATTTCGAGCGCGGCGATGCGGTCGCGGTCGACGGTAAGACGCTCAAGCCGGCGGAACTGCTCGCCCGGCTCAACGCGCTCGGCCGCAAGCACGGCATCGGCCGGCTCGATCTGGTCGAGAACCGTTTTGTCGGCATGAAGTCACGCGGCATGTACGAGACGCCGGGCGGCACCATCCTGCTTGCCGCGCATCGCGGCATCGAATCGATCACGCTCGATCGCGGCGCGGCGCATCTCAAAGACGAGCTGATGCCGAAATACGCCGAGCTGATCTATTACGGCTTCTGGTTCTCGCCCGAGCGCGACATGCTGCAAGCGGCGATCGACAAGAGCCAGGAATTCGTAACCGGCCGGGTGCGGCTGAAGCTCTACAAAGGCAATGCCGGCGTCGTCGGCCGCGACAGCAAATATTCGCTGTACGATCAGAACCTGGTGACGTTCGAGGACGGCAAGGTCGCCTACGACCAGCGCGACGCCGAAGGTTTTATCCGGCTCAACGCGCTGCGGCTGCGCACGCTGGCGCAGCGCAAGCGTAAGCTGAAATTGTGAGGCGTGCGCATGAGCCTCTTTGTCATCGCCCGGCTTGACCGGGCGATCCAGTAGTCGCGGCAAAGCATGTGGTTACTGGATCATCCGCTTTCGCGGATGATGACGGGAGGGTTACATCTGCCGCTCGACCAGCGTCCGCTTGATCTCGGCGATGGCTTTTGCCGGATTGAGGTGTTTCGGACAGGCCTTGGCGCAATTCATGATGGTGTGGCAGCGGTAGAGCCGGAACGGGTCTTCCAGATTGTCGAGCCGCTCGCCGGTCGCCTCGTCGCGCGAATCCACGATCCAGCGCTGCGCCTGCAACAGCGCGGCCGGCCCCAGGTAACGATCCGAATTCCACCAATAGCTCGGGCAGGCGGTCGAGCAGCACGCGCAGAGGATGCATTCGTAGAGCCCGTCGAGCTTTTGCCGGTCTTCGTGGCTCTGCTTCCATTCCTTCTGCGGCGTCGGCGAAACGGTTTGCAGCCAGGGCTGGATCGAGGCGTGCTGGGCGTAAAAGTTGGTGAGATCGGGAATGAGGTCCTTCACCACCGGCATGTGCGGCAGCGGATAGACGCGCACCGCGCCTTTGACCTCGCTCATCGCCATGGTGCAGGCGAGCGTATTGGTGCCGTCGATGTTCATGGCGCACGAGCCGCAGATGCCCTCGCGGCAGGAGCGGCGGAAGGTCAGCGTCGCATCGATCTTGTTCTTGATCCAGATCAGCCCGTCGAGAATCATCGGCCCGCAATCGGCAGTGTCGACGTAATAGGTATCGATGCGCGGGTTGTGGCCATCATCCGGATTCCAGCGATAGATGCGGTATTCGCGCTCGTCGTGCGCCTTCGGCGCATGCGGCCAGACCTTGCCCTCGGTGATCTTGGAATTCTTCGGCAGCGTGAATTGGACCATTTAGTTGTTTCCTTTTCTGTGTCATGGCCGGCCTTGTGCCGGCCATCTCGATTAAAGACGCACTACCTTCCTAATCGGGATTGCCGGGACCAGCCCGGCAATGACAGAAAATCAGTAAACCCGTGCCTTGGGCTCGATATAAGACACATCGTTGGTGAGCGTGTAGGTGTGCACCGGCCGATAATCGATCGCGACCTTGCCGGTATTGGTATCGAGCCAGGTCAGCGTGTGCTTCATCCAGTTCTTGTCGTCGCGATCGGGGAAATCCTCGCGCGCATGCGCGCCGCGGCTTTCCGTGCGATTGACGGCCGAATCAACGGTGACCACGGCCTGCTCGATCAGGTTGGCGAATTCGAGCGTCTCGATGAGGTCGGAATTCCAGATCAGCGAGCGGTCGCTGACGCGCAGGTCGGCGCTGCCGTCGAAAACCTCGTGGATCAGCTTGGAGCCTTCCTGCAAAATCTCGCCGGTGCGGAACACCGCGCAGTTGGTCTGCATGATGTGCTGCATCCTGGCGCGCAGCTCCGCCGTTGGCGTGCCACCGGAAGCATTGCGGAATTTGTCGAGCCGCGACAGCGACCGTTCGGCGGAGTCCTTCGGCAGTTCGGGATGCTTGTCGTTCGGGGTCAGGATTTCGGCGCAGCGCAGCGCCGCGGCGCGGCCGAACACGACGAGATCGATCAGCGAATTCGAACCGAGCCGGTTGGCGCCGTGGACGGAGACGCAGGCCGCCTCGCCGAGCGCCATCATGCCGGGCACGATGTGGTCGGGATTGCCGTCTTTCTTGATCACCGCCTCGCCGTGATAGTTCGTGGCGATGCCGCCCATGTTGTAGTGAACCGTCGGCACGATCGGCACCGGCTCGCGGGTGAGATCGACGCCGGCGAAGATGCGCGCGGATTCGGTGATGCCGGGCAGACGTTCGGCGAGAATCTTCGGGTCGAGATGGTCGAGATGCAGGAAAATGTGGTCCTGCTTCGGGCCGACGCCGCGGCCCTCGCGAATCTCGATCGTCATGGCGCGGGAGACGACGTCGCGCGAGGCGAGGTCCTTGGCCGACGGCGCATAGCGTTCCATGAAGCGCTCGCCCTGCGCATTGACCAGATAGGCGCCTTCGCCGCGCGCGCCTTCGGTGATCAGCACGCCGGCGCCATAAACGCCGGTCGGATGAAATTGCACGAATTCCATGTCTTCGAGAGGCAGGCCGGCGCGCAGCACCATGGCATTGCCGTCGCCGGTTTGGGTGTGCGCGCCGGTGCACGATGCATAGATGCGGCCGTAGCCGCCGGTCGCCAGCACCGTCATTTGCGCGCTGAAGCGATGGATGGTGCCGTCGTCGAGATTGAGCGCCACGACGCCGCGGCAGCGGCCCTCATCGTCCATGATCAGGTCGATGGCGAAATATTCGATGAAGAACTCGGCCGAATGGCGCAGCGCCTGGCCATACATCGTGTGCAGCATGGCGTGGCCGGTGCGGTCGGCGGCGGCGCAGGTGCGTTGCGCGGTGCCCTTGCCGTAATGCGTGGTCATGCCGCCGAACGGGCGCTGATAGATCTTGCCGTCTTCCTCGCGGCGCGAGAACGGCAGGCCCCAATGTTCCAGCTCGTAGACCGCGTCCGGCGCGTTGCGGCACAGATATTCGATGGCGTCCTGGTCGCCGAGCCAATCGGAGCCCTTGACCGTGTCGTACATGTGCCAGCGCCAGTCGTCCTCGCCCATATTGCCGAGCGCCGCGGCAATGCCGCCCTGCGCCGCCACCGTATGCGAGCGGGTCGGAAACACTTTGCTGATGCATGCGGTGCGCAGCCCCGCTTCGCTGCAGCCGACGACGGCGCGCAATCCGGAACCGCCGGCGCCGACGACGACAACGTCGTAGGCGTGGTCTTCGATCGGATACGCGCGGCCGTTGATTGCCGGCGCGCTGGCTTTACCGTTCGTTGCGCTGTCCGCCATGCTTACAATCCGAACGAGAGCTTGAGAATGCCGTAGGCCGCGGCAAGGCCGACGACGACGGTGAAAAACGTATTGGCCATGAGCATCATCAGTTTTGCCGTATCGTCGTGCACATAGTCCTCGATGATCGCCGCCATGCCGAGCCTCATATGGATGGTGATCGAGGCGATGAACAGCAGCATGATGATGGCGATAGGCGGCGAGCCGAGAATCTGCGCCACCGCGGCCTGATTGCGGCCGAGCAGCGTGATCAGGATGATCACCGCGGCGATGGTCAGCGGGATATTGGCAATCGCGGTGACGCGCTGGTGCCAGAAGTGAGTGGTGCCGGATTTGGCCGAGCCGTGGCCGCGTACGCGCGCCAGCGGCGTGCGGATATGCGCGCTTCCGCTCATGGCGATCCTCCCATGGCAAGCAGGCCGATGATCCATAGGATCACCGTGATCGTGATCGAGCCGATCAGGTTCGCGGCGGCGAGCCATTCGCGTTCGGTCGGTCCCAGGCCGCGGCCGGTATCCCAGATCAGATGGCGGATGCCGCCGAGCATGTGATGGATCAAGGCCCAGGTGTAGCCGAACAAAATCAGCCGGCCGATCCAGGACCCGGCGAACCACTCGAACCGCGCGTAACCGTTTGGACCGACGGCGGAGATAAACCACCAGGCCAGGATCAGCGTGCCGAAGTACAGGCCGAATCCGGTGATGCGATGCGCGATCGACATCATCATCGTCAGCATCGGCCGGTAGATTTGCAGGTGCGGTGACAGCGGCCGTGCAACACGGGCCTTGGTTTCGGCCATTGCGCTCATCCGAATTCGCCCGGCGGGCGCCGAGCGTGGGATCGTTCCTATCCAATCCATAGTCGTGCCGCAATGCAACGTGGCACCGGCACGAAGTTGCTGTTGGCAACTTGATTTCGTCTTACGCGAAAGAATAGCGTTGAAATAGCCGCTCACAATGGGCATTATATAAAGCCTGACTTCGTCAAATCCGAAGGCAGGGGTCATTCCATGCGGTTCGATCTCGCCGATCTCAGCCTGTTCCGCCATGTCGTCGAGGCAGGCAGCATCACTCGCGGCGCGGAGCGCGCGCGTCTTGCGCTTGCCGCCGCCTCGACCCGCATCCGCAACATGGAGGATGCGCTCGGCGCCGCGCTGCTCACGCGCGGACGGCAAGGGGTCACCCCGACGCAAGCCGGCCGGACGCTGCTCCAACACGCGCGCACCATCCTGCGGCAGGCCGAACGTCTGCACGAAGACCTCGGCGCTTATGGCGGCGGCTTGGCCGGCCAGATTCGGATGCTGTCGAACACCAATGCGCTGACGGAGTTCCTGCCGGAAGCACTGAGCTCGTTTTTATCCACGCATCCGAATGTCAGTGTCGATCTGGAAGAGCGCCTCAGTGACGAGATCGTCGGCCTGATCGCGGAAGGCGTCGCCGACCTTGGCATCGTCGCCGGCACGGTCGATGCCGGCGCGCTGGAAACTTTCCCGTTCCGCCGCGATCGCTTCGTGCTCGTCGTGGCGCGCGATCATGCTTTGGCGAAGCGCGCCAAGATCGGCTTTGAAGACGTGCTCGACCAGGATTTCGTCGGTCTCGACCGCGCCAGCGCCTTGCAGCGTTTCCTGGCCTCGAAGGCGGTGCGCATCGGCCGGCCGCTGCGGCTGCGCGTGCAATTGCGCAGCTTCGACGCGGTGTGCCGTTTGGTCGAATGCAATGTCGGCATCGGCATCGTGCCGGAAACCACCGCGCGCCGGGTGTCGAAGACCATGGCGATCGCGATCGTGCCGCTAACCGATCCCTGGGCGGTGCGCGATCTGACGATCTGCATCCGCAGTCAGGGCGAGCTGCCGCTCTATGCGCGGCAACTGGTCGAGCATTTAAGGGCGCAGACGTAGATACTTATGTGCGAAAAGGCACTGCAAAAGCAGTGAACCCTACGCGCGCGACAGTTCTGGGTCCGACATTGATCAATCGCATTGCTTTGCGATCGGAGAGCTGAGCGCCGGGCAAGCACGGACTTTCAGTCTGTCAATTCCGATCGGTTTCTGGGCGGTTAAACGGAGAAGCGCACGGCGATCTCATTGAGCGGCGGCCGCGGCCGATCTTCGACCGGACCCGGCGGCCTCCCGATGTGAATGAAGCCGGCGATGCGTTCATGCTGCGCCAAGCCGAGGGCATCGAGCACACTGCGATCGTAGGCGTACCATTCGGTAATCCAGTTTGCCCCGTAACCGAGTGCGTGCGCGGCGAGGACAAGGCTCATGGCGGCGGCACCGGCGGAGAGCACTTGCTCCCATTCCGGAATTTTCACATGTGGGCCAGCGCGGCTCACCACGGCGATCACGAGTGGCGCGCGTACCAGCCGCTCACCCTCGGCCTCGACGTGTTCGGGCTTCGCGTCCGGGTACCTGGCGCGAAATGCAGCGGCGATTGCCGCACCGGCCGAACGCCTCGCCTCGCCTTCGAACACGATGAAGCGCCAAGGTGCCAGCTTGCCGTGATCGGGCACCCGTGAAGCGACCGTCAGAAGTGTGTCGATTTCGGCGGCGGATGGGGCGGGGCCGGCGAGTTCGACCGCTTTGAAGGAACGCCGGGTGGTGAGAAGTTCAAGGGCGTCAGGCATAGTCCACGCGATTATCCTCGTTGTTAAAAGAAGACGCGTGATTGGTGATACTGATACGCGCTGACCTCCGCAATAAGCTCGGCGACAATGACGATCCGCTTCTCGACGGGGATGAGTGTGCACATATGATGCGGAGGACGCCCGACCCGGCCAAACTGGCCCCGAAGCGCGAAATTCCCGCTTTTGTTTATGTGCTGGGAAGCCGACGTAAAAATGATCGGCGAACCTACGTTGGCTGGACGACTGACCTCAAAAGACGCCTGCGGCAACACAATGCGGGACTCGGCGCCAAGTCAACTCGCGGGCGAAAATGGATACTTCTCTACTCCGAATGTTGCAAAACGCGCAGCGAAGCCATGAGCCGTGAATGGTACATCAAGCGAGACAGAAAGTTTCGCACTTCGCTACGCGGCGCCATTTCAACCTGACTTCGCAACGGCTCATAATCTGCGATACGCGGGTGCGCTGTGTCTGGCGTTCTTCATCAATATCGGCTTCGGCCAATAGCGCGTCCAATGGGTGATCTCTGCTTCTTTCCGAGAGCAGAAATTGCCTGCGCGTTGTGACGCCACGCCCTATCGCGGCATCAACACCCAATAATCGAGATCGAGCAGGACGGCGGGATCGTAATCTTCGCCGGTCTTGAGCGGAAAATCGCCGCACGGCTTGTCGCTGGTCGCCACAGTGCGCAGCCGCAGCGCGCCGACGTCGTCGCGGCCCGGCAGCTCGGCCTTCGCCAGAATCTCCGACCATGCGAAAATGGTGCCGCCGGCAAACAGCGGCGCGACATGACGGCCGCCGTTGATGGCGGCGACATGGAAGGCGTTGGCGAGTCCGTTGAACGACAGCGCGCGGGCGAGCGAGATGACGTGGCCGCCGTAAATCAGCCGCCGGCCGAAGCGGCCTTGTTTGGCGCTGAACAGGTCGAAATGGATGCGCGCGGTGTTCTGGTAGAGCCGGGTGGCGGTCTGATGCTCGGCCTCTTCGACGGTAACGCCGTCGACATGATCGATGTGCTCGCCGACCTCGTAATCGCCGAAGCGATAGTCGCTGCCGGCAAGCGCAAAATCATAGGCCGCGATGTCGAGCGCCGGACAGGCTTCGCCCAAAACTTTCGCTTCGAGCACGGTCGGCAGGCGCGGCACGTGATCGCCGGGCGCGGGCGCCGCTTCGTCGCGTTTGCGCACCATCACCCAGCGCACATATTCGAGGATCGGCTTGCTGTTCTGATTGAAGCCAGTGGTGCGCACATAAACGATGCCGGTCTTGCGGCTTGAGTTCTCCTTCAAGCCGATGACCTCCGAGAGCGCGGTCAGCGTGTCGCCGGGATAGACCGGGCTGCGGAAGTAGCAGCCGGCATAGCCGAGATTGGCGACCGCATTGAGCGAGACGTCGGGCACGGTCTTGCCGAACACGATGTGAAACACCAGGAGATCGTCAATCGGAGCGCGCGGATAGCCGACCTCTTTGGCGAACGCGTCCGACGACTGCACCGCAAAGCGGCCGCCGAACAGGCCGGTATAGAGCGCGACGTCGCCGACCGTAACGGTGCGCGGCGTGGCGTGGCGGATCACCTGTCCGATGCGAAAATCTTCGAAAAAATTGCCGGGGCTGGTCTTTGGCATTGGATCCTGCGGGCAAGCTCTGGTCGGCGAAACCCGGCGTTCCGCGTGCGTTTCATAGTGCACCCTCGGCTACCACAAAAGCGGTCCGCCTCGCAAAACCAGCTTCACGCGGCCGTGACTGCGCGGCTGAAACCCGTGGGCAAGGGCTCCGTATCTCTATGCGACGACGACATCGATCTCGTCTCGCCCGCGGGTTCACCGCGGCGGCCCAATGAAAAATGGAGACACCTATGTCCAAGCGTTTTGCCTTGTTTGCATCTGCCGCCGTCATCGCGTTCGCCGCCGCAGCGGCGCCCGCGCCGGTCCTTGCGCAGATGAATGAGAAAACCGTCAGCGTCGGCGGCGCGCCGATGTATCCGTCGAAGAACATCATCCAGAACGCGGTGAATTCCAAGGACCACACCACGCTGGTCGCCGCGGTGAAGGCCGCGGGCCTCGTCGATACGCTGTCCGGACCCGGGCCGTTCACCGTGTTCGCGCCGACCAATGCGGCGTTCGCCAAGCTGCCGGCCGGCACGGTCGATACGCTGCTCAAGCCCGAGAACAAGGCGACGCTGACCAAGGTGCTGACCTATCACGTCGTCCCCGGCCGCATGACCGCCGTTAATCTGATGAAAGCGGTGAGGGACGGCGAGGGCGAAGCCCATCTCAAGACCGTCGCGGGGGTGGACCTTATCGTGAAGCAGGCCGGCCCCGGCAAGCTCACCATCACCGACGCCAAGGGCGATGTCGCCATGGTCACGATCGCCGACGTGCTGCAATCGAACGGCGTGATCCACGTCATCGACACCGTGCTGCTGCCGATGTGATTGCAGTTTGTCCCTCGCTCGGCGTGCGGCTCCCTCTCCCCGCGTGCGGGGAGAGGGTCGGGGTCACCCTCCTCGCTTCGCTCACTCGACCTCTCCCCGCGTGCGGCTATCGGATTCACACATCGTGAAGCCGGAGGGTAGAGCCATACTTGATGCGCCGGAAGTCGTCCAAGCCCCGGCGCATCACCTTGGGGCCGGGCTTACCGTAGTATCCAGTCCATCCT
>Ga0102924_1000222_pt1 | contig 72927 bp, 75 predicted proteins | sample PaiPotPPM11metaG_FD_80116 | JGI IMG/M metagenome (GOLD analysis project Ga0102924, IMG submission 80116) | Iron sulfur acid spring bacterial and archeal communities from Banff, Canada, to study Microbial Dark Matter (Phase II) - Paint Pots PPM... ... | reverse complement strand
TGCCGCCGCGGCGGCATTGGGCGCGACCGGCGCCGAAGGCAAAACCACGGGCCTACTCTTCTCCGCACTCGCTCTTGCGACGTTCGCGCGCATGGCGGCGAGCGCCGGCGGCGCTTTGGCCGATCCGGCGCTGGCGCCGTTGCTGCACTGGGCGCCGATTGTGTGCTGGGCGGTCGCCGGAGCGCTGCTGGTGTGGCTGTCCGCCTCCTGCGGGCGGCGCGCGGTCGGCGTGCCACGTCCTTGACCCGGCCATTAAATATATACGTTAAATCGCGGATGGCGATTACCTACGATGCCGCGAAGCGCGACTCGACACTCCGGGAGCGCGGGCTCGATTTCGAGGATGCCGAGGCGGTGTTCGCCGGCCGGATATACCAGCGACAGGACGATCGGCGCGATTAAGGCGAAATCCGAATCGTCACAATTGGCTTCTTGCGAGGTCGAATGCTCGTCCTGGTGTGGACGCCTCGGGGCGGCGATAGGCACGTGATCTCGATGAGGAAGGCCAATGACCGGGAAAAAGCGCGGTACGGTCGCTGCTTCGAAAGCGGTCGGTAGCAATCTGAAAAAGGTGGACGAGTATGTCGTCGGCCCGAAGGACTATGAGGACATTCCGGAACTGACTGACAAGTGGTTCCGCCGCGCGGATAATTACGAGGGCGGCAAGCTCATTCGGCGCGGCCGGCCGCCATCGCCCGTTCGAAAGCGTGCAGTCAGCCTGCGGCTCGATCCCGATGTGGTTGCGCATTTCCGCCGCAGCGGGCGCGGCTGGCAGAGTCGCATCAACGCGGCATTGCGCAAAGTAGCAAAGCTGCCGAAAGAACGTCGAAGAAAGGCATGATCGCAGCGTCGAAAATAAAAGGCTATCTACTCCGAAATACGCATCCGGGCGAAATCCTGGTGGCGGGGTTCTTGACGCCGATGCAGCTCTCGCAGACCGCGCTGGCGCGCACCATTGGCGTGCCACCGCGTCGCATCAACGAAATCGTGCTCGGCAGGCGCGCAATCACCGTAGACACCGATCTACGCCGTGCGCGCTATTTCGGCATGTCCGAGGGATTTTTTATCGGGTTGCAAACGGATTACGAATCGATGGAACGAAACGTGCAGGTGCCAAGAACGATGTATGGCCCACCCTTGTCGCCCACGGATTTCCTAAGGACCAGAAAGCAAAGTTCCAAAAGTTTTTTGATTTCGGACTTCAGTTGCTACTCCTCTTGCACGGCCGACCTCCAATTCAGCGCAGGAAAATGCAGCCAATGTCACGAGGATGCTATTTGACCCCAGGGCAAGAAGAATACTTCGGACCTGGTCCAATCATCACATCCTAAACACCCCGAACCGCGTCTCCGGGATCGGCGCATTGAGCGCCGCCGAGAAACACAGCGCCAGCACGCGGCGCGTCTCGGCGGGCGTGATGATGCCGTCGTCCCACAGCCGCGCGGTGGCGTAATAGGGATTGCCCTCGGCCTCGTATTGCTCGCGGATCGGCTGTTTGAATTCCTCTTCCTCGACTTCCGACCACTTTTTCCCCTCGGCCTCGATGTTGTCGCGGCGCACGGTCGCGAGCACGCTTGCCGCCTGCTCGCCGCCCATTACCGAGATGCGCGCGTTCGGCCAGGTGAACAGGAAGCGCGGGCCGTAGGCGCGGCCGCACATGCCGTAATTGCCGGCGCCGTAGGAGCCACCGACGATCAGGGTAATTTTCGGCACCTGTGCGCAGGCGACCGCGGTGACCATCTTGGCGCCATCCTTGGCGATGCCGCCGGCCTCGTAATCGCGTCCCACCATGAAGCCGACGATGTTTTGCAAAAATAAAATCGGCAGGCGTCGCTGGCAGCAAAGCTCGACGAAGTGCGCGGCTTTGAGCGCGCTCTCCGAAAACAGAATACCGTTATTGCCCAAAATGCCGACCGGAATGCCGTGAATGTGGGAAAAGCCGGCGACCAGCGTCGTACCGTAAAGCGCCTTGAACTCGTCGAATTCGGAAGCGTCGACCAATCGCGCGATCGCCTCGCGCACGTCGTATTGCTTTTTCAAGTCGGCGGGCACGATGCCGTCAAGCTCGCTGATCTCGTACTTCGGCTCGGCCGGCTTGGCGAGCGCAACGTCGATAGTCCGCTTCGTGTTCAGATTGCCGACGATGCGGCGGCAGAGCACGAGCGCGTGGCGGTCGTCCTCGGCCAAATAATCGGCGACGCCGGATTTTTTCGTGTGCACCTCGGCGCCGCCGAGTTCTTCGGCGCTGACTACTTCGCCGGTCGCCGCCTTCACCAGCGGCGGGCCACCGAGAAAAATCGTGCCCTGGTTTTTCACGATGACGGTCTCGTCCGACATCGCAGGCACATAGGCGCCGCCGGCCGTGCACGAGCCCATAACCACCGCGATCTGCGCAATCCCGGCGGCCGATAGCGTCGCCTGATTGTAAAAAATCCGGCCGAAATGCTCGCGGTCGGGAAACACATCGGTCTGGTGCGGCAGGTTGGCGCCGCCGGAATCCACCAGATAGATGCAGGGCAGCCGGTTCTCGCGTGCAATCTCCTGCGCGCGCAGATGTTTTTTCACCGTCATCGGATAATAGGTGCCGCCCTTGATGGTGGAATCGTTGCAGACGATCACGCATTCGCGCCCGGCGACGCGGCCGATGCCGGTGATGATGCCGGCGGCATGAATGGCGTCGTCGTACATGCCGTAGGCGGCCAGCGGCGAAAGTTCGAGGAACGGCGCACCCGGGTCAAGGAGCCCCATCACCCGCTCGCGCGGCAAGAGTTTTCCGCGCGCGAGGTGGCGCTCGCGGGCGCGCAGCGCTCCGCCTTCCGCCGCTTCGGCGCGCTTATGCTCAAGTTCCGCGATCAACGCCTGCATCGCCGCCCGGTTGGCGCGGAACTCGTTCGATGCGCAGTCGATGCTCGAGGTAATGACAGGCACGAATTCCCTCACATGCGAATATGAACAAACAGCCAGAAAAGGCGCTAGGGGACGTGCACCGCACAATCGTGAACGCCTTCCCGACAAATATCACAGCGAACCGAAACTTTCCCCACCTACCTGCGTTCGCTCCAGAGCACGCAAATGCGCGAGTGCCGCCAAGAGAGCGGACCGCGCATACGGAGCACGCACCATAGAGGAGTGATCTGAATGAAAGCGTATCAAAAGCCACTATTGGCCGGCGTCGCCGTGCTTGCCATTATGGCGGGTACCGGCTTCGCTTCGGCGCAGGCGCAGAATGGCGCACCGCAGAGTGGCGCACCGCAGGCCGACCAACAGCACGCCACCCAGCCGACGAAAGGCAAGGGTCCCGGCACGCAGGCGCAGCGCCAAGGCGGACCGAATCGAACCGTCCAGAACGCCAAGCCGGAAATGCAGCGCAACGGCAAAGGGCCGGGCGTGCAGGCGCAGGGTCAAGGCAAACCCAATGCAACTGCCCGGAACGGCAATCGCGGCCTGCAGCACAATGCGAAGACGACCGGGCGCGTCGGCCCGTCAGGCGCGGAAATAGGAATGGGCCGCACCCCCCGGCAGGCACAGACCATCAACCGCAGCAGTAAGACTGGCAAAGCCGGAATAGCCGCCAACGAGCGGCGGATGGAGCACGGCCGGCATACGACCGCGCAGCGGCAGCGCATATTGCGCGGCCTGCAAGGCAATGCCTCCGGGCAGATGCAGGGCAAGGGCCCGCAGGGCGCCGGTCAGGCCAGCGGTGCGGGTGTCAGGCTCTCGGACCAGCAGCGAACGAGGATCCAGCAAACGATCATCGACGCACGGAACGCGCCGCGGGTCGGCCATGTCGACTTCGATGTGCGCGTGGGAACGGTGATCCCGCGCGAGCGCATCCACATCGTGCCGGTTCCGGAAACATTGGTGCGGATCGAGCCCCGGTGGCGCGGTCTACTCTATTTCGTCTATGCGGACGAAGTGGTGATCGTCAATCCGCGCGATATGAGAATCGTCGCAGTTCTTCCAGTTTAGTTGGCGACGACCCGAAAAGCCGAGCGAGAGCGCGCGAGCCGCTCTCGCTTCTCTTTACGCGCGCACTTCCTGGCGCTGAAAGACCACGTAGCCGACGACGAACAGTATGATCGTCGTAGCGATCAAACCGACGATCTGCGGCCAGGCGATCAGGACGCTCGCCCCAAGCGGCAGCGGCGCGCCCAAGACGGCGCCCTGCAGCTGGCTCAAATAGATCGGGCCGAGCGCGCGGGTGGTCGGATGGAGCAGCGCGAGCACGATTTCGCCGAACAGCGTCGATGGCGACAGCCGCGCAAGGAACTGCTGGAGCACGACCGTTCCCGGTGTCTGCAATCCGAGCGCCGCATACCGCGGATCGGGCGGAACGATAATCACCGCGAGTACGCTGCTCAGTATCGGCCAGACGAACGAGAGAAACAGCCACAGGCCGAGCGTCACCAGCGCTGCCGTCGCTGCCGAGCGAAACAGAACCGAGAACAACAGCGCCAGCGCCAGCCACACGCCGGCATAAACGACGGACACGAGGAGGAAAACGAAGGCTCGCGCCATTTCCTCACCTGCGGGCGGAATGCCGATGAACAGTAGGCCGAGGCCAATGACCAGCAGCCAGAGCACGACCAGGGCGATCGCCAAGGTCATCAGCGCGCCAAGAAACTTTCCGAACAAGAGCGCGTCGCGGTAGATCGGCTGCGACAGAATGCGGGACAACGTGTGTCTATTGTGCTCGCTGTTGACGGCATCAAAGCCCAACCCGATCGCCATGAGCGGAACCAGCAAGGTCAGCCAAGTTATAAATGACAACAGCTGCTCCTGGCCCGACCCCGCAAAGAATTTCAGGAAAAGGTACGGGTCCTGCGCGACGTTCGCTTTGATATCCTGGCTAGCGACATACACGGTGCCCACCGCGATCAGCATCACGATCAGCTCCAATACGATGAAGCGAATGCTGGTGAGGTGGTCCGCCAGCTCCTTGAGCATCACCACGCCCAGACCGTTAAAGGCCGAGCCTTCACGCCGCATGTCGGGCTCCTTCCTTCAAGGTCTCCTCCGGCTTGTTCTCGAAATAGTGGGTATAGATCGCCTCGAGGCTCGGCTCCTGCACGCCGAGATATTTGAGGCGTCCTTGCATCGCCACCACTTCGGCCGCCGCCTCCGGGCGCACGTCGCGGTCGGCGTGCAGGCGCAACTTGCCGATGCCGGTCTGCTCGACACCGCTGACGCCCGGAATGAGCGCGAGCCTTTCCGCCAGCCCGGCGCCGTCGGCCTCGATGTCGACCACATAGCCGGCGCCAAGCACTTCGCGGCCGAGTTCGGACACCGAGCCGATCAGCGCGATGCGCCCGGCGCTGAACAAGGCGACCCGGTCGCAGACGCTTTGCACACGTTCGAGCAGATGCGAGGAGAGCAGGACGGATACGCCCTCGGCCTTGAAGCGGCGGATGATGGCGAGCAACTCGGACGTGGCGTGCGGATCGAGTCCCGAAGTCGGCTCGTCGAGGATGGCGATCTGCGCGCCCTTCATGAGGATTTCGGCGAGCCCGAGCCGCTGGCGCATGCCCCGCGAAAAGGTGCCGACGTGATGGTCGGCGAACTCGGAAAGCCCTACCTGATCGAGCGCTGCCGCGATCCGCTTCTCGCGTTCATTGAACCGAAATCCGATCAGCCGCGCCGTGTAGCGCAGATTATCGGCGGCGGTGAGCTGGTCATAGAAGCCGACCGTGTCGGGCAGATAGCCGACGCGGCGCTTGACCGAAAGCGGTTCGCGCGCGGGATTGAAGCCGAGTACGCTCACTTCGCCGCCCGAAATGTCGGTGAGCCCGAGCAGCATCAGGATGGTCGTCGTCTTGCCCGCACCGTTGGGGCCGAGAAGACCGAAAATCTCCCCGCGCCCGACGGTAAACGAAATGTGGTCGACGGCGACCGCCTGCCCGTAGTTCTTGGTGAGGCCTTTGGCCTCGATGACGACATCCCCGCTCATCGCCGTCCGAACCTCGCCACCGCACCGACCATGACAAGGAGCGCCACGCCGATGATGCCGACGCCGGCGATACCCCACATCGTGGACGTCGTCACCGTGACGCGGAAATCCGTGGACGCCGACTCGCCGCGGGCGGCGGCGGTTATCGTCGTCACATAATCACCGGCGATCGCCTTGTCAGTCGGCGTGATCAGCGCCTGCACTTCCTTATTCTCGTTCGGCGCAATGCGGTCGACCGATTTCGGGTTAAAGGTGACCTTCCACCCGCTCGGTGCCGAGCCGCTGAGTTGAACGTCTTCAGCCGGCGCCGTGCCGGTATTGGTGATGACGATCGGCACGGGAGATTCCTTGCCGGCCGCCGCGCGCGTGGAAACCAGGCCCTCGCGGCCGCTCACGTTCAGTTTCGGCTGCCCGGTGATGTCGAGACCGAGATCGGCCGTCGCCGAAGTATCCTCCGCGCTCGCGCGCGCCGTCACCTTGTAGTCTCCGGCTGCGGCCGTATTCGGCGGGGTCACCTTGAGTTTTACGTCCTTGCTCTGCCCGGCAGCGATCGGCACGGCGTTGAGCTCCTGGGTGCCGTATTGCTCGGTGAACGAAACGTCGAAGTTGCGCGGTGCCTGAGCGGCCAGACTCACTGTCAGCTTCTTGCCGCTGTCGTTCTTAATGCTCAGCGTGTATTCGAAACTCGACTTCGAGTTGCCGCGCAATTCCGGAAGCTGCGGTGTCATGCTCAGCTTGGCCGGCAGATCCTTGGCGAGCGTGATCGCGATCGGCAGCCGCAATTTCGTGGTGTCTCCCGCGGCGGCAACGGTGAGCGTTTGCGTGCCGATGGCGGCATTCTTCGGCACGTCGAGCCGCAATTCGAGGGAGACGCTGGAATTCGGCGCCGGCATTGCCGCGGCGATCGGCTGGCCGCCGCCCATCAAAGTCGCCGTCCAGCCCGTGGGCACGCCGGACACCGACAGCGCCAAGCGCTCAGGCGCCGTGTCGAAATTCTGCAGCCGCAGATTAACCGTCGAGGTCTCTCCCGGCCGCACCGTGACCGCCGGATAGTCGCTCATCAGATAGAGGCCCTTGACGTCCTTCGGCGCGTCTTCGGCCTTGGCTGCCGCCGCAAAAATCACCGCGAAAGCGGCAAAGGCGGCGATAAATCCATATCGCATTGACGTTAGCTCCCGTGCAGAGAATTGGTTCGGTATGCCCCTCCGGCGACGCGCCCTATCGAGCACGAGCGAGGAGAGCGGTATTGTCGGTGTAATCGTGACAAAATCATGCAGACATGGGCCTGTTTAGCAAGACCTGCGGTAGAGAGCCGCAGCTTTGTCGCGGCCTGCGCGGATGCGCCGCACCGTTGCTGCTGCGCCGCGCAAAAGGAGCATGAATCGCAGGCAGCGTGGCTGCCGGATTTCGTCGGGTGAAATCCGAGCTACACTCCTGCGCGCATGAGCCGCAGCAGCAACATCAGCGCCGGTCTTTTGGCGTTTCGCCGCAGAAACGGCTTGGAGGTCCTGCTGGCGCATCCGGGCGGACCGTTCTGGGCCAAAAAGGACGACGGCGTGTGGACGATCCCCAAGGGCCTCGCCGAGCCCGGCGCCGATTTGTTGGCCACGGCGCGGCGTGAATTCACCGAGGAGACGAATTTATCCGCCGCGGGCGAATTCATCGCGCTCGCTCCGGTCAAACAGAAAAGCGGCAAGATCGTCCACGCCTGGGCGTTCGAAGCCGACCTGGACCTCGCCGGGTTTGCCAGCAATACATTCGAAATCGAATGGCCGCCGAAGTCAGGCCGCCGGCAAAGCTTTCCGGAGATCGACCGCATCGCCTATTTCACGCTGCCGAGCGCTGCGAACAAGATTCTTCCCTATCAGCTGCCGCTGCTGCGCGAACTCGAGCGGCGCCTAGCGTGAGCGAATTCATTGCCGAAGCACGTCCGGCCAATCCACTTCGTCGTGCGGCAGCACCCATGGCTCGCGGCGTGCGGCTTCGCGCCATTCGACGGATGCCGGCAACGCCATGACGGCGCGCATGTAGGCGCGCGCTGTGGCGCTCGCCTCGACCGCATAAGTGTGAAAGCGCCACACAACCGGCGCGTACATGGCATCGGCCGCACTGAATGCCCCGTAAAGGAACGGCCCGCCAGCGGCAAATTGAGCGCGACACTCGCTCCAGATGGTATCGATGCGCGCGACGTCGGCCCTCGCAGCGTCGTCGAGGACGCGCGCCTTTACCGGCCGTCGCACGTTCATCGGCAGATGGCGCCGCAGCGGCAGGAAGTCTGAATGCATTTCGGCCGCGATCGCGCGCGCATGCGCTCGCGCGCCTTCCCGCGCCGGCCATAGGCCGGCTCCCGGAAATTTCTCCGCCAAATATTCGAGGGTCGCCAGCGACTCCCAGACGCGAACGTCGCCGTCGACCAGCACCGGTACCTTCCCCGCGCCAGCGCTGCCGCCGGCGCCGCTGGCCGCTGAGACTTTCGCCCTGAAGTCAGGCGTATCGAGCGAAATCAATGTTTCGCTGAACTCAATGCCGGCGACCTTCATGGCGAGCCATGGCCGCAACGACCAGGAGGAATAGTTCTTATTGCCGATGAGCAGATGGAGCGGCATGGCCTTGCACTCATGGAGCGGGCAAGAATTCCATGGTCTTGCCGGCAAGCCAATAGGCCAACAGGCCGATCCACTCGTGGACGGCGGTGTCGGTACGCGCCAGTCCTTGGCTGAGCGAACCGAACAACCGCGTCGCATCGATCGGACCGCGCGTGCGCCAATCGACCGGATAGGCCTCGACGGGAAAGCCGGCGGCGCGGAACGCAGCGATGGCGCGCGGCATGTGAAAAGCCGAAGTCACCAAGAGCCATCGCTCGCCCGGCTTGGGCTGGGCGATGAGGCGCGAGAACACCGCATTCTCGATGGTGTTGCGCGACTGCTCGTCCGCCGTGATGCGATCGTGCGCAACGCCCAAGGCTTCCAATTCCCGGACGGCGAAGGGGGCTTCCGCTATTCGATCGAACATCAAGGCGTTGCTGCCGCCCGTATAAATGATGCGCGCATTGGGGTAGCGGCGCGCCAGCTCGGCGGTCACCGTGATGCGCTCGGCCGCTTCGTTGAGCGCCACCACCCCGCGCGCCGCCGAAACATCCGGTGTGATCGCGCCGCCAAGCACGACGATACCGTCGGGCGGCCCGCGCCAAGGATCCCAGGGCGGAAAGCGCTGCTCCAACGGCAGCATGAGAATGTTGCCGAGCGGCGACAATCCGGCGACGGCAATGAGCACGACGCTCGTCACCACCAGCCAACTCGCCAGCCGCCTAAACCGCGTGCACAGCAGCAGGATTCCGACGATGCCGATCGAGATCAACAGATTTGACGGCAGCGCGAAGAAGCCGAGAACTTTAGAGATAAAAAAGAACATTCCACGCTCCGGCGTGCAACGCCGTTCCGAGGGCCGCCGATCTCCGATTTATCGGAAACCGGCACCTAACGCTGCAAGTCAGCCATAGCCGCTTTTTGCTGGGGGTGAGCCTCTCATGACGAAGGCGCGTTCACGGGCGCGACTTGCGCCACGCCGCGTAGCGTGCCTTGGCGTCGTCGTTCGGCGGGTAAAGTCCCGGCAGCTTCACGCCTTTCTCGACTTCGCCGAATACCCAGCTTTCGTAGAGTTCGTGCTCGGCGCCCTCGTGGGCGACGAATTCCACCAAATTCTGCGGAATGACCACCGCGCCATCGTCGTCGGCCACGATCACGTCGCCGGGGAAGACGGCGCAGCCGCCGCAGCCGATCGGTTGCTGCCAGCCGACGAAGGTCAATCCGTTCACCGAGGCCGGCGCCGCGACGCCCGCGCACCAGACCCGCAGCGCGCTTATCAGCACGCCGGCACGATCGCGCAGGACGCCATCGGTCACAAGCGCCGCGACGTTTCGCTTTTTCATCCGCGCGCAAAGGATATCGCCGAAAATTCCGGCGCTGGGCACGCCCATGGCATCCGCGACCGCGACCGCGCCATCCGGCATCTCCTCGATGGCGGCTCGCGTCGAGATCGGATGCGCCCAGCTTTCCGGCGTTGCCAAATCTTCGCGCACGGGGACGAAGCGCAAGGTGAAAGCCGGCCCGACGACGCGCTCGCCGTTGGCAACGAGCGGTTTCGGACCGTTCATCCAGCAGCGCCGGATTCCCTTCTTTAAGAGCATCGTCGTAATGGTCGCAGTCGTCACCTTGCTTAAGACATCGAACGCAGCGTTGCTCATGGTTGGCCCCATCTAAGACGATCAAACATCACGCCGGTCCCATGCCGAGCCGTTCGTCCCGCCGGCGCAGCCAGGCCACGAACGGAATCGACAGCAGCACCATCCAGGCCTTGCCGATGATTTGTCCGGGCAGGAATTCGAGCGAGCCGAACGCGAGCCAGAGAAAGACGATCGAGTCGATGACGAGACCGGCGCAGCTCGACGCCATGACAGCGGCGACGAGGCGCCGCCGCGCCAGCGGAGTGTAGACTGCAAGATCGGCAAACTCGGAGAGCAGGAACGCGACGGCGGAAGCGAGGATGAGGGCGGCCGGCGCGACCAGCGCCGAAATGCCGGCGCCGACCAGGATCGCCAAGGCTGACAGTCCGGTACCGAGCCGCCGTTGGAGGAGATCGCGCAGCACGAGCGCGACGCCGACCATCATCACTCCCGACGGCGCCATTACGCCGGGCGCGACCGGGACGACGCAGGGTCCGTGCGGCGCGATGCACGCGGTCCCGGCGTGACCGATGAGCCAATTCGCCGCCGGAATCGTGAGCGCGAACAGGACGAGGAAAATCAGGCCCTCACGCCTGCGCTGCCGCTCGCGAGCCGAAATCATGATGCCGCCTTCCACTTCGCATATCCCTCGGCGCGCAGCCGGCAGGCCGGACATTCACCGCAGCCATAACCCCAATCATGCCGGTGCTGGCGGTCGCCGAGATAGCAGGTGTGGGTCTCGGCGAGAAGCAGATCGATCAGCTTTTCTCCTCCGATGGCATCGGCAAGCGCGAACGTACCCGCCTTGTCGATCCACATCAGCGGCGTGTGGATGACGAAACGCCGGTCCATGCCCAGCGTGAGCGCAATCTGCATCGCCTTGGTGGTGTCGTCGCGGCAATCCGGATAGCCGGAGAAATCGGTTTCGCACATGCCGGCAACGAGATGTTCGACGCCGCGCCGGTAAGCAAGCGCCCCGGCGAAAGAGAGAAACAAGAGATTGCGCCCGGGCACGAATGTCGTCGGCAGGCCGGAAGCGGAAATTTCGATCGCAACATCGCGCGTCAGCGCGGTTTCCGAAATCTCCGCGAGCGCTTCGATACGCACCACATGATCGTCGCCGAGCCGGTCGCGCCAGTGCGTATGGACCGCCTTCATAAGCTCGCGAATGCGCGGCCGCACGTCGAGCTCAACGGCGTGGCGCTGGCCATAGTCGAATCCGACGGTTTCGACGCGGGCGTAGCGTTCAAGCGCCCAGGCGAGGCAAACGGTCGAATCTTGGCCGCCGGAGAACAGCACGAGGGCGCTGTCGAGCAAACTCACCGCTGCTCATCCCTTGAGCCACGTGCCGATCCGCTCGACCGCCTCGGCCATGTCCTGCCGCGCGCCGGCGTAGCACAGGCGTACAAAACCGTTACCGCGCAGCGGATCGAAATCGATGCCCGGCGTGACCGCGACGCCTGCCTCCTCCAGCAAGCGGGAGGCGAAAGCGAAGCTATCGGTCGAGAAGCGCGACACGTCGGCATAGAGATAGAATGCACCGTCCGCGGGCAGAAACGAATCGATCCCGGCGCGCGGCAAGCCGTCAAGGAGGATGCGCCGGTTGTCCTGGTAGCCGTGCTTGACCTCTTCCAACTCGGCGCGGCCGTCGAAAGCCGCCTCAGCCGCAATTTGCGAGAGCGTCGGCACCGAAATCGCAAGATTCTGCTGCAGCCGCTCGACCGCGCGAACCAGCGCCGGGGGGACCACCATCCAGCCGATCCGCCATCCGGTCATGCAGAAATATTTGGAGAAGGAGTTGATGATGATGGCATTGGATGAGATGCGCGCAGCGCTCTCTGCCGAAAAGGCATAATCGAGACCGTGATAGATCTCGTCGGATATGACCGCGATGCCGGCATCTTCGGCGCAGCGGATCAAGTCGGCGAGCGCAGATGCGCTCATCATCGTGCCCGTCGGATTGGCCGGAGAGCCCACCACGACACCCTTGAGCGGCCGCGCCCGATGTTGCGCGAGAAGGTTTTTGCCGGTGATGGCCCATCGGGTCTGTGCAGTGGTCTCTAATCCCACCGGCTCGCAGCCGAGCGCAGCGAGGATGTGGCGATACGGCGGATAACCCGGCAGCGCCAGCGCAACGCGATCGCCGGCCTCGAAGGCGGCGAGGAACGCCAAGATAAACCCGGCCGAGGAGCCAGTGGTGACCGCGACGCGCCGTGGATCGATCTCGAGGGCGTGCCATTCGCGGTAAGCGCGCGCGATGCGCTGGCGCAGCGATTCGAAACCGAGTGTTTCAGTATAGCCGAGGGCACCTTTCGAGAGCGCCGCGCGCGCCGCGGCGATCGCGGTAGTTGGGGCCGCCGCCGCCGGCTGGCCGACCTCCATGTGGATGATGCGGCGCCCTTGCGCCTCCAGGCGGGCCGCCGCCGCCATGACATCCATCACCATGAACGGCGGCACGGCGCTGCGGAGGGAAGGTTGCAACAGGCTCTTTGCTTTATCGAGCATTAAGTCGCCTTCGAATCCTGATTAGCAATCATGCCCGTCCGGCTCTGCCCCGCCCCCGTGCTGCCGTATTCACCGGGTTTCGTGGCGCCCGCTTCGCCGCGGCAACCGCGCCGGCGTTGTGTTGACCGCGACCGGCTCCCTCCATAGCGTGGGTCCCGAACTGAGGGATCTCACACCTTGCCCCCGATGATCGCTGCCAGACCTCCTAGCAAGCCGCGACGGGCGAGGCCAGCTACACGCGCCATGGCGTTGGCCGCTGCTGCCGCGGTTACGCTGGGGAGCATCCCGGTGCGGGCGCAGACCGGAGCCAAAGCCGGCATTCCGATCATTCGCGATGCCGAGATCGAACAGCTGCTGCGCGATTACACGAAGCCGATCCTGCGCGTGGCGGGTCTTGGCGACCAGAATATCCATGTCGTCATCATCAACGACAGATCGTTCAATGCTTTCGTGATGGACGCGCACCACATCTTCGTCAACGCCGGTGCGCTGATGGAATCGAAGACGCCCAATCAGCTCATCGGCGTCTTTGCCCACGAGACGGGCCACATCGTTGGCGGACATCTTTCCAAGATGCGCCAGGAGCTCGCCAACGCGCAGACCGCTGCGATCGTTGCCATGCTGCTGGGCGTGGGCACGCTGGCGGCGGGCGCCCGTTCCGGCAATGTCGACGTCGGCAATATCGGCGGCGCGCTCATCCAAGCTCCGCAATCCTACATTCAACACTCTCTTCTCGCCTATCAGCGCGCCCAGGAGGAATATGCCGACCGCGCGGGCGTACGTTTCCTGACGATGACCGGACAGTCGGCCAAGGGCATGTACGACACGTTCAAGCGCATTGCCGACGAAACGATGTTCGAGTCGCAATCCATCGATCCCTACGCCCAGAACCACCCAATGCCCGCGGAGCGCATGGAGGAACTGGCGAATCTGGTGCATAACCAGTACTGGGACAAGAAGGACCCGCCGGAGCTGCAGTTCCGCCACGACATGATGCGGGCGAAGCTTTATGGCTTTATGGACCGTCCCATCGAGGTGCTGCGACGCTATCCGCCAACCGACACCAGCATGCCGGCGCGCTATGCCCGCGCCATCTCCACCTACCGTTACGGCGATCTGCGCGACGCCATCGCGCGGATCGACGGCTTGATCCGTTCGATGCCCAACGATCCCTATTTCTACGAACTTAAGGGGCAGGCGCTGCTCGAAGGCGGACATGCGGCGCAAGCGATCCCGCCGCTGCAGCTTGCGGTCAAGCTCGCGCCCGATCCCGCCCTCATTCAAATCACGCTGGCGAAAGCGCTCATCGCCACCCACAACGCCAAGTTGGCGGACGAGGCGATCCCGATCCTGCGCGCGGCGCTGATGAAGGAGCCCGAATCCGCCGACGCTTACACCCAGCTGGCGATGGCCTACGGCCGCAAGAACGACCTCGCCGATGCCGACCTCGCCTCGGCGCAAGCGGCCTTTGCTAACGGCGACAACAAGACCGCGCGCGAACTCGCGGCGCGTGCCAAGCAACGATTCCCTATCGGGTCGCCCGGCTGGGTCCGGGCCGATGACATCGTCGCATTCAACAAGAATGCCGGCAAAAATCCGCTCGCAATCGGTCAATAAGACAAAAGGACACTCAACGTGACACTGATCCCACGCATGGCAGTTCCGATCGCGGCCGCGATGCTGCTTGCGTTGCCGGCGACGGCACCGGCGCAGTCATTCTCTCCCGACCAACGCCGCGAGATCGAGACCATCGTGAAGGACTACCTGATTGCGCATCCCGAGGTCATGCAGGACGTCTTGGCCGCGGTCGATAAGCATCAAAAGGACACCAAAGCGCAGCAGACCGCCGCCACGATCACGGCGAACAAGGCGACGCTTTTCAATTCGCCGCACGAGGTCGTCCTCGGCAACCCGAACGGCAACGTCACGGCGGTCGAGTTCTTCGACTACAACTGCGCTTTCTGCAAGCATGCCCTACCCGACATGCTCAAACTGCTGCAGACCAATCCGAATCTCAGATTCGTGCTCAAGGAATTCCCGGTTCTCGGCCCGGGTTCGGTTGCGGCCGCACATGTCGCCGTTGCCGCACGCATGCAGGACCCGACCGGCGCGAAATACATCGAATTCCACCAAAAACTGCTGGGCGGCCGCAGCGTGGCCGATCTGGCGCGCGCGCTCGCCGTCGCCAAGGAGGTCGGCTTCGACATGGGGCGAATCCAGAAGGATATGAACAGCCCCGAGGTGAAGACCACAATAGACGAGGATATGAAGCTCGCCGACCAACTCGGCATTGACGGGACACCGAGCTATGTGATCGGCGACCAGCTTGTGGTCGGCGCTGTCGGCTTCGACAAACTGAAACAGAAGATCGCCGCGTTGAGTAAATGACGGCGCTGCACTGACTAGCGATTCGGTTCCTCGTCGGCGGCCCTCCTCCGATTCCCGGGGGAGGGCTTTGCGTTGCACGCAATTCACCTGCCGCCGCAGGTTCCGCTGCAACGAGAGCCGGCGGCTCAGCGCGCTTGCGGCTTCCCCTTTGGGAGGCCGTTGCCTATAAACGAACTCGGCGCGGCGGGCGGTGGCCCGCGCCGGCGCCGACGACACCCGGTGCAGCGCGCAAATGTCAGACACCCTTTACGTCCTCAATGGACCGAACCTCAATCTCCTTGGCACGCGCGAGCCGGAGCTCTATGGCCGCGCCACGCTTGCCGACGTCGAGCAGCTATGCCGCACGACGGCGCAGCGGTTCGGACTCACGGTTGAATTTCGGCAGTCCAATCACGAGGGTGAGATTATCGATTGGATTCACCAAGCGCGCGCCGAGAACGCGGCTGGACTTGTCATCAATCCGGCCGGCTACACGACGACTTCCGTCGCAATCCTCGATGCACTCCACACCATGAAGGCGCCGGTCATCGAGGTGCACATCACCAATATTCATGCCCGCGAACCTTTTCGCCGGCGCTCCTACGTGTCGCGTGTGGCGCGCGCCGTAGTCTGCGGCTTCGGCATCCAGGGTTACGCACTCGCCATCGCCGGCGTCGCCGCCCTCATCGGCGCCAAGGAGTGATCGTGGCGCGCAAGCCGGGAAGCTCGCCGATGTCCAAGAGCCCTGCCATCGATCATGAACTGATCCGCGAGCTGGCGAGGCTGCTGGACGAGACCGGGCTCACCGAGATCGCGATCGAACGGGACGGCGTGTCGATTCGCGTCGCTCGAAACGCCGGGGCCTCCGGGTCGCTCGCGCGACAAGCGGAGCTTCCGGTTGCAGTACCTAGCGTGGCGCCGGCGGCGGCTTCTGTAGACCCGACGCAGCATCCCGGGCTCGTCGCCTCGCCGATGGTCGGTACGGCCTATCGCGGGCCGGAGCCCGGAGCGCAGCCCTTCGTCGAGGTCGGCAGCCAGGTCAAGGCCGGCGAGACGCTGATCGTTATCGAGGCGATGAAAACAATGAATCAGATACCGGCGCCCCGCTCCGGCACGGTGATCCAGATTCTGGTCGAAGACGGCCAGCCGGTCGAATACGGCGAGCCGCTGATGATCATTGAATGAGTACGAGTAGCGAATGATGCGCGGGGTGATGCCAAAACATCGGTCCAAACCTATTCGCCGTTCGCCATTCGCCATTCGCCGCGCTGAGCCGCCGCCATGTTCGACAAGATCCTGATCGCCAATCGCGGAGAGATTGCGTTACGCGTGCTGCGCGCCTGCAAGGAGCTCGGCATTGCGACCGTTGCGGTGCACTCGACCGCGGACGAGGACGCCATGCACGTGCGGCTGGCGGACGAAAGCGTCTGCATCGGCCCGCCGCCGGCCAAGGACAGTTACCTCAATATCCCGGCGCTGCTGGCCGCCTGCGAGATCACCGGCGCCGATGCCGTGCATCCCGGCTATGGCTTCCTCTCGGAGAACGCGCGCTTTGCGGAAATTCTTGCCGAGCACAACGTCCATTTCATCGGTCCACGCCCCGAGCACATCCGGCTGATGGGCGACAAGATCGCGGCCAAGCGCGCCGCCACGCAACTCGGCATTCCGATCGTGCCGGGTTCCGACGGCGGCATCGGCACCGACGACGAGGCGCGCCGATTGGCCCGCGACATCGGTTTTCCGGTCATGGTCAAGGCCGCAGCCGGCGGCGGCGGTCGGGGCATGAAGGTGATCCGCACCGAGGCCGACACAGCTTCGGCGCTCGCCATGGCGCGCACCGAGGCGAAGGCGGCGTTCGGCGACGACACCCTCTATCTGGAAAAATATCTCGAACGGCCGCGCCACATCGAAATTCAAGTTCTCGGCGACGGCAAAGGCCGCGCCATCCATCTCGGCGAGCGCGACTGCTCGCTGCAACGCCGCCAACAGAAGGTGTGGGAGGAAGGTCCCTCGCCCGCGCTCAACACCGCGGCGCGCGACGCAATCGGCGAAACAGTCGCGAAGGCGATGCGGAAGATCAAATATCTCGGCGTCGGCACTGTCGAGTTCCTCTACGACGATGGCGCATTCCACTTCATCGAGATGAACACGCGCATTCAGGTCGAGCACCCGGTGACCGAGATGATCACCGACATCGATCTAATCTTGGAACAGATCCGCGTCGCCGCCGGCAACGATCTGGCGCTCGCACAGAGCAACGTGAAGTTCCACGGCCATGCCATCGAGTGCCGCATCAATGCGGAGAACGCGGTGTCGTTCCGCCCCTCGCCGGGCAAGATCATCCACTACCATCCGCCCGGCGGACTTGGGGTGCGCGTCGATTCCGCCGTTTACCACGGCTATGCGATCCCGCCGTTCTACGATTCGCTCGTCGGCAAGCTGATCGTCCACGGCAAAACGCGCAGCGAGTGCCTTATGCGGTTGAAGCGCGCCCTCGACGAGTTCGTGGTCGACGGCATCGAGACGACGCTGCCGCTGTTCCGCGCCTTGGCGCAGGAGAAGGACATCATCGACGGCGATTACCACATCCACTGGCTCGAGGAGTTTTTGGCGCGCGGCGGAATGGAGCCGTAGCCGGCGATTACACCAGGGCAAGCGATTCGATCGGTTGCATCGCGCCGGCGATGAGCCGCCCGACCGTTTCCGGCGCGTAAGGCTTGCGCAGGAAGATGGCGCCCGGCACGCGCGCTTCCGGTGCGAGCATCGCGACCCGGGCGGAAGCGTAGATTACACGCAGATGCGGCGACAATTCGCGCGCCCGACGCGCTAGCGCCGCGCCGTCCATTCCGCCCGGTAGATTGATATCCGTGAACAGCACATCGACCGGCGCGGAAGCGAGATGCCGCAGCGCATCGCGGGCATTGCTTGCGGTCTGCACGATAAATCCTTGTTCAGATAAACACTCCGCCACCCATTCGGCGATAAGGAACTCGTCCTCAACGAGTAGGACGTGGAGATTCTTGCTCTCTCTGATATTCGGTTCCATGGCGGCGGTTTTTTCTTGAGATTTGGCGGTGTTCGTCAGGGCATAATGCTCTGCGTGGAAAAGCGTTCAAGCTGATTCAAATCTTAGCAATATCATGGTTTGCGGCCGGTTAACCGCAGCCGAGAGCATTACGGGGCGCGCGGCGACCGCCTTGGCGGCGACGGGATGCTCGTCGCTGTCGGTGGCCGCAATGCGCAACGAGGCGCCGCGATCCCGCACGGGCGTCAGTTCGATTTGCGCCATCGCTCGCTCGGCGCGGAAGTGACGAATAATGCCGCAAGCGCGATCGCAGAGCCGAGGGGGACAGATCGGAACATGGGCGGTCTCCGAACGTCGGCTGTCGTCAAGTTGTGCGTTCGCGTTAACATACGGGCGCCTCTTGAATCAAAACCCTGGAGCCGGCTAAACGACCAGCATGGCCAATCGCGAGTCCGCGCTCATCGACATCACCCCCGAGGTGCTGCTCAAGGCCTACGCCTGCGGCATCTTTCCCATGGCGGAGAGCGCCGACGACCCGGCGCTCTACTGGATAGAACCGGAACAGCGTGGAATTATTCCGCTCGACAAGTTCCACGTGCCCGAACGTCTGGCCCGAACCGTGCGCTCCGACTGTTTCACCGTAAAAGTCGACCGCGATTTCGATGCCGTGGTCGCCGGCTGCGCACAGCCGGCGCCTGGACGCACGCGGACCTGGATCAACGGCCGCATTCACAACCTGTACCGCAAGCTTTACGAACGCGGCGACTGTCATACCGTCGAAGTCTACGAAGACGATCGGCTGGTTGGCGGCCTCTATGGCGTCAGTCTCGGGCGCGCATTTTTCGGCGAGAGCATGTTTCACCGTGCACGCGACGCCTCCAAGGTGGCGCTAGTCCATCTCGCGGCGCGGCTGAAGGCCGGCCACTTCCGCCTGCTTGACACGCAGTTTGTCACCGACCATTTGCGCACGTTTGGCGCCACCGAGGTGTCACGGCCGGTCTACCACAAGCTGCTCGACGCTGCGCTCGTCGGCGAGGGAAATTTCGGCGCGCTTGCGCTCGATCGCCCGGTTTCCGGCAAGGCCGCGCTCGCATGCCTTGGCGTCGGCTAAGCTCGATCAGCGCGGCCGTGCTTGAAGGCTCGGTGCCGGCCGCTGCCGGGGCGGCGCAGGATGGCGCACCCGCGACGACGACGCCGCGGGCTCCACGGCCGGTTCGGCGAGCGTCGTCTGGATCGGTGAAGCACAATCGGTGAGCCAGACGTCGTAGATGGGATGCTCGACCGCATGCAGGCCGGGACTCGATGCGAACATCCAGCCGGTGAAAATGCGCTTAATCTCGCCCTGCAGCGTCAACTCGTCGACCTCGACGAAGGCGTCGGTATTTGTCGCCTCGGTGGGTGGGCGCGTGTAGCAGGCGCGCGGCGTGACCTGCAGCGCGCCGAATTGCACGGTTTCACCGATGGCAGCATCGAATTTGGTGGTGCGGCCGGTGATCTTATCGAGGCCGGCAAACACCGCCCGGCCATTGTCGATATGTGCGGTCGGCCGTTCGATCACCGTGTCGTCCGCTGGCGGGGCCTCCGCAACCGCCGGGGGCGGCGGTGACGTATTCGCCGGCGCCGGGGCGGCAAGCGCGGGCTGGGCGGGCACCAACGGCCGCTGTGGATAGGCCTGACCCGGTCGCGGAAGCGGCGCCACCGAAGCGCCTGGCGGCGGCGGCAAGGGCTGGGCTTCAATCGCCGTCGGCGGCGCCGGGGCGGCAGGATGCGCCGGAGCGGCTTGGCTCGGATAGGCCGGCGCGGCTTGCCCCGGATATCCCACAGGGGGAGGCTGCGGCGGGAAAGGTCCGTTCGGGATGTCGGCCGGCGGACGCGGCGGCGTGTCGCCGAAAATGTTGCCGAATTGCGCCGCCGCCGGCCCTGCTGCCAGGGTGCCGCCAATCACGAGCAAAAGCGCGGCGATGCGGACCATGGACACTGCTATGGGGCGCGAACAGGCTGAGGGGCGTGCCTACGATGCGTCCGGTTAACATTTCGATTGCGGCAATTTCAGGGGGTCGGAGGTCAGGAGTCAGGGGGTCAGGGCTCGGAGATCAGGAATCACGGATCCGGGATCAGGAAACCAGAGCAGCTGCGATTAATGCCTGATGCCCGATGCCTGACACCCGATTACTGATTTCCCGGAGTCCAGGCCTTGTAGTCGCCGGTCGCCTTAGGGCGGCGGCCCTGTGCCAGCGTGGATCCGCTTGGGCGATGTGCCGCTGCCGTCCCGGTGAGGTTGGGACGATGCGGCTTCTCCCAGCGGTAAGGTTTTGCCCGCTCTTGCGTGGGCAGTACATCGACGGTGTGATGGAGCCAGCCGAACCAGACCGGCGGCACGGTGGAAGGTTCGGCAACGCCAGAGTAGATCACCCAGCGCCGCTCGATGCCGAGCGCCCGATCGATCTTGCCGCCCTTTGTCCGATAATAGCGATTGCCGAACTCGTCCTCGCCGACAAACTCGCCGTAAAGCGCGGTCCATAATTGGGTGCCGAAAGTCTGGCCATTCCACCAGGTGAAAATGCGCAGCAGGAAGCTTTTCATCGTCCGCCGTTAATCTGACATTGCATGCGAATTGGCAGCTAAATGCCATCCGGCAACCGGGCTGTCCAGGGCGCAATCGCGTGAACCCGGCGTGCTACTTGCGGGTTTTGTTCTGTGTTTGACGATATAGTTCCCGAGATGTGGCGAGACCTCGTTCAACGCGTCCGGCCGATATTGAGCGCCCTCGGCAATGCGCTCTCGTTTGCGCCGCCGTGGGCCGTGTCGGTCGCGGTCCTGGTAGCCGCAACGGCGGCAGCTTGGCTGCTGCATGCGGCCATTCTCGCCATCCTGCGCCGGTTCTTACGCGGGCGACGGCCTTATCTGCGCTCCGTCCTCGATCAGACCAGAAATCCAACGCGGCTCGCCTTGCTGATCATTGCGCTTGCGATCGCGCTGCCCACTGCTCCGCTCGGCGCCGACACCAAAACCGCGATCGTGCGATTTCTGGTTTTGGGGACAATTTGCCTGCTCGGCTGGATGGCGCTCACGGCCGTGCATATCGGCGCCAACCTTTACTTGATGCGGTTTCGCATCGACGTCGAGGACAATCTCCTGGCGCGCAAGCACGTCACGCAAGCGCGGGTGCTCCTGCGCGCGGCCGACACCGTCATCGTGCTCGTCACTGTGGGATTTGCCCTGATGACCTTCGACGCGGTGCGCCAGTACGGCGTGAGCCTGTTTGCCTCCGCCGGAGTTGCCGGCGTCGTCTTCGGTCTCGCCGCACAGCCGGTGCTGAGCAACCTGATCGCCGGCGTACAGCTCGCGGTGACGCAGCCGATCCGGCTCGAAGATGCCGTCACCGTCCAGAACGAGTACGGCTGGATCGAGGAAATCAACGCAACCTACGTGGTGATCCGACTGGGGGATCAGCGGCGGCTGATCGTGCCGCTCAATTATTTCATCCAGCAGCCGTTCTACAATTGGACGCGGCAGGCCGCGCCTACGATCGGCAATATTGTGCTCTATCTCGACTACGCCGCCCCGATCGACCTCATTCGCAAGAAGGCCGCCGCGCTCGTTGCCGAAACAAAACAAGACAACGCCAAGGTGACCAGCGTCCAGGTCACCAACGCGAGCGCCGAAGCGATCGAGGTTCATATTCTGGTGAATTCAGATTCCGCCGCGACCACGGCCAACGTCACCGCCGATTTGCGCGAGAAACTAATCGCTTATTTGCAGCGGGAGCATCCCGAAGCGCTGCCGCGACGGCGCAATGAGATTATCGATGCATCGCAGTGCAAAGCCGGCGAGCCGACCGCGGCGCCCTCTGCGCGCGCGAGCTGACGGCAAACAAGCGAGCGAGTTATGCCGATTTCGACCGCAGGAGAGCAGTGACGATCATTGCCCATTCCGCCGCAAGCTCGCCCACCGCGGGCGGGCGGCGGGCTTGGCCATACCAATAGCGTGCGTTATCGAGGTCGCCTTCGACGCGATGCAGGTAGGCGTGAACCCAGGCGCACTCGGCGCCCTCTTCGCTCATCACCAGCTTGTGCGCTTTGTTCCAGTCATTCTTTCCGGCCCACCACAGCCCCGCGAGCGCGGGCGAAACGCCGGCGGGCGGCTTCGGCTTGGACAGCGATCGCTTGAACCCAATCGGCGTCATGATTGAAGCCCCTCTTTACCACCACTTCTCCGGAGCAAACGAGCCTGCCGCCTTCTCAATGACCGCGCCCAGCGCGAACAGCGTCTCCTCCTCAAACGGACGCCCGATCAGCTGCAGGCCGAGCGGCAGGCCTTGGGAATCGAGGCCACCCGGCACGGAAATGCCCGGCAGTCCGGCCATGTTCACGGTCACCGTAAATACGTCGTTGAGGTACATCTCGATCGGATCGGCGCGGCCCTTCTCGCCGATGCCGAACGCGGCCGACGGCGTCGTGGGCGTCAGTATAGCATCGATGCCGTCTGAAAAGCATCGCTCGAAGTCGCGCTTGATCAGCGTGCGCACTTTCTGCGCCTGCAGATAATAGGCATCGTAATAGCCGGCGGAGAGCACGTAGGTGCCGATCATGATGCGTCGGCGCACTTCCTTGCCGAAACCGGCCGCGCGCGTGCGCTCATACATATCGATGATGTCGCGGCCGGCGACGCGCAGTCCATAGCGCACGCCGTCATAGCGCGCGAGATTGGAGGACGCCTCCGCCGGCGCCACGATGTAGTAGGCGGGCAGCGCGTATTTGGTCATCGGCAGGGAGATTTCGACCGTCTCGGCGCCCGCGTCTTCGAGCCATTGCGCGCCGCGCTGCCACAGCGTCTCGATCTCCGCCGCCATGCCGGGCATGCGGTATTCCTTCGGTATGCCGATGCGCATGCCCTTGACCGAGGCGACCACGGCCTTCTCGTAGTCGGGCACCGGCAGGTCGGTGCAGGTCGTATCCTTGGCGTCGTGCCCGGCCATCGACTGCAAAAGAATTGCGCAATCGCGGACGGTGCGCGCGAACGGCCCGGCCTGATCGAGCGAGGACGCGAACGCCACGATTCCCCGGCGCGAGCAGCGGCCGTAGGTGGGTTTTAATCCGACAATGCCGCAAAACGCCGCCGGCTGGCGAATCGAGCCGCCGGTATCGGTGCCGGTCGCGCCGGCACACAGACCGGCAGCGACCGCCGCGGCGGAGCCGCCCGAAGAACCGCCGGGCACGAGTTTCCGCTCCGAGCCGCGCCGGCGCCAGGGCGAGACCACCGGGCCGAAATACGAAGTCTCGTTCGACGAACCCATGGCGAATTCGTCGTTGTTGGTTTTACCGACCAGCACCGCGCCGTCGCGCCAGAGATTGGCGGTGACGGTCGATTCGTAAGGAGGAACGAAATTATCGAGAATGTGCGAGCACGCGGTCGTGCGCACTCCGGCGGTGGCGAACAAATCCTTGATCCCGAGCGGCAAGCCTTCGAGCGGTCCGCCCTCGCCTTTCGCAAGCCGCGCATCCGCTTCTTTCGCCATGGCGCGGGCGCGCTCCGGCGTCTCCAGGACGAAGGCATTGAGCGCGCGCGCTTTCTCGATTGCTGCAATATGCGCTTCGGCAAGTTCGGTCGCGGAGATTTCTCGTCGGCGCAGCGCGTCGCGCGCTTGCGCCAGCGTGAGCGAGGCGAGATCGGTCATCTAGCCGTCGGGTCGTCGCAGGAAAACGGATTATTGTCAGTTTTATTGTTTTTGTTCGTAACCTCTGCGGCCGGGCTCGCCTGTTGCCCGCCTTCGACCGCCTGGAACGGCAGCGGCTGCACCGGGAATGCGCCAAACAGCGCCGCTACGGCCGTCGGATCGTCAGGCTTCAAGAGACCCTGACTATCAAGGTAGGCGAGCCATATCGCGTCTTGTTCGCAGGCAAGGCACATCGTCAGATCCTCTTGAGCGCTCCGCACGCGATCCTCGGGTCTCGCTGCGCCCGCCCGAGGATGGTGGAACGAAGTGCCCGGCACATCATTCCACCACCTTGGGCACGACGAAGAAGTGATCCTCCCGCGCCGGCGCGTTCTGCATGATGGCATCCGGAATATCGCCGTCGGTCACTTCGTCCTTGCGCGTCTTCATCGCCATCGGCGTGACCGACGTCATCGGCTCGACCCCATCGACGTTGACTTCGCCAAGCTGCTCGACGAACGCGAGAATGGCATTGAGTTCGCCTTGAAGCGGCTCCACCTCATCCTCCGCAACCGCAATCCGCGCCAGGTGCGCCACGCGGCGGACGGTGTCGGCATCGACTGACATCTGCGGCGAACCTCTTTGGGGCGAACCTCTTTGGGGCGAAGTTTACGCCAAGCAATGTCCCGCCTATAGCAGAGGCCCCAAGACGCGCCAATAGTGCCGGCGAACCGACATAGTGCCGGCGAACCGCCCCTGCAGCCGGCCGCATCGGCTTGGAGGTTTCATTGCCGCTGCGAGCTTTCGCTTGAGCGCACGCATTTCCTCGAAACGCTTAGTGACATCGCGCATGATCGCAGCCATGCCGATCGTCCGGCCCTCACTCCGGAGCAGCACGATGGTGAACTCGACGGAGATCGTGACCGGCTTATGTTGCCGAACCCCCGCCCTGTCACGATGTACCTTCGCGACGCGCCATCGGCCAGCTTACGCCGCCGGCACGGTCAGAAGGCGCGCCAGGTTGCGGCTTGGCTTCACAAGGTCGGCGATCGTGTACCGATCAAGCACGTCGAAGAAGGCGGCCAGTGCTGCGCGCAGGGCGCTCTTGAGGACGCACGCTGGTTCGATGACACAGAGGCAATCCCGCTCCGGGAAACACTCGACCAATGCAAAGTCCTGCTCAGTCTGACGGACCAATTTGCCAAGATTGAGCTTGGTCGGATCGTTTGCCAGGCGGATACCGCCTCCCCTTCCTCGTGAGGTTTGGAGATAGCCGAGCTGCCCAAGGCGGAACACCACTTTGACAAGGTGATTGCGATTGATCCTGTGATGCTCGGCAATCTCGTCGATTGTGGTCAGTTCGTCTCCCTTGAGCGCGACGAATATCAGTGCGCGAAGGCAATAATCCGTGAAAGTGGTGAGGCGCATCGGTGAAATCCCAGTTAGTTCAGCACTCGTTCAGCCGTGAGAAGCCGACGGAATGAGCCTGCCGGCACTCGGCACTACATAGCGTCAAGGATTCCGATGACAACCTTTTCCGACATTCTGCGGCCTTCCTCACGGCACAAGCGACATGCCCTGACTGCCGGCAACCGCAGCCAACACCGTGATCGCGCTCACGGCCAACAATGCCCAATGGAGCCAGTGCATCCGGACAAGCCCGGCGCGGGGCTCCGTCGGCACATCGAGACCCTTGCGCGAGCGAGCGACCAACGGCTCGCCGATGAAGAGGATCAGGCTGAAGATGAGCCACAGCAGCACCATGGCGTGCATCCACCAAAACTGAATGGTACGGAAACGATCCCAAATATCGAGCCGATCCACCATGTAGAAGCCGCTTGCGGCAACCAACAAAGTCGCGATGCGCGCCTGCCAGACGAAACGCCGCTCCACTGCCTGCAAGAGTGCAAAGCCTTTCGCCGGAGTGTCGAGGCGCCGGGCGATGGGCAGAATAACAGTGGTGACCGTCGCCACGCCGCCGATCCAAATGACGACGGCAAGCACGTGAATCGCTCGGGCAATCGCGACATCATCCATGCCGAACATCGCTCATCCTCGACCTTTGCTATCAGCGCAAGAATTCACTGTTTTTTCGCCATCCGTTAAAACATTTATATATCATATATCTTTATGATCGATATGCCGCAAGCCTCGGCTCGTGCCATTGCCGCGTAGCTGTCAGCCGCCTAATTTCCCGGTCATGCATATGTCACGGCCAATCCACGTCATCGGCGGCGGTCTTGCGGGTTGCGAGGCCGCCTGGCAGATCGCGCGCCGGGGCGTCCCGGTGGTGCTGCACGAAATGCGGCCCGTTCGCACCACCGCCGCGCACAAGACCGCCAAACTCGCCGAGCTGGTCTGCTCCAATTCGTTCCGCTCCGACGACGCAGACGCGAGCGCCATCGGGCTCCTGCACGCCGAGATGCGCTTTCTTGGCGCTCTCGTGATGCGCGCAGCGGATGTCCATAAGTTGCCGGCGGGCTCGGCGCTCGCCGTCGACCGCGACGGCTTTGCCGCCGCCATCACTGCCGCGCTCGAAGCTGAGCCGCTCATCGAGATTCGCCGTGAGGAAGTCCTTTCGCCGGCGCCGGAATGGGACAGCGTCATCATCGCTACCGGCCCGCTCACATCGCCCGCGTTGGCCGCGACGCTGCGCACGCTCAGCGGCGAAGACGCGCTCGCCTTCTTCGATGCCATCGCGCCGATCGTCCATCGCGAGACGATCGACTTCGGCATCGCTTGGTTCCAGTCGCGCTACGACAAGGCCGGCCCCGCCGGCTCCGGCGCCGATTACATCAATTGTCCGCTCGGTCGCGCACAGTACGAGGCCTTTGTCGATGCGCTCCTCTCCGGCGAAAAAATCGCGTTCCACGATTTCGAGACGGCGACGCCGTATTTCGACGGCTGCCTGCCGATCGAAGTGATGGCCGAGCGCGGCCGCGAAACGCTGCGCCATGGTCCGATGAAGCCGTTCGGGCTGCGCGATCCGCGCCGGCCGGAGGAAAAGCCCTATGCGGTCGTGCAGCTGCGCCAGGACAACAGATTGGGCACGCTGTTCAACATGGTGGGATTCCAGACCAAGCTGAAGCACGGCGAGCAGGTCCGCATCTTCCGCACCATCCCGGGGCTGGCCAATGCCGAGTTCGCCCGGCTCGGCGGCCTGCATCGCAACACCTTCCTCAATTCGCCGAAACTGCTTGACGAGACGCTGCGGCTCAAAGCAACGCCGCGTCTTCGCTTTGCCGGACAGATCACCGGCTGTGAGGGTTATATCGAGTCGGCGGCGATTGGGCTCCTTGCCGGCCGCTTCGCCGCCGCGGAACGGCTTGGCGAAGCGAAGCGCCTGCCGCCGCCGACCACCGCGCATGGAGCGTTGCTGGGCCACATTACCGGAGGCCATATCGAGACGATCGATTCCGGCACGCGCTCTTTTCAGCCGATGAACGTCAATTTCGGCCTTTTTCCGCCGCTCGCAGGCGGCTCGGCGCGCGGCGCCAAGAACGGCATCAAGAGACATGGGCAGAAACAAGCGCTTTGCGCGCGTGCCCTTGCCGATCTCGAGGCCTGGAGTAAGGCTGCCATGCCGCAGGCCGCCGAATAATCGAGCCGGTCCTTGTGCAAGGGGCGGCGCGTAACCTGCGCGGCAGATTCGTGTTTTAATCTTCCCTACCCCGCGATGCGTGCCGGATTTCGCGCCGCACGCCAGATCAGCCATTGCCGTCGCCATAGCGGGATTTCGGCGGGCGCGAACGCATCGGAGCGATCCAGGCGATCGAGCGATGGCCGCACCAGCGCGACGGGAAGGAATGCCGGCAGCGCCGCAGCGGGAAGCTCCGCCATACCCTCCCGCGCCGCAACCAGATAACGGCGCGCGAGATTTCGCATCTCTCCGAGCGCCGCATTGAGCGCGGCTGAAGTTCGCCCGGCGAACAAATCACGAGTTTGCACCCGATGCCGCTCCAGCAGTTCGATCGGCACATAGAGCTGCTGACGTGCGGCGTGCAGCGGAAAGGCGCGCAGGAGGGCGCCCGTGCCGTAGGCTATTCCCGCCGGTTCAGCGATGGCTTCCGCCTCGATGCCGGCGAGTATTTGCGCGGCAAGGGCGAACAAGACGGAAGACGTTTTCCTCGCATAGGCTTCGAGGTCGGCAATCCCCGCCATGGGTTCGTCGTAGAGATCGAACCGCCGCGCCTCGACAAGATCGAGCAGCTTGGGCGCGGCGAGCCGATGGCGTTCGATGCTCGCAAGCAGCGCGGCCGCGACCGGATTGGCGCTCGCCTCGCCGCTCCGTTCGCCGCGCAAGACATCGCTCCACCATTGCAGGCGGATTTCACCGGGCAACGGCTCGCGCGCAACCTCACGCACGCGCGCCACTTCGCTGTTGAAAGCATAGAGCGCATGGAGCGTTCCGCGATGCACCGCGGGGGCGAACAAAGCGGCGAGATAGCGGTCGCGGTCGGCCGCGCGCACCAATTCGGCGCAATAGGCGAATGCATCCTGCATGGCGGAAGCTTAGCAGGATCAATCAATCGCGATCAGACCCGCGCCGACGCGGCGGCCTTCCATCAGCATGACGTTATAGGTGCGCACGGCCGGCCCGGTCGTCATGGTGTCGACGGAAATATGCGCCTCGCGAAAACGCGTCCGCAAAGGCTCCGGCATAAGCCAGGGCTCCGCGCCGGTGCCAACGATGAAAAAATCGAGATCGCCGCTGCGGGCAAACACCACCGAGAGGGCCTCGTCCGTCAGCGCAGCCGTCTCGCCGACCGGCCACGCCCAGATGCCGTCCGGCAGGCACAGTAACGACCCGCGATGCGATAGGCCGCCGAAGCGGAAACCGCCCCCGCCATGGGCGTCGATCGACGCTTGGCGCGGCAGATGCGGCGATTCCACTACCGCCGCGCCCTGGCACGCCGGGCCGGCGCCGGCCTTGAGGACGCAGGCCTAGAAGGCGCCGGCTTTGCCGGCGTCGGCTCCCCGGCGGGCGGCGCCGGCGGCGTTTCGGGCTCTTCGGCCCCGCCCATGCGTCCCGTGCCGACGCCGAGATAAATCAAAATCGGCGAAGCGATGAACACCGACGTATAGGTGCCGACCAGGACGACGCCGAACATCATGGTCGCCGTGAAGCTGCGGATCGCCTGACCGCCGAACAGCAAAAGCGCGAGCAGCGACATTGCGACCGTGACGTGGGTGACGATCGAGCGCGACAGCGTCGCGTTGACCGAGACGTTGAGCAGATCGGGCATCGGCATGCGCTTATAGCGGCGCAGCATTTCGCGGATGCGGTCGTAGATCACCACGGTGTCGTTGAGCGAATAGCCGACGATGGTGAGCAGCGCCGCAATGCTGGTGAGATCGAAATCGACCCGCGACAGCGACATGAATCCGACGGTGAGCACGACGTCATGCACGTTGGCGATCATGGCGCCGAGCGCGAACTGCCATTCGAAGCGGAACCAGAGATAGAACAGGATCGCGACGATCGCTCCCAGAAGCCCGATCGTGCCGTAGGACAGTAATTCGGTGGAAACGCTCGGCCCGACCACTTCGACGCGGCGATAGGTGACCGTATCGCCGAGCGCATTGCGCACTTTCTGCACCGCCGCTTCCTGCGCCGGGTCGCCGCCGGGCTGCTCCGAAATGCGGATCAGCACGTCGTCGGGCGCGCCGAACTGCTGGAGCTGAAAGTCGCCGAGATGGAGCGCGCCGATGGTCGCGCGCATCTCGGCAAGATCGGCCGGCCCGGCTTTGGTTTGCACTTCCACCAGCGTACCGCCGACGAAATCGATGCCAAAATTCAGTCCGTGAAAAAAGTAGAGCAGGATCGCGGCGATCGACAGCATCGCCGAAATGGGAAAGCTAATGCGCCGGAAGCGCATGAAGTCGAATCGCGTGTTATCGGGAACGATGCGAAGGAGGCGCACTGGACTGCTTTCAAGAAAGATCGTTGAGTTTGGGCATGATCTGTGGCGAAAACCGGCGTGGCTGTTCTAGATCGGCACCGTGCGCGGCCGCCACAAGCGCACCCAATAGGCCATGATCAGGCGGGTCAGCGTAAATGCGGTGAACAAACTCGTTAGGATGCCGACGCCGAGCGTCACGGCGAAACCGCGCACCGGTCCGCTTCCGGCATAGAACAGGACCGCAGCGGCAATAAAGGTTGTGATGTTGGAGTCAAGGATGGTGGCCAGCGCGCGCCTAAAGCCGGCATCGATGGCGTTGATCGCGCTGCGTCCGGCACGAACTTCTTCGCGAATGCGCTCGTAGATCAGCACGTTGGAATCCACCGCGATGCCGACCGTGAGCACGATGCCGGCGATGCCCGGCAAAGTGAGCGTCGCACCGAGCATCGACAGCACGCCGAAGATCATCGCCACGTTGATCGCGACCGCGATATTGGCGAACAGCCCGAACAGGCCGTAGGTGACGAACATAAAGAAAATGACGAGCGCCGCGCCCACATAGGCGGCATGCTCGCCCGCCAGGATCGAATCCTGGCCGAGGCCGGGCCCGACCGTGTTCTCCTCGACGATGGTCAGCGGCGCCGGCAAGGCGCCGGCGCGCAGAAGAATGGCGAGGTCGTTGGCCTGTTGAACGGTGAAATTGCCGGAAATCTGGCCTTGGCCGCCGAGGATGGGTTCGCGGATCACCGGCGCCGAGACCACCTGGTTATCGAGCACGATGGCGAACGGCTTGCCGACGTTCCGCTGCGTTGCCTCGGCGAATTTGCGCGCACCGCTCGAATTGAAGCGGAAATTGACGATCGGCTCGTTGGTGCGCGGGTCGAACCCCGGCTCGGCGTCGACCAGATCGCCGCCGGAGACCAGCACGCGCTTCTCGACCAGATATTTTTCACCCTTCTGGCCATCGAGAACTTCCGAGTCCGCCGGCGGATGCGTCTGCATCGCCTGTTCGGGTGTCATCGACAGGTCGACCATGCGGAAATCGAGCTTCGCCGTCTTGCCGAGAATTTCCTTGAGCCGGGTGGGATCCTGCAGTCCGGGCACCTGCACGAGAATGCGGTCGACGCCCTCGCGCTGGATGCTCGGCTCGACCAGGCCGAGCTCGTTGACGCGGCGCTGAATGATTTCGATCGATTGATCGACGGCCTGGCGGATGCGCTCGGTGAGGGCAGCGTCCGACGGGCTAAGCGTGATGAGGCCGCCATTCTCCGTAATGTCCAGGCTGCGTTGTCCCGTTGAGCCGAGAATGCCGGAGAGCGGCTGCGACAGCTCTCCGAGCTTGTCGAGCGCCTTTTTCACGTCGGTACCGCGCGTGATGTGAACCTGCACGCTGTTGCCCAAAATGGCACGCCCGGTAAACGGGATACGCGCCTGGCGCAGGACGCGGAGCACGTCGTCGTCGACCGCCTGCAGCCGTTCCTTGCGCACGGCATTGGTATCGACTTGCATCAACAGGCTCGATCCGCCCTGCAGGTCAAGCCCGAGCACGATGTGGCGCTGCGCCCAAGCGGGCCAGTGCGAGACCGTCTTTTCGGAGAAGAAATTCGGCACCGCGAAAAGGCAAACGGCAAGCGCCGTGACCAAGATTGCCGCCGCCTTCCACCGCGTGAAAAACAACATGGAGCTCGATATTCCTCGTTACCGCCACAACTGGCGCTCCGTTCCCTGCCCCGCAAGTGGGGCAAGCGAACGGCCGGCGCGGTCAGCTCGCGCTCTCTTCCTTCACCGGCTCGCCCTTGGCACGCACCTCGGTGACCATCGAGCGCATCTGTCGCACCCGCACGCCGTCGGAAATCTCGACCTCGATCTGGTCGTCGTCCACCACCTTGGTCACCTTGGCGACGAGACCGCCATTGGTCACGACCGTATCGCCGCGGCGCAGCGCCTTGATCATCTCCTGGTGCAGCTTCACCTTGCGCTGCTGCGGGCGCAGAATCAGGAAATACATGATCACGACGATCAAAATCAGCGGCATGAATTGGACGATCATGCTGCTGCTGCCGTTAGCGCCGCCGAAGCCAAACTGCGCGTATGCGGGGGTAATCAGCATTGCTCCTCCGGGGCCGCCTTAAGAGCGCGCCGGCCTGATCGAGAACGGCCGATTTTGCGCGGAAATCGGCGCGGACTATAGCTGCCGTTGGCCCAATTGCAACGCCGCGCGCCCCCCGTACTTGCCTGCCTCGCAAGCGGGGGAGGGAAAGGCGAGCTCGCGCTTGCGGGCCTTTCGGGGCCCCGCTAAGGGGATGGGCGCGAGCCGGTTAAGAACATGGCCCAATCTCCTCGGCGTTTTCGCGACAAAGCGGCGGAAGTCATCGGCCCCGTCAAAGGCGAGCCGCTTTCGGCCGATACCGATGGCGAAATCCTGCAGCGGATCGCCGGCGCGCTGGAACGCTTGGCGCCGCCCCCTCCCCCAGCGCCGGATTTTGCCGCGGCAGAAGCCTTCGTCTGGCATCCCGACGGCAAGAGACTTGCAGTCGTCCGCCGCGTCAACCGTGTCGACATGTCGCTGCTCAAGGGGATCGACCGGGTGCGCGATCTCCTGGTCGAGAACACGGAACGCTTCGCGCGCGGCCTGCCCGCCAACAACGCGCTGTTATGGGGCGCGCGCGGTATGGGAAAGTCCTCGCTGGTCAAGGCCGCCCATGCGGCGATCCGTGCCGCGCACCCCGAGCCCGGGCTCAAGCTCATCGAAATTCACCGCGAGGATATCGAGTCGCTGCCGGATTTGATGGCCATCCTGCGCAGCGCGCCGCAGCGCGTCATCGTCTTCTGCGACGATCTTTCCTTCGATGCCGAAGACACGTCCTACAAATCGCTCAAGACCATGCTCGAAGGCGGCATCGAGGGCCGTCCGGAGAACGTGATCTTCTACGCCACCTCGAACCGCCGCCACATGATGGCGCGCGAGATGATGGAGAACGAACGCTCCACCGCGATCAATCCCGGCGAGGCGGCGGAAGAGAAGGTCTCGTTGTCGGACCGCTTCGGTCTATGGCTCGGCTTCCACCGCTGCAGCCAGGACGAATACCTCGCCATGGTGGAGGGCTACGTCGCCCATTACCGCATCCCGCTCACCGGCGCGGAATTGCGCCGCGAAGCGCTCGAATGGGCGACGACGCGGGGCGCCCGCTCCGGCCGCGTGGCTTGGCAATATGTGCAGGATCTGGCGGGGCGGCTGGGAGTCAAGACAGAAATTGAAAATCAGAAGTCGGAAATCTGAAAGCTGAAGTCAGAAATCGGAAATCTTCCGACTTCCGATTTCCGACTTCTGCCGTCAGGCTCCGTTGAGGTATCGCGCCGGGTCGACTGGGGTCGCGCCCTTGCGAATTTCAAAGTGGAGTTCCGGCGATTTGACGTTGCCGGTCTCCCCGGACTTGGCGATCACCTGACCGCGTTTGACAGTCTCGCCGCGCTTGACCAGGATTTCGCTGGCATGGGCGTAGGCGGTGACGTAGACGTTGCCGTGACGGATCAGCACCAGATTGCCATAGCCCTTGAGTTCATTGCCCGCATAGGCAACGACGCCGTCCTCGGCCGCCTTGATGGGTGTGCCCTGTGGCACCGCGACATCGATGCCGTCGTTCTGCAAACCATTGGGCTCGGGACCGAAGCCGGCGATGACGCGGCCGCGCACCGGCCAGCGGAAGCTCGGCAGCGCACCCACAGGTTCCGCGGTCTTGACCGGGCTCTCCTGCGCGGGCGGTGCAACGGGGGTCGCTTTCCAGGCGCTGTGCGGGGATTCAGCGGTGGCGAAATCCTTGCGCGGGGGCGCGGGCGGGGTTGCTTCGGCGCGCGGCGCCGACCGCACATCGGGAATGATGATGCGCTGGCCGACCCTGACCATGGTATCGGGCGGAATGTTGTTAGCCCTGGCCAGCACCATGACCGACTTCCCGTAGAGCCGAGCGATGCCGTTGAGCGTCTCGCCGGGCGCTACGACATGCACGCCTTCGGTCGGCGCCAATGCAGTTCGCGGCGCAATTGCGGGCACGCCGCCGGGCACGGTAGCGATCCGCGTTGTCGGCGGCGCGTTGCCGACGCGCGACGCGCGGTAACGCGGGATCACCAAATGCTGGCCGGCATGCACCGTTGCGGGATTGGATATGTTGTTGGCCTGCATCATGGCCGAGAGCGGCACATCGTGCTTGCGGGCGATCATCTCGAGAGTCTCGCCGGGCGCCACCGTAATGGGCGTGCCGCCCTCCCAGGTCCAACGTGGCGGAGGTGGAGCCGGCGGCGAAACCGAGCCGGTGATTTCGCTATTGCCTGGCTGATAAGAGCCCATGCCGCGCCCGCCACCGGAAATGCCCCGCGTATCGGCGCTGGCAAGCGGCGGGAGCGGGCGGCTGACGACATGACCGGTGGATGGGCGCGAAGGGATTGAACCGGTTACTTCGCCGTGGGTAGCGCTGTCGGACCCAAAGACATCCGAGAAACGACCCGAATCGGTGCAGCTTGCGGCACCAAACCCAATTAATGAAATGGCAACCACTTGCGGCCAAAAGGCCGACCGACGCCATGCGCACATGGTTACTCGCTCGCACACAACTAAAGACTGCACGCGACTAAACAAGAGCGCGGTAAACAGGGCTTTAAGTGTTGGAACGTCCGTTTAATAAAATCTGGACTGTGGCAAATTGGCTACAATTCCCGCGCCTGACCCGGGAGGAACGGCACGAACCGCACGGCGATCAGCTCTTCGCGGACAAGCTCGCCGCCCGGCGTCTTCGATAGCTTGACGATGTATTGCGGACCGTTTCGCGGGCCGAGCGGCAGCACCATCTTGCCGCCTTCGCCAAGCTGCGCAACGAGAGCGTCCGGCACTTTTTCCGCAGCGGCAGTCACCATGATGCGGTCGAACGGCGCCCGGTCCGGAGCGCCGGCAAATCCGTCGCCGGCAAGGACGGTGACGTTGGCATAGCCCAGCGTCTTGAGACGATCGCGCGCCGCGTCGGCGAGCGTGCGATAGCGCTCGATGCTCACCACCTCGCGGGCGATCCGAGAAAGCACTGCCGCCTGATAGCCCGATCCGGTGCCGATTTCGAGCACGCGATGCGCCGGACCGACTCCAAGCTGTTCGGTCATGTAGGCGACGACGTAGGGCTGACTGATGGTCTGCCCGCAGGCGATCGGGAGTGCCTGGTCGGCATAGGCGCTCTCCGCGTAATCGGCGGCAACGAAATGCTCGCGCGCCACCTCGTCCATGGCGCGCAACACCGCCTGGTCGCCGATGCCGCGCCGCCGCAGCACGAGCTGAAACTCCATGCGTTCAATGTCGGCTGCTGCTTCGGCGGCCACTTTGACCTCTCTGCGCGACCGTGCCTGTGCGCCTTTTACCACTATGCCTGGGCCACTGACACTGGTTCCAGCGTCATGGAGAGGGCGTCGCAGGCGATGGCGCCGGTCGCGCGCAGAAATAAACTTGCCGGAGCCGGAACCAATTGGGATTTTGGGCCATTGCGACAGTTGCGGCGGGATGTGTGGGGGCCGCGACGGCAGCTTCGGTAATTGGCATCGCTCGGCGGATCGCCTAATTTTTCCCCTAATTGTCGCGGCAGGCTCGGGGTGCACACGGGGTGCTCACGGGATGCAGATGGCAGCCGACGGAAAGATTGGCGCAGGCAAGCGCGTCCTTGTGGTCGAGGACGAGCCGATGATCCGGCTCTTGCTCGACGATATGCTCACCGATCTCGGCTACTCAATGGCCGCCGAAGCCGGCAGGCTCGACGAGGCGTTGGCTGTAGCGAAACAGGGCGAGTTCGACGTCGCTATCCTCGATGTCAATCTCAATGGCCAGCCGATTACGCCCGTAGTCGACGTTTTGGTCGCGCGCGGGGTGCCGTTCGTGTTCGTAAGCGGCTACGCAAGGCGCGGGATTCCCGAGGCCCACAGCAAGATTCCGCTCCTGCAAAAGCCGTTCCAGGCGGACGGACTCGCGCGCGCGCTCGCCAGCGTGACGCCAAAAACGCCGAATTGATGCTTTTTTCTTGCGTCAGTCGAACAGCTCTGCGAGCCGCGTCATGAACGGATCGTCGGTCATGTCGAGCTTGAGCGGGGTAACGGACACGCGGCGCCGATCGAGCGCGGCGAGATCGGTGCCGTCGGCCGCCTTGACGAAAGGTTGGCGCACATAGGCGATCCAGTAATACGGATTGCCGCGGCCGTCGGTGCGCTCGTCGATGTGCAGCCGCTCCTGCCGGCGCCGCCCTTGCGCGGTCACCGCGATGCCCTTGACTTCCTCGGGCAGGCAATCGGGAAAGTTGACGTTGACCAGCACGTCGCGCGGCATGCCCTCGGCGAGCACGCGGCGGATGATGTCGGGCGCAAAGCGTAGGCTGGTTTCCCAATACGGCGGCTGGCCGCTGCGCGATTTGTAGGACTGCGAGAGCGCAAGCGAGGGAATACCGAGCACGGTGGCTTCCATGGCGCCGGCGATGGTGCCGGAATAGATCACGTCCTCGCCGGCGTTACGGCCGCGATTGACGCCGGAAAGCACGAGATCGGGGGCCTTGTCCTTGAGCACGTGGCGCGCACCCATGATGATGCAATCGGTCGGCGTGCCGCGCACGGCGAAGCGGCGCTCTTCGACCTGGCGCAGCCGCAGCGGATCGTTCAGCGTCAGCGAATGCGCGACCCCGGATTGATCGAATTCCGGAGCGACGATCCACACGTCGTTGGAAAGCGCGCGCGCGATTTTTTCGCAGACGTTGAGCCCTTCCGCGTGAATGCCGTCGTCGTTGGTAATGAGGATGCGCATGGCCTAGTTTCTTTCCTCCCCCGCAAAGCGGGGGAGGTGGCGAGCAAAGCGACACGGAGGGGGCGCGCGGTCCCCCTCCCCGGCTACGCGGGGGCGGGAAGAAGAATGCGCAAGCGCAAAGACAACAGCGATCATCGCTTCTCGATCTTTTTCATCCCGCCCATGTATGGCGCAAGCGCATCGGGCACGGCAATCGAGCCGTCTGCCTCCTGATAGGTCTCCATCACCGCGATGAGCGCGCGGCCGACGGCGACGCCGGAGCCGTTGAGCGTGTGCACGTGCCGCACGTTGCGGCCCTCCTTGGTGCGATAGCGCGCGTTCATGCGCCGCGCCTGGAATTCGCCGCACACCGAGCATGAGGAAATCTCGCGATACATGTTCTGGCCCGGCAACCACACCTCGATGTCGTAGGTCTTCTGCGACGCAAATCCGATGTCGCCCGTGCACAGCGTCACCACGCGATAATGCAGATCGAGCCGGCGCAAAACCTCCTCGGCGCAGGACAGCATGCGCTCGTGCTCGTCCTTCGATTGCTCGGGCGTGGTGATGGAGACAAGCTCCACCTTGGTGAACTGATGCTGCCGGATCATGCCCCGCGTATCCTTGCCGGCGGCGCCGGCCTCGGCGCGAAAGCACGGCGTGCAGGCCGTGTAGCGCAGCGGCAGTTGCGCTTCGTCGAGGATGGATTCGCGGACGAGGTTCGTTAAGGGAACTTCGGCGGTGGGGATGAGCCAACGCCTGGGATCCAGAGTTTCCACCGCTGACTCTTTTCCCTCAGCTACCCGTTTACGCGCCCGCTCCAACGCCCATTTGATTACAAACTCGCTGAACCGGTGTTTGCGAAGCGAATTCTTTAATTTTTCTATTAGCGCGTCGCCAGGATTGCTATCCGCAACTAAGAAAGCCTGATCCACGGCCTCGTCAGCAATCTTCTCAATTGTCGTAGAAAGGAACTGGTCGACTTCAAATTTCGGCATCTGCGCGGTTCCGAACATCGCCTCATCGCGCACCAAAAGCGGGGGCGAGACCTCCGTGTAGCCGTGCTCAGTCGTGTGCAGGTCGAGAAAAAACTGCCCGAGAGCGCGTTCGAGCCGCGCCAACCCTTTCTTCAAGACGACAAACCGGGCACCGGAGAGCTTCGCAGCCGTCTCGAAATCCATCTGCGCAAGCGCTTCGCCGAGATCGAAATGCTGCTTGGGCGCGAACGGGTAATTCCGCTTCGCTTCGAAATGATGGTGTTCGACGTTGTCGTTTGCGTCCTTGCCGTCCGGCACGTCGTCGAGCGGTAGGTTGGGAATTTGTGCCAGAATATCGTAAAGTTCCTTATCGACAGCCCTTTCCTCTGCTTGCATCGTCGAGATCGATGATTTCGAGTCTGCAACGCCGGCCATCAGCCTCTGCACCGCCGCTTCGTCGTTCTTCGCTTTTGCCTGTCCAATCTCCCGAGATACTGCGTTGCTCTGCGCTTGCGCTCCCTCAAGCACCCGGATGATCGCTCGTCGGCGCTCATCGATGGATATTAGCTGTTCGGAGGAAAAGCGATTTCTCTCCTCGTCAGTAAGATTGCGTCGGCGAAGCGCCCGGTCGAACGCGGCGGGATTTTCACGAATGAAGCGGATGTCGTGCATGCTGTGTCCCGTCATCCTGAGGCGGCCGCGGAAGCGGCCCTCGAAGGATGCGGCCCGAACGCCGAGGCCGTCGCCCTTCGAGGCTCGCTGCGCTCGCACCTCAGGGTGACGGACCTAACGGCCGTTGGATTGCCGGGTCAAGCCCGGCAACGAGAACGCGGAAAAATCACTCCGCCGGCTTCGCGGCTGCCGCCGCGGCGGCGGCGGCGCGTTCGGCGGCCATGCGCTTCTCCACCATGCGCACCGACCAGATCGAGCCCTCGAACAGCGCGAGGAGCGGCAAAGCGAGCGACATTTGGCTCATCACGTCGGGCGGGGTGAGGATAGCGGCGATGACGAAGGCGCCGACGATGAAATAACGGCGCTTCGACTTGAGCTGGTCGGAGGTGACGATGCCGACACGGCCGAGCAGCGTCAGGATGACCGGAAGCTGGAAGGCGATGCCGAACGCCAAGATCAGCTTCATCATCAGCGACAGATAATCCGAAACCTTCGGCAACAGCTCGATGCTCGGCTCGCCGGGCCCGCCCAATTGCTGCATGCTCAGCGAGAAGCGCGAGATCAGCGGCCAAACCACGAAATAGACGACCAGCGATCCGAGCACGAAGAAGATCGGCGTGGCGATGAGATAGGGCAAAAACGCCTTGCGCTCGTTGCGATAGAGGCCTGGCGCCACGAACATGTAGAGCTGCGAGGCGATCACCGGGAACGAGATGAAGATGCCGCCGAACACGGCGAGCTTGAGCTGGACGACGAAATATTCGAGCAGCCCCGTATAGATGAATTTGGCGTTGCCCGCGCCGGCCACCCAGACGTAAGGCCAGGTCAGCACGTTGTAGATGTGGCGGGCGAAAAAGAAGCAGGCGATCATGGCGACGACAAACGCTAAGAGCGCCTTGATGAGCCGCGAACGCAGCTCGATCAGGTGATCCATCAACGGCGCCTTGGTCGCCTCGATCTCCTTTTCTTCGTCGTCGGGGGTCGTCATCCCGCAGGCCCCCTGCCTTCGCTCTGCGCGGCTTTGTCGAGGGGTACCGTCGTGCCCGTCTCGGCGCCGGCGGCGGCCGATTCCATCTCGTGGGAGGGTTGCTCGTTTGGCGGCGCCGGCGGCGGCGGCGGCGGCGGAAGCGCCGTTTCAGCAGCAGGCATGGCGGCCGCTTCGAACGCGGCGGGCGGCGTCTCGGCCGGCGCTTCGGTCAGCGCGGGCTCGGCGCCGGCGGCCGGCAAGGCCGGCAAGGCCGGCGTCGGTTCCGGCTCGGAATTAAGCGAGCGCTTTACGTCCTCGCCCATGCTTTCGACATGATCGCGCACGTCCTTGAGCGGATCCATTTGCGATACGCTCTGCGCCATGTCGTCGACCTGCTTCTTCAGGTCGGTCATTTCGGCTTCGCGCATCGCTTCCTGGAATTGGTTCTGGAAATCGCCGGCCATGCTGCGCACTTTGCGCGTCCATTGCCCGAGCGTGCGCATGACCGCGGGCAGCTCCTTGGGCCCGATCACGATCAGCGCCACGACGCCGATCAGCAGGAATTCGCTCCAGCTGATGTCGAACATGTGAAAAATTCCCCGGCCGTCTTGGCCGCCCGTCGCTCCCTCATTTTCCTGCCCGCGCAGTCGCGGGCGAGTAAACAGGAGGTGAATTGCCCGGCCGGCCGTTGGGCGGCGTCAGGACAGCGTGCGCTCGACCTTGCTGTCGGCCTCGGCACGCCGCGCCGGGTCGCCCGCCGCCGCCTGATGATCGATGCTCTTCATCGGCGCGTCGGATTTGGGCGCGTCCGCGGTGTCGTCCTCCGCCAAGCCCTTCTTGAAGGACTTGATGCCCTTGGCGACATCGCCCATCAGGTCCGAAACTTTACCGCGCCCGCCGAAAAGCAATAGTCCGACGGCGAGAACGATCATCCAATGCCAGATGCTCAGGGAGCCCATGAAATCCTCCGTCCGCAACCGCGTTCGCGCCCGCGGCCAAGTATCGATTTAAGTGAGAAACTAGGCGTCGCGGGCGGCAAAAACAAGCGCAAGCGGAACGTCGCTACGCCGCAGGTAAACGATGTTGATCCGCCCCGGGGCGTGGCGCAGCGCAAGCGTGGAGGATTAAGGATTTTCGCCTTAATGCTCGGCGCGATCGGCGGGGGGAGCCAAGCCAAGGTCGAGATCGCCGGGTTCGAGCGCCTCCTCGTCCTCGTGCAGCGCCGGATCGTCGGAGGGCACGGGAACGCTGAAGCCCGCTGGCAGCGAGGCTTCGATCAACCCCGCCCCCTTGAGTTCGTCGAGACCAGGCAGATCGGCCAGCGCCTCAAGCCCGAAATGCGACAGGAATGCCTCGGTCGTTCCGTAGGTCACCGGCCGCCCGGGCGCCTTGCGCCGGCCGCGCAGCCGGATCCAGCCGGTTTCGAGAAGCACGTCGAGCGTGCCCTTCGAAGTGGTCACGCCGCGAATCTCCTCGATCTCGGCCCGCGTAACCGGCTGGTGATAGGCGACGATGGCGAGCGTCTCGATTGCCGCGCGCGAGAGCTTGCGCGATACCACCGCCTCACGCGCCAACAGCCAAGCGAGGTCGCCCGCGGTTCGCAGCGTCCATTTGCCCCCGACGCGCGCGACGTTCACGCCCCGCGACGCGTATTCCTGCTGCAATTGCGCGAGCAGCGACCGCACGTCGACGCCGGCCGGCAGCCGGGCGGCCAAAGTTTTTTCGTCGAGCGGCTCCTCGGCGGCAAACAACAGGGCTTCAAGGATGCGTAGTTCTTCTGCACGCGCCGCTCGCTCTCTATCGCCGACGAGCACCCGCATCTCCGCCACATTCGACATTCGGTCCGCCTCCGTCACCCATTCCCCGGTTCCGGCATGCTGCCGGTCTGACCCGCATCCGCGCGTGCACGCACGTAAAGCGGAGCGAAGGCCGCATGCTGGTGCATTTCCAGCCGGCCTTCGCGCACCAATTCGAGCGCTGCGGCAAAGCTCGAGGCGAGCACCGTGGGCCGCTGCGACGGCTCGACGAGATATTCCAGCAGGTACTGGTCGAGCGGGCTCCAGTCAAAAGACCTCCCGACCAGCCGCTCGATCGCCTCGCGGGCCTCGGCAAGCGACCACACCGTGCGCTTGGGCATACGGACATAGGCCCGCGCCTGGTTCTGCCGCCGCACCGCATAGGCGGAAAGCAGGTCGTAGAGCGTCGCCGACCATTGCGGCCGCTTGATCTCGGCGATCGGTTCCGGCTGGCCGCGCTGAAATACCTCGCGGCCGAGCTGCGGCCGGTTGAGCAATTGTTCGGCGACCTGACGTATCGCCTCAAGCCGGCGCAGGCGCTGCGCCAAAGCATTTGCCATTTCCTCGGCGCTCAGGCCGTCGGGCGCCGGCTGCTCCGGCAAAAGCAGGCGCGACTTAAGATAGGCGAGCCAGGCGGCCATCACCAGGTAATCGGCGGCGAGTTCCAGGCGCAGCTTGCGCGCCGCCTCGATGAAGGCGAGGTATTGGTCGGCGAGCGCGAGAATGGAAATCTTGGCCAGATCAACCTTCTGCTGGCGCGCCAGCGTGAGCAGAAGATCGAGCGGACCCTCGAATCCCTCGACATCGACCACGAGCGCGGGCTCTCCGGAGGCCGGCTCGGTCAATTCGGTCTCGAAAGCTAAATCTTCGGCGTTCATGCCGGCCCTCGCGCGGGCGCCCAGACGCCACTCATGAGACCGAAGAATTCCGCTCTTTTGGCCGCAAGATCGATCCGCGCCGGCGGTTTCCTGCCGGCCAATGCGGTCTCGGCCCGGCGCGCCGCCTGCCCTGCCAGCAAGGGCGCCGCGGCCGCTACGGCCAGCATCTCGTCCATATCGCCATTGCAGTGGAGCGCCACATCGCATCCGGCGGCGAAAGCCGCGCGCGTGCGCTCGCCAAGCGAGCCGCTCAGTGCGCCCATGGAGAGGTCGTCGCTCATCAACAGGCCCCGATAACCGATCGAACCGCGAATCACGTCACGCACTATAGCGGCCGAAGCCGTCGCCGGCGCGATCGGGTCAATGGCTGTAAACACCACATGTGCGGTCATGGCGAGCGGCAACCCTGCGAGCGGGCGAAAGGCGGCAAAATCCGTAGTTTCCAGTGTGGCTCTTGCGGCGCTGATCACGGGTAGTTTTTGGTGACTGTCGGCGGTGGCGCGGCCGTGCCCGGGGATGTGCTTGACGACCGGCAGAACGCCGCCATCGATCAAGCCTTGTGCAAAGGCGCCGGCAAGGGCTGCGACTTTGTCGGGCTGGGTGGCGAAGGCGCGGTCGCCGATCACCGCATCGGCGCCCGCCACCGGGACATCGGCCACCGGCATGCAATCGACATCGATACCGACTTGCGCAAGATCGGCTGCGATCAGCCGCGCGCCGAGCTTGGCCGCCGCAAGCCCTTGCCTGCGATTGCGGTCGTAAAGCCTGCCATAGGCGGCAGCCGGCGGATATTTCGGCCAATACGGCGGATCGAGGCGCTGCACGCGACCGCCCTCTTGGTCGACCAGCACCGGGGCGTCGAAGCCGAGCGTCGTGCGGAAGTCATCGATCAGCCGCCGCAGCGAGTCGGGGTCCGCGACGTTGCGCTGGAAAATGATCAGGCCCCATGGCTGAGTCTCGCGCAGGAACGCTCTCTCCGCGTCGCGCAACGCCGGGCCGGCAACACCCGTAATGAAGGCGCGCATGTCGGCCGGTTAGCTCGCGCGCTGCGTGAGGGTCAAGCGGTAAGCCGCTAATTTCTTTAATTTCTCTGGATAACGCAATTACCGCCGGCGGCCTTCAGGCTGCTGCACAGGCTGGCGGCCTGTTCGGCGGAGGCAAACGGACCGACCAGGGCGCGGTAGTATACGCCTTTGGCCCCGAGATCGGCGCGGCGAACAATCGCGCGCCGACCGCCAAGCTGCTGCGGATATTTGGCTTGCAGGGAGCGGAATGTTGCCTGCGCTTCGGCCTCGCTCCGCTGCGACGACACTTGCACCGCATAACCGCCGCCCGCCGGCAGCGACCTCAATGCCATGGGCCCTGAAGACCGGGGCTGCGACGGGCGCGTCATTGCCATGTGCGGACGCGGCGGTGGCGGCAGTGCTCTGCCTTCTTGATTTGGAACGATGGAAAGCGGCCCGGCCGACGCAGTCCTAGGCGTCCGTTCTCTGATCGGCTTGGTCACAGGTTGACGAGTTCTCGCAGGATGGACGGCGGGCGGCCGTGCTGCGGCCGGTGGATTGGCGGCGGCTGGCTGCTCGGACCTAATGGTAACAGTCCGGACCGGTTTGCTCCCCGTCGGGGGTGCTGCCGAGGCGGGCCCGGAAAGCTGATCGCTCGCCCCGAATGGCTGCGCCGGGTTGTTCGGCTGGGGAAAAGCCGGCGGTGGGGCGTTCGGCGCGGCTGGCGCCGGTTGCGACGCGGGCAAAGGCCCGTTCGGCGCGTTGGAGATGACCGGAATTGTCGTAACCACACGCGGAACGGGGTTAGCCGATTGGATGTCGACCGGTTGTTCCTCGTGCTTGACCAGTTGCTCCCCCGTGGCTTTCGTGCCCGCAGCGGCTTGGCTTGGCGCGCCGGCTTGGGTTTCGTGATTGGGCATGATTTTGACCGGCGTGTTGCCCGGCTTGATGATCGGCGGCAGCGACGGAATCACCGAACCGCCGAACATGGCGCGGTAGCCTAACGCGCCGGCGGTGCCGAGCACCGCAAAACCAAGAAGGGCGACGATGACGATAGTGCCGCTGCGCCGCGGCGGCGGGGCTTCCTCATCGTACTCGTCCCGCCCGTAATCTCCGGTGGCAGCGGCGGCTGGCGTGCCGTACTGCCCCTGCTCGCCGGCTGGATGAGCGCCAGGCGCAGGCGGGATGTACGGCAATGGCTGGGTGCGGGAAGCCACCGGTCGCGGCTCATCGCGATAATGGGCGTCGTGCAGGCCGAGATTGAGGCGTGAATCGCCGCGGGCGTCATCGGCTGCCGAGGCGGGAGGAACATATTGCCGGGCAACCGCCGGCTCGTCCTCGTAATCGCGGTCGCGCGGCCAAGGCGCCACGTCCGATGGATGCTGCCGGTAAGGTTCAGCGGACCGCGGCGCGACGGAGCTCTCCTCCGCTTCATGACTCTGCTGGGGATAGTCCTCGTCCGCCGCCGCCCAATCGAGTTCGGCAGCGGGCGCCGCTGTGTCGTCGTACCCCTCCGCCGGCAAACCGGCATCGCGGCCGGGCGCGCCATGCGGGTCGTTTTGGCCGATCAGACGGGCAAGCTCAGCGAGCGGATCGGCTACGCTGTCGCGCTGCGCCGGGTCGGGCGCGAGCGCGTCGCGGCGAAAGGTGCGAAAACTATTGTCGGCCATGAAATCCGCCCCGTTCAGCCTTTCCCCTCGACCGCGTTCGCGACCCGTCAAAAGCTACGGAGAGTTTACCGCATCTCGTTAGGTGCCTCGACTCCGAGGAGCGCGAGGCCCGAGGCAATTACGGTGACTACGCCTTGTACAAGGACGAGCCGAGCCTCGGTCATTTGTCGATCATTCTGGATAATGAAGCGTAAATGTGGCGAGGCATTGCCCAGCGTCCAAAGCGCATGAAATTCGCTCGCCAAGTCGAAGAGATAAAAGGCAATTCGGTGCGGTTCATGAGTCAAAGCCGCACCCTCGACGACCCTCGGGTAAAGGGCAATTCGTCGCATGAGAGCGAGTTCGGCCGGGTCGCCGAGGCGGTTCAAGTCCGCAATGGCAGCCAGAGCGGCCATGTCGGCAGGCAGCTCTGAGAAAACAGCTCTCGCATTGCGGAACACGGACCGACCGCGGGCATGGCCGTACTGGACGTAAAAAACGGGATTGTCGCGCGATTGCTCGATCACCTTGGCAAGATCGAAATCAAGCACCGCATCGTTTTTGCGAAACAGCATCATGAAGCGAACGGCATCGCGCCCGACTTCGTCCACGACTTCGCGGAGCGTGACGAAGTCCCCTGCCCGCTTCGACATTTTGACCGGTTCGCCCGCGCGGAGCAGCTTCACGAGCTGGATGACCTTGATGTCGAGCTGCACGGAGCGGTCGCTTAAAGCCGCCACCGCCGCCTGCATCCGCTTGATGTAGCCGCCGTGGTCGGCGCCCCACACGTCGATCAGTGAGCGGAAACCGCGACCTATCTTGTTGGCGTGATAAGCGATATCGGACGCAAAATAGGTGTAGGAACCATCTGACTTCATCAGCGGACGATCTACATCGTCGCCGAATTCGGTCGAGCGGAATAGAGTTTGCTCGCGATCCTCCCAGTCTTCGGTCGGCGCACCCTTCGGCGGCGGCAAGCGGCCTTCATAGACGAAGCCGCGCTCTCGCAACCAATCAATCGTTCCCGCGACTGAATCGATTGAGTTTGCACCAAGTTCTTCTTGATAGATCAAGGATTCTTCCGAAAAAAAACGATCTTGGTTGACGCCCAAAGCGGCAAGGTCCTGCCGTATCGATATCATCATCTCTTGGACAGCAATCTTGCGGATGACAGGGAGCCATTCGCTCTCTGCGCTATTCCTAAAGAGATCGCCGAAATTCTTTGCAATGAGTTGGCCGACGGCCTTGAGGTAATCGCCAGGATAGAGTCCGTCCGGAATGGCGCCGATGTCCTCGCCGAGCGCTTCGCGGTAACGCAGATAGGCGGAGCGCGCGAGCACGTCGACCTGCGCGCCAGCGTCGTTGATGTAATATTCGCGCGTGACCGCGAATCCGGTGAAGGCGAGCAGGTTTGACAGCGCATCGCCGAATACCGCGCCGCGGCAATGCCCGACATGCATCGGCCCGGTCGGATTAGCCGAAACATATTCGACGTTGACGAGCTGGCCGCGGCCGATATCGCTTGCGCCGTAGCGCAAACCCAGCCGCACAGCGTTGCGCAGCGCATCGATCCACGCCGCGGGCTTGAGCGTCAGATTGATGAATCCCGGACCGGCCACCTCAACGCTAGCGACGAGGTCGTCGGCGCGGAGTTTCTCCGCGATTTGTTCGGCAAGATCGCGCGGCTTTTTGCCGGAATCCTTGGCGAGCACCATGGCGGCATTGGTCGCCATGTCGCCGTGCGCCGGATCGCGCGGCGGCTCGACCGCGATGCGCGACTGGTCGATGCCAGCCGGTAAAGCGCCCGCCGCAATAAGTCCCTCGGTCGCGCGTCGGACGCGGTCGAGGATTTCGGCGAAAACGTGCTCTGCGGGCATGGAAAACAGCGCTCGAACGCCGATGCGGCGTGCCGCGCGCCTAACGCAGTTCCGGGGTCGAGTCAAAGAGCCGCGCGTGTTCGGAGAGCGCGTAGCGGTCGGTCATGCCGGCGATGAAATCGGCGATGCGGCGGGCCCGCGCCGCCTCCTCGGCCGCCGCCAAGCCGTCCTGCCACTCCTGCGGTAGTTCGCCGGGTTGCGCGCGATAGCGCGCGAACAGGTCGCGGACGACGCCGGCGGCCTGATCCATCACCTGCATGACCCGAGCATGACGATACATCCGCGTTTTCAGGAAAGCCTTGATGGCGCGATCCGCATCCGCTGTCGCCGGCGAAAAGGCCGCAACTGGCGAGGCCGCTTGCCGCACCTCATCGGCCGAGCGCGGCGCCAGGCGCAAAAGCCTTCCTCCGGTCTCGGCGATAACATCGTCGATGAGGAGCCCGATCAGCCGGCGAACGAACTCGTGCACCAGACGGCTGGTATCGAGCGTCGGATAGGCGGCGCGTATCTCGCCGATGATCTTGCCGGGCAGCGCAACGGCGGCGATGTCATCGAGGCGAAACAGCCCGGCGCGCAGCCCGTCGTCGATGTCGTGGGCGTCGTAGGCGACGTCGTCGGCGACGGCCGCGACCTGAGCCTCCAAGCTCGGAAAGCTCCACAATTGCAGATCCTGCAAACGCGAATGGTGCAGGATCGACTTGGGCACGCCGTGCTCCCGATAGCGGCCGAGCGGCTTGCCGTCCCGACCGACCAGCGGGCCGTTGTGCTTGACCAAGCCTTCCAGCGTCTCCCAGGTGAGATTGAGCCCGTCGAAACTCGGGTAGCGGCGCTCCAGCGCAGTCACCACGCGCAAGGTTTGCGCGTTGTGATCGAAACCGCCATACGCCTCGAGGCACTCGTCGAGCGCCCGCTCGCCGGCATGGCCAAACGGCGGATGCCCGAGATCGTGGGCGAGGGCCAGCGCCTCGGCAAGGTCCTCGTCGAGGCCGAGCGCGCGGGCGAGCGCACGGGCGACTTGCGCCACTTCCAGCGTGTGGGTAAGTCGCGTGCGAAAATGGTCGCCTTCGTCGGATACGAAGACTTGCGTCTTGTGCTTGAGCCGGCGGAACGCGGTCGAGTGGATGATGCGGTCGCAATCGCGGCGGAAGGCGCTGCGGGTTTTGCTGGCGGGCTCCGGATGAAGCCGGCCGCGGCTTAATGCCGGATCGCACGCATAGGGCGCGCGCGGCATTGCGGCGTCGATCGCCATCGGTCTGCCCGGCCTCTGCAATTGACCTCGGCCTCTGCGGCACTTAACTATCGCGCAGGTGCTGTGGCAATCGGCACTTTGGCACTCGGCGCCTTGCCACGGGCGCGCTGTGCCGGCTGGAGCTGAAAATGGCGGCGAACGTCACCGTGACCGAGCGGGCGGCACTGAGGATCGGCGAAATTCTCCGGCAGGAGCCGGCCGGCACCGTGCTACGCGTGAGCGTGCAGGGCGGCGGCTGCTCCGGCTTCCAGTACAAATTCGGCACCGAGCGCGAACGGGCCGACGACGATATCGCGATCGAAAAGAGCGGCGCCACCGTGCTGATCGATCCGGTCTCGCTCAATTACATGGCCGGTTCCGAGATCGATTTCGTCGACGACCTGATCGGAGCGTCCTTCAAGGTCAACAATCCGAAGGCCACCGCTTCCTGCGGCTGCGGCACCAGCTTTGCGCTATAACGGATGATCCCGAAAAGTGGCCTCCGGTTTCCCGCCTTCGCGAAGCCCGCTTCGGCAGGCGAAGGAAGGTCGGGTAAGATCATGCTCCAGCTAAATTAGGGCGCCAGCCCGTGCGTATCGCCACCTGGAACGTCAATTCGATCAAGCAGCGCATCGATTCCGCGCGCGTTTGGCTCGCCGAGCGCAAGCCCGACATTGTCTGCCTGCAGGAAACGAAATGCGTCGACGACGTGTTTCCGCGCATGGAGTTCGAGGGGCTCGGCTACAACGTCGCCATCCATGGGCAAAAGACGTTTAATGGCGTCGCTATTCTGTCGAAGTTCAAGTTCGACGAGGTGACCAAGGGGCTGCCCGGCGACGACACGGACAATCACGCCCGGTTCATCGAAGCCACCGTGTCGACGGCACATGGCGTGCTGCGGATCGCCAGCCTTTATTTGCCCAACGGCAACCCGCCGGAAACCGAGAAATACACCTATAAGATCGGCTGGATGAAGCGGCTGTCGGCGTACAGCCGCGAACGGCTTGCGCTCGAAGAGCCGCTCGTCCTCGCCGGCGATTACAACGTCATTCCGACCGCCAGCGATGCAAAGAACCCGCAGGCGTGGGTGGGCGACGCTTTATTCTTGCCGCGCACGCGCAACGAATTCCGCTCATTGGTCAATCTCGGTCTGACCGATGCCTTGCGCGCGACCAGCGACGATCCGAGCCTCTATACGTTCTGGGACTACCAGGCCGGCGCCTGGCAGAAGAACAATGGCATTCGCATCGATCACGTCTTGCTGTCGCCGGCCGCCGCCGACACGCTCGCCGCCGCCGGCATCGACCGCCACGTGCGCACCTGGGAGAAGCCGTCCGATCACGTGCCGGTGTGGATCGATCTCAATCTCGAGGCGAAGTAGCGAGAAGTAGCGATTTGTAGGATGGGTTGAACACAGTGCAACCCATCGCTGAACGAAACCGAAGAATCTTGAACTTAGGCCAAAGACGATGGATATCGCTTCGCTCCACCCATCCTACGCCCGCGCCTAATCCCGCCGCCCGTCGATCCAATCTTTGAGGTAGACCAGCGCCATGGCGCGCTCGTCGTCGTTGGCGCGGCGGAAGGCATTGTCGTAGAGCGGCTTCACCCAGCTTTCGTCGGGTCCGGCGCAATCGCGGCCGAGCGTGAGCCACATCAGGCCGCGGGCGGCTTGCCGCGGCACGTTCTGGCCGCGGAACAAGATGTCGCCGAGCGCCGCTTCGGCGCGGCATTGGCCCTTGGTGGCCGCCAGCAGGAACCAGCGCGCCGCCTCGTGCACGTCGCTCGGATTGCCATCGAGATACAGGCGTCCGAGCTCATACTGCGCATCGGCATCGCCGAAATATGAGGCGGCGTAGGCGAACATCTGGTGCGCGCGGGTGGAGTCGGGCTTGATCGCCGAATTGGGAATTCCGGTCAGGTAATAGCGCCCGAGCGCCACGAAGGCGTTGGCGACGATGTGCGCTTGCGGGGCGCCCGGCGGTTCATCCGCGTGCGAATTGGCGATCCGGCTGAAATACTCGAACGCCCGCATATCGTCCTGGGCCACGCCATTGCCGTTGGCGTACATGCGGCCGAGTTTCCATTGTGCGGCGGGATGACCCTGGTCGGCCGCATATTGGAGCGCGGAGAATTCTTTCGCCTTTTCGGCACCCTCCGGCGTGCCGGCAGCGCCGGGCAGGCCGTCGCCCGGCATCAGCGAGGCGGTCGCCGAAGTCGCAGTGCCGTCGAAAGCCAGAGCCGGCTGGAGCCGCAGGCCGTGCGCCGACCCAACGCCGCCGCGCGGACCAATTCCCAGCCCAAGTCCGATGCACAGGCCGCCGACTAATGTGGCCAGCACCGCGCCGGTTGCGATGCGCGCCGTTCCGCTAGATATCCGCATAACACGCCTGCTCGACCGACGCGCCCGGATGGGTCACGGCGCCGTAGCGCGCGGAGCCGACCTGTTGGGCGTATTTCCACAAATAGCCGGAGGTGAATTCGTCGCTCCTCGGCTTCCATTCCTTCGCCCGCCGTTGGAGTTCGCCCGCCGTCAGATTGACGTCGAGCGTTCCCTTCTCGGCATCGAGTGCGATGACGTCGCCGTCGCGCAGGAGCGCGATCGGTCCGCCCACCGCCGCTTCCGGACCGATATGGCCGACGCAAAAGCCGCGCGTGGCGCCGGAAAAGCGGCCGTCGGTGATCAGCGCGACCTTGCCGCCCATGCCCTGGCCGTAGAGCGCTGCGGTCGTTGCCAGCATTTCGCGCATGCCGGGACCGCCTTTCGGTCCCTCGTAGCGGATGACCAGCACTTCGCCTTCCCTGTACTTTTTATTTTTCACCGCTTCGAAGCAGGTTTCTTCCCCGTCGAAACAGCGCGCCGGTCCGGAGAATTGCAAGCGCTCCATTCCGGCAACCTTAACGATCGCGCCTTCGGGCGCGAGATTGCCTTTAAGACCGACGACGCCACCGGTCGGCAGGATCGGCTTGTCGGCCGGATAAACGACGTCCTGATCTGCGTTCCACTGAACCGATTTCAGGTTCTCGGCGATGCTGCGGCCGGTGACGGTGAGGCAATCGCCATGGAGGAAGCCGTGGTCGAGCAGCGTTCTCATCAACAGCGGAACGCCGCCAGCTTCGAACATGTCTTTGGCGACATAGCGGCCGGACGGTTTCAAATCCGCGATATAAGGTGTCCTTTTGAGGACTTCGGCGACGTCGAACAGATCGAACTTGATGCCGCATTCGTTGGCGATGGCCGGCAGGTGGAGCGCGCCGTTGGTCGAGCCTCCGGTCGCCGCCACCACCGCAGCGGCATTCTCCAGCGCTTTACGGGTAACGATGTCGCGCGGACGGATGTTCTTGACGATCAATTCCACGATCATCTCGCCCGCGAGCATGCAGAACTTGTCGCGAATCTGGTACGGCGCCGGAGCTCCTGCGGAGTACGGCAGCGCCAGTCCGATCGCTTCCGACACCGTCGCCATGGTGTTGGCGGTAAACTGCGCGCCGCAGGCGCCGGCCGAGGGGCAGGCGTTCTGCTCGAGCGTGTCGAGATCGGCATCCGACATGGCGCCGATCGAGTGCTTGCCGACCGCCTCGTAGACGTCCTGAATAGTAACCGGCTTGCCCTTGAAGGTGCCGGGCAGAATCGAGCCGCCATAGATGAAGATCGACGGCACGTTGAGCCGGCACATCGCCATCATCATGCCCGGCTGCGACTTGTCGCAACCCGCCACCCCGATCAGCGCATCGTAGGAATGGCCGCGCACTGTCAATTCCACCGAGTCGGCGATGACTTCGCGCGACGGCAGCGAGGATTTCATCCCGGCGTGCCCCATGGCGATGCCGTCGGTCACGGTGATGGTGCAGAACTCTCGCGCGGTCGCTCCGCCAGCCGCCACCCCCTGCTTCACCGCCTGCGCCTGCCGCATCAGCGCGATGTTGCACGGCGCGGCTTCGTTCCAGCAGGTGGCGACGCCGACGAAGGGCTGATGGATTTGCTCCGAGGTCAGCCCCATGGCGTAATAGAAGGCGCGGTGCGGCGCCCGCTCCGCCCCTTCGGTCGCGTGGCGACTCGGCAGTCTTGTCTTCAACTGAGTCTTGGCGTCCATCGAACTCTGCGGGCCAACACGGCCCCCTCGCCCCCCGCCCCTCCTCCGCATTGAGAGCCTTTGCCGCTCTCAAAATCGGAAGTACCCCAATGACTTGCGTACGCCATTCAACGTCCGCAGCCATCGATCTCAAAGAATCCTATGGCCAAAAAGCGGCGCCAATGGCGGTTACAGGGGCAAACAATCAAATGTTCCCACGCTGTGTCTCCGCGGCCACAGATTGATTGCCGGCACCGTATTTGCGTTAACTCGCGGTTCACCAAAAAGGCGCCGCCGCTGCGACGATGAGCGCATGGGTAAGCCGATCACACGCGGCTTTTTCAGCCGCAGCGTTCACGAAGTGGCGCCGGACCTCATTGGAGCGGTGCTCGTAGTCGATGGAGCGGGCGGCCGGCTGGTCGAGGTCGAGGCCTACCACCATACCGATCCGGCGGCGCACAGCTTTCGCGGGCCCACCGCGTGCAACGCGGTGATGTTCGGCCCTCCCGGCTATGCCTACGTCTATCGCTCCTACGGCATTCACTGGTGCATGAACTTCGTCTGCGAGCCGGAGGGCTCCGCCAGCGCCGTGCTGATCCGCGCCATCGAGCCGACCGCCGGGCTTGCTGCGATGCGGCGGCGGCGCGGCACGGCCGACGAGCGATTGCTGTGCTCCGGGCCGGGCCGGGTCTGCGAGGCGTTGCGGATCACCGGCGAGTATAACGGGCTCGCCCTGGACGATCCGCCTTTCGAGCTCTTTGCGCGCAAGAGTGCGGTCGAGGTCGTCGCCGGACCGCGTATCGGCATTACCAAGGCGGCGGAAAAACCCTGGCGCTATGGGCTGAAAGGCTCGCGGTTTCTCAGCAAACCGTTTGCGTCGGCGGCTACTTTGCTACAGAGATCGCCGCCATAACTCCGGCGGACGGCTTGCCGGAACTCCGTTTTGTAGTTACATACCATGGGATTCGAGTGGGACGAGACTAAGGACGCGGCCAACCAACGCAAACACGGCATTGGTTTCCGTGAGGCGGCCGAAATTTTTCGCGGCTTCGTGTTGGTCTCCGAGGACAAGCAGCGCGATTATGGCGAGCAGCGCTTCATCGCGCTCGGCGAATACGACGGCGAGGTGATCCGGCTCGTATTCACCGAGCGCGATCGCAACATCCGCATTATCTCGGCCTGGAAAGCGAATAGGAATGACCGCAAGAGCCACCAAAAAACGCGGGCGGATCGTCAGGTATGAAAGCCTCGACGACATGCCGCCGGCAAAGCCTTTAAGCAAAGCGTTTCGCGAGATGAGCGACGAGGAGGCCGAGCGCCGCGCCGCGGCCGATCCGGACGCCGGCGCGATTCCGCCGGGCTTCTGGGACAAGGCGACGGTGCGCCTGCCGCAAAACAAGCAGCAGATCACGCTGCGTCTCGATCGCGATGTCATCGGCTGGTTCAAGCGCACCGGCAAGGACTATCAGTCGCGCATGGGCGCCGTGCTGCGCAGCTACGTTGAGGCCAAACGCAAGCGCAGCGCGTAGGAAATTTCAATCCAGCCTGAACGCCGGATCGAAGCCGAGTTCTCGGCGGGCTTTTTCGATCGAGACTGTGCCGTCATCGTCGGCAATGTTGTAAATGCCGGTGTGACCGCGAGTGATCGCCAGCAAGGCGGCCTGGGCGGCGGCGTCGACATGCAGCGGCGGCTTGCGGCTTGGGCCGTCGGTCCAGGCGCCGGGGCCGTAGAGCAAGCCGTAGCGGAGCACGATCGCCTCCATGCCCGACTCCAGCACCTGCTGCTCCATGTCGGCCGCCGCGCGGACCGTCACCAGCCGAGGGCCATCGATCACGTTGAGCGGATCGGTCTCGGCATTGGGTTCTTTACCTGGCGCATAAGCGAACGCGACGCTCTGCACGATGAACCGCCGCGCGACGGCCGCGTGCGCCGCGGCGATCAGGTTGCGCGTGCCTTCGATGCGGATGCGCGCGTTGCGCGGGTACGACGCCGCGAGCTGCGCCTCGTCGAAGACGCGCGGCAGGTCGGTCAATTGGTGGATCACGATTTCAGGGCGGGCGTCCGTCATGGCGCGCTTGAGCGCGTCGGCGTCGAACACGTCGACGACCGCGGCATGAACGCCGGCGGCTTCGAGATTGCGCGCGGTCGCAGGCGAGCGCGTGATGCCGGTGATCTGATGGCCGACCGCCAGCAACAGCGGCGTCAGCCGCCGCCCGATCGCTCCGCTCGCGCCGGCGAGAAAGACCTTCACGCGATTACCTCATGTAGCCCGGATTTCGCGTGTTCGCGAAATCCGGGATGTGTATCGCCGACAACGCCGCTCCCGGATTTCGCCGCCGACTTCGCGCTACGCGCTTCGGCGGCAACGAAATCCGGGCTACGGAACTCGGTCAGGCCGAGGCCTTGAGCCGCTCCAGCGCCTCGGCGATCTTGGCTTTACGCGCCAGCGCCTCCTCGCGCTTTTCGCGCTCGCCTTCGACCACCTCTTCGGGCGCCCGTTTGAGAAAGTCGGCATTGTTCAGTTTATGGTCGACGCGGGCAATGTCGGCATCGCTCTTCGCCATTTCCTTGGCGAGCCGCGTCCGTTCAGCCGCGATATCGATCACGCCCGCAAGCGGCAGCGCCACGACTTCTCCGCGCACGACAAGTTGTACTGCGCCAGGCGGGTACATTGGCGTCCTAGTGACGTCAGAAATTCGCGCCATCCTCATGATGAACTCTGACCAGCGCTGAGCCCTTTCCCAAACATGATCACCCACTCTCACCATAATGAGCGGCAGCGGCACGTTGATATTCATTTCCGCGCGCACGGAGCGGATTGCGGCGATAAGGTCGATCACCCACCCAATCTCAGCTTCCGCCTTCGGATCGCCAATTCCTTCGAGTGACGGCCACTCGGTGAGAGCAAGCAGAGACTCGCGCTTTGGCGATACCGTTTGCGTCCACAATTCTTCTGTGATGAACGGCATGAACGGGTGCAGGAGCTTCAGGATTTCGTCTCGCGCCCAGGAAACCATGACTCGCGTCTCGTCTTTTGCAGTGCCGTCGGGGCCGGCGAGTAAAGGTTTCACCAGCTCGAGATACCAGTCGCAATACACGTTCCAGACGAAACGATAGATCGCGCCGGCCGCGTCATTGAACTTGTAAGCTTGAATCGCTTCGGCGACTTCGGCCGCGGTCTTGGCCGTCTCATGGGCGATCCAACGGTTCAAGGTTTCTTTTGCCTCGCGCGGATCGAAACTTTCGACCGTTGCGCAGTCGTTGATTTCGGCGAAGCGCGCGGCGTTCCAAAGCTTGGTTGCGAAATTGCGATAACCCTCGACGCGCTGAGCGGACAATTTGATATCGCGGCCCTGCGCCGCCATGGCGGCCAATGTGAAGCGCAGCGCGTCGGCGCCGTATTCGTCGATCATCTCCAAGGGATCGATGACGTTGCCCTTGGACTTCGACATTTTCGCACCCGTCGCGTCGCGCACCAGCGCATGGATGTAGACGGCCGGAAACGGCACCTTGCCCGTGCAGTGCAGGCCCATCATCATCATGCGCGCCACCCAGAAGAAGATGATGTCGAAGCCGGTCACCAGCACGCTGGTCGGGTAATAGCGTTTCAGCTCCGGCGTGTGATCCGGCCAGCCGAGCGTCGAGAACGGCCACAGCGCCGAGGAAAACCAGGTATCGAGCACGTCCTCGTCGCGGTGCAAATATTCGTTGGCGAAACTCGCCCGGCGCGCCGGATCGGCGGCGATGTCGTGGCCTTCTTCGGCAGTGATCTCCTCGATGTCGGTGTAATGCGCCAACGCGTCGGCAACGGCGTCGTCTTCGTTCTCGGCGACGAAAATTTTGCCGTCCGGCCCGTACCAGGCTGGTATCTGATGCCCCCACCAGATTTGCCGCGAAATGCACCAGGGCTGGATGTTTTCCATCCAGTTGAAGAACGTCGCCTCCCACTGCGCCGGCACGAACACGGTCTTGCGCTCGCGCACCGCCTCGATCGCCGGCTCGGCTAACGCCTTGGCGTCGACGTACCATTGATCGGTGAGAAACGGCTCCAGCACCGCGCCGGAACGGTCGCCGTGCGGCACGACGTGCGTCGTCTGCTCGATCTTGTCGATCAGTCCCGCCGCTTCGAGCCGTTCGACGATCTTTTTGCGCGCCGCGAACCGATCGAGGCCATGCAGCGCCAGCGTTGTGTCGAGATCGGCCGAGCGTGGCACGCCGGCAAGAAAATCCTCGTTGTCCTTAAGGTCGAGGTGGCCTTCGGTGTCGAGCACGTTGACCAGCGGCAGATCGTGCCGGCGGCCCACCTCGAAATCGTTGAAATCGTGCGCCGGCGTGATCTTGACCGCGCCCGTGCCTTTTTCAGGATCGGCATAGGTGTCGCCGATAATCGGAATGCGTCGGCCGACGAGCGGCAGCACGGCCGTCTTCCCGATCAGAGCTTCAAGCCGCTCGTTGTCGGGATGCACAGCAACGGCGACGTCGCCCAGCATGGTCTCCGGCCGCGTCGTCGCCACCACAATGAAGCCGTCGCTTCCCTCGATCGGGTACTTGATGTGCCAAAGCTGGCCGCGGACCTCGACCTGCTGCACTTCGAGGTCGGAGATTGCGGTTTTCAGCTTCGGATCCCAGTTGACGAGGCGCTTGTCCTTGTAGATGAGGCCGGCGCGGTACAGGCCGACGAAGACTTTTATCACCGCGCGCGACAGCCCTTCGTCCATGGTGAAGCGCTCGCGCGACCAGTCGCAGGAAGCGCCAAGCCGCTTCAATTGGCCGACGATGGTGCCGCCGGATTCGGCCTTCCATTCCCACACCCGCTTGATGAATGCCTCGCGGCCCATGGCGCGGCTCGACTCCTGCCGCTCCATCAATTGCCGTTCGACCACGGCCTGCGTGGCGATGCCGGCGTGATCGGTACCCGGTTGCCAGAGCACGTCACGCCCGCGCATGCGCTCGAAGCGGCAGAGGATGTCTTGCAGCGTATTGTTGAGCGCGTGCCCCATGTGCAGCGAGCCGGTCACGTTCGGCGGCGGGATGACGATGCAGTAGGGCTCGGCCGCGGCACGTTCGGGCCTGCCGGCGCGGAAGGCGCCGGCCGCCTCCCAGGCGGCGTAGATGCGGCCCTCGACCGCGGCGGGTTGGTAGGTCTTATCGATCATCGTCAATTCACTCGCATCGCGCGGCTAAGAAACCCGCGCCGCGCGCAGTGTCAACGCCCGCTCGATTTCCGAGCGACGGGAGCGGACCAACCTCCGCTCATTCCCGCGACGGTGGGAATCCAGCGGCGAAGGCGGCGAGGAACTGGGTCCCCGCTTCCGTGGGGACGATCGGAACGCGGCTCAAGGCGCGGCTCACACCTTGACCAGCGGCACCTTCGGCACCGAGCCGCGATTGGACGGCGGACCGTTGCCGCCGGAGCCCGGCGGCTTGCGCCGCGGCGAGGCACGGCGCTTCTTGGCGCGCCGCGGCTCGGGCAGTTTTTCCGGCCGCGGGGTCACTGGGCCGTCCGGATAATCGAAGCCGAGTTTGCTGTTGCCGTTCTCGTCGGTGACGACGAGGACGCGCACGTGACCACCCGACTTCAAGCGGCCGAACAGCACTTCGTCGGCGAGCGGCTTCTTGATGTGCTCCTGGATCACCCGCGCCATCGGCCGGGCGCCCATCTGCTCGTCATAGCCGTACTTGATGAGCCATTTCGCGGCGTCGTCGGTCAGCTCGATGGTCACGTTGCGATCGTCAAGCTGTGCCTCCAACTGCAGCACGAATTTTTCGACCACCATGGCGATGACTTCTTGCGACAGATGCGCAAACGTGATGATCGCGTCGAGCCGGTTGCGGAATTCCGGCGCGAACATGCGGTTGATCGCCTCCATGTCGTCGCCTTCGCGCTTGGTTCGGGTGAAGCCGAAGGCGGCGCGCGCCATGTCAGCGGCGCCCGCATTGGTAGTCATGATCAGGATGACGTTGCGGAAATCGACTTGCTTGCCGTTGTGATCGGTCAGCTTGCCGTGATCCATGATCTGCAACAGCACGTTGAACAGGTCGGGATGCGCTTTCTCGATCTCGTCGAGCAGGAGGACGCAATGCGGATGCTGGTCGACGCCGTCGGTGAGGAGGCCGCCCTGGTCGAAGCCGACATACCCGGGTGGCGCGCCAATCAGCCGCGATACGGTGTGGCGCTCCATGTATTCCGACATGTCGAAGCGGATGATCTCGACGCCGAGCGAGGCCGCGAGTTGCCGCGCCACCTCGGTCTTGCCGACGCCGGTCGGGCCGGAGAACAGATAGCAGCCGATCGGCTTTTCCGGCTCGCGCAGGCCGGCGCGAGCAAGCTTGATGGAGGCTGAAAGCGCCTCGATCGCCTTGTCCTGGCCGTAGACCACGCGCTTGAGCGTCTCATCCAGGTGCCGGAGCACCTCGGCATCGTCCTTCGACACCGCTTTCGGCGGAATGCGCGCCATGGTGGCGATGGTCGTTTCGATCTCCTTGATGCCGATGGTCCGCTTCCGCCGGCTCTCCGGCAACAGCATCTGCGCCGCGCCGGATTCGTCGATCACGTCGATCGCCTTGTCGGGCAGCTTGCGGTCGTGGATGTAGCGCGACGACAGTTCGACCGCCGCCTTGATGGCTTCGTTGGTGTAGCGGAGCTTGTGATAATCCTCGAAATAGGGCTTCAGCCCTTTGAGTATTTCGATGGCGTCGGGGATTGTAGGCTCGTTGACGTCGATCTTCTGGAAGCGGCGCACCAGCGCCCGGTCTTTTTCGAAATACTGCCGGTATTCCTTATAGGTCGTCGAGCCGATGCAACGCACCGTGCCGGAGGCGAGCGCCGGCTTGAGCAGGTTCGACGCATCCATCGCCCCGCCCGACGTGGCGCCGGCGCCAATCACGGTATGGATCTCGTCGATGAACAGGATGGCGCCGGGATAGCCCTCGAGCTCCTTGATGACTTGCTTGAGCCGCTCCTCGAAATCGCCGCGATACCGCGTGCCGGCAAGGAGCGTGCCCATGTCGAGGGCGAAAACGGTGGCGTTGCGCAGCACATCCGGCACCTCGCCATGGACGATGCGGCGCGCCAGCCCTTCGGCGATCGCGGTCTTGCCGACGCCGGCCTCGCCGACGAACAGCGGGTTATTCTTTTGCCGCCGACACAAAACTTGGATGGTGCGATTGATTTCGGCCTCGCGGCCGATCAGCGGGTCGATCTTGCCCTCGCGCGCCTTCTTATTGAGGTTGACGCAATAGGCATCGAGCGCGTCGACTTTCTTCTTCTGCTCGTCGCCGGACTTGGTGTCGTTGTCCTCGTCGGCGCCGCGCACCGGGCGCGCCTCCGACATACCCGGCCGCTTGGCGATGCCGTGGCTGATGTAGTTAACCGCGTCGTAGCGCGTCATGTCCTGCTCCTGCAGGAAATACGCGGCATGGCTTTCGCGCTCGGCGAAAATGGCGACCAGCACGTTGGCGCCGGTCACTTCCTCGCGGCCCGACGACTGGACGTGGATGACGGCGCGCTGGATGACGCGCTGAAAGCCGGCGGTGGGCTTGGAATCCTCCGCTCCGTCGGTGACGAGATTGTCCAATTCCGATTCGAGATAGGCGACGAGGCTCCTGCGCAGCTTCTCCAGGTCGACGTTGCATGCCCGCATCACCGCCGCCGCATCCTGATCCTCGATCAGCGCCAGCAAGAGGTGCTCAAGCGTGGCGTATTCATGGTGCCGTTCATTGGCGAGCGCCAAGGCCCGATGAAGCGACTGTTCGAGGCTGCGTGAGAACGTGGGCATTTCAGATTCTCTTCATTTGTATCGGAAGCCCCTCCCCGGGAATCACTTCTTCTCCATTATGCATTGCAAAGGATGCTGATGTTTGCGGGCAAAGTCCATGACCTGCGTCACTTTGGTTTCAGCCACCTCATAGGTAAAGACCCCGCATTCGCCGATCCCATGCTGATGCACGTGCATCATGATCCGCTGCGCCGTCTCGCGATCCTTGTTGAAGAAACGCTCGAGCACGTGAACGACGAACTCCATCGGCGTGTAGTCGTCGTTGAGCAAGAGAACGCGATACAGGTTCGGCCGCTTGGTCTGCGGTCGCGTCTTGGTGATGACCGCGGTGCCCGGACCGTTCTGATCGCCTTTGCGCTTGCGGTCATCGTCTGCCATGCAGAGTGGGAATTGCGAGCTATCGTCATTCGGCGGCATTTTCGCGTCTATCGTCCGGACTTGCTTGTGATGCGGGTCCCCGTCGGTTGCCGGACGGCTGTCGCCCTCCGCACTGCCGATAGACTATCATAGTGATAGAGCGGCTCGCGTGCCAGATCGAAGAAGCCGCGTCGATTGCAGGACAGCCCAGCATCGCTCCACCTTGGTTTATCCGAGTTTCCGCACTCCCACGCCCTTGCGAGCGAGCAAGGACGACACAATATCAACTCCGAAATTATGGCAATTGATCCGACACGGAAGGCTATTTTTCGTCCGGCCTGCTGCCGGCATCGCGCACTCTCCGGATTGGCACCAACTGATTGGTGGGAACTGACGACTCGGATATTGGTTGCGCGGGTGCTTGAGCAAGTGGCTGCTTGAGGAGGTGACCATGGTCGACCCCGCACGCCGCGCAAAGCTTGTGCGCGAACTAGAGCAGGAGTTCATTCCCGATTACGACGCGCTGAACGTGCCGTCGGCCGACAAGCGATCCGCCTACGCACTCGAACACATCGCATTTCGCGTGGCGCGGATCGAGCAAAGCCTTTCCCGAATCGCCGCCGCTATTGAGTCGGTCTTGGCCAAGAGCTGAAGCCGCCAGCGGCGACGGCAGATGGGCGTCCGCCGCTCCAAGCTCCATCACTTCACTGCCGAAGCCTTGGCGAGAGCGCCCTCAAACGGTTTGTAGGTTTCCTTGGCGAGATCGACATAAATTTCGCCGAACTTGGTCGCCTCGGCGACGAAATCCTCGAATGCGGACTTCAGGTATTCGGCCTGCACCTCCATCGCCTTCTCCAGGCTCTTGGTGCCCATGAGTTTTTCCCATGCGGCAGCGGAGCATTCGGCCGATTTCCTCGAGTAGTCCACGACTTCGACGGCGATGGCCTGCGCCCCTTTCGTCCAGGCGCCGATTGAGGTCAGCGCCATATCCATGCTGTTTTTGCCAAACTTCTGCATGTCCTCGTTGGTCATGATCAACCTTTCCAGCGGATCGCGCTGTCGCTTGATATGGTTAACGTTCTCGGGCCCTTTGCCTTGAAAAGGCCTTCTCGGGCGTCAAAGATAATTATAGTGCAGTGCACAAAAAGCGCAATGGTGTCAGCGCAGTGCACAATCCGGCCGGACGAGACGACTTAACCGTTTGGCAAGGGCGTTCGCTTAGCGTGCTTGACCGTGTCGTCGGTGTGACGACGGCTTTGTTGCGTTGGGGGACCAAGCCTCTCTCTGCGGACATCGGGCCGAACTAAGCCGGCATCGCCGCTGCGGAGAAGCACGTCCCAAAAGAGTACAGGGGGTGGGCTCCACAGGGGCTCTGCGCGCGTTCAGGGACGGGGTGCGTAATGGGTTGGACGGGTAACGGGGTCCGGCACGGGCTTCGCAGTTGCGTCTTGGTTCTTGCCGCAATGGTTGCGGCCCTCGCTTTCACCACCAATGCAGCGGACGCGCGGCATCACCGCCGCGTGCATCTGCATTTCGCCCGCCACGCGCGGCGCGTTCATCACCCTGCACACGCCGGGGGCTACTCGCCGCCCACTGCCTCGATCGTCGTCGACGGCAATACCGGCGCGGTACTGGAGGAGTCCAATCCGGAGGCGCCGCGGCACCCGGCCTCGCTCACCAAGGTCATGACGCTCTACCTGCTGTTCGAGCGGCTCGATGCCGGCAAAATCAGGCTCGATACGCCACTCATGGTCTCGGCGCACGCCGCCGAGCAGGCGCCGACCAAGCTCGGTCTCAAGCCCGGCCAGACCATTTCGGTCGAGGACGCGATCAAAGGGATCGTGACCCGATCGGCCAACGATGCTGCGGTCGTGATCGCCGAGAATCTCGGCGGCAGCGAACAGGCGTTCGCCAGGCTGATGACGCAGAAGGCCCGCGCACTGGGCATGAGCCACACGACCTATGTGAACGCGTCCGGCCTGCCCGACGACGATCAAGTCACCACGGCTCGCGATCAGGCGCTGCTCGGGCGCGCGATCCAGGACCGCTTCCCCCGCTATTACCGATTTTTTTCCACGACGTCGTTCGTATTCCGTGGCGCGACGATCCGCGGTCACAACCATCTCCTCGGCTCGGTGCCCGGAGTGGACGGCATCAAAACCGGATTCACCGATGCGTCCGGCTTCAATCTCCTCACCTCGGTTCACCGCGACGGCCGTTATCTCGTGGGCGTCGTGCTCGGCGGCCGTTCTGCATCCGAACGCGACGCGCATATGCGCGCCTTGATCGCCGCCAACATCAGGCTCGCATCGGCGCGGCGCAAGGCGCCGGTCGTCGCCGACCGGGCGCCGCCCAAAGCCGGCCCGCAACCGGTCGCCTTCGCCAAGGTACTTGCCCAGGAATTTGCCAGAGAATCCGCCAAGGAAGCGGCGCCGCTACGCCCCGATCCGACACCGACCGCGACGGCAAACCCGCGCGTGGTCGTCGGATCGAGCGATCCGATCCGGCCGCTTGTGGTGAAGACGATATCCTATCGTACCGTAACGGTGCGGACGCCATCGATGAAGCCGCTGCCGGTGCTGGTGCCGGTGACGGAGCCGGTGACGGTGCCCGCGCAACCGGCCGCTGGGCAGCCGGCACCGAATGCGCGGGTGCGGCCGCTCCCGGCACAAACGCCGCCCACTGTCGTTGCGGCGGCCGCGCCGGTGCCTGTCAGTGCGCCGGCAACAGCCGGACCGGCCGCGTCAGATTCCAAAGCCGAAACCTATAAGCTGGCGGCGGCCAATCCGATCCCGCAGACGCCGCCTCGCGTCCACAGCGGATGGGTGATCCAGATTGGAGCTTTCGGTGGCGAGGACGAAGCGCGCCAACACTTAACCCAAGCACAGATCAAGTTGCGCAAGATGCTCGCCGCGGCCGATCCGTTCACCGAGCGCGTGCAAAAGGGCGACACGACCTTCTACCGCGCGCGTTTCGCCGGTTTCGATAAGGCGACCGCCGCAGCCGCCTGCCGGCAGCTTAAGCGCAGCGACTTCGCCTGCATGGCGCTTAAGGACTAAAAAAATAGCGCCTTGCCCTCCCCGGCTTCGGCCCCGGAGTCAAAAAGTCGCTACGGGAACGTCATCGCTCGAATGGGCGGGAAACCACGCGAGGGCCTTTTTCGGGAAACCTCAGCGATGGCGGCGAAGAAGCACGTCCTTGGCCTCGTTGACGCGGGCCGCAAGATACGTCGACCCCCCTTGGTCGGGATGCAGTTTCTTCATCAGGGAACGGTGGGCGCGCGAGATTTCCGCCGCGCCGGCGCCGGCCTGAATGCCAAGGATCTGATAAGCCTCCTCTTCGGTCATTTTGCCGCTGCGCGCCGCCCGCGGCCCATTCCCCGCTGCCGCATCGCCTTGCGCGTGTTCACGCCAGCCGGGGAGCCGGCGATCGAGATACGCTGCGAGTAGGTCGCGGCTGTCGGCGTCCATGGCGCCAAGGAGACCGATCAAGGTCGGCGGATCGAGTGCTTCGAGCGCTGCGCCCTGGTGCGCTCCGGCGAGAATGCGGCCGTGCATCGTGCCGCTGTCGTGATCGAGCTCCATCTCGATAAACGCGGTGCGCACGCGCGAGACTTGGCCCGCACTCTTCTGCGTGCGTCCGCCGAAGCTTGCCGGCCATAGCGAGACCCATCCCAACGTGCCGAGCCCGATGACGCCGACGGTGATGGCCGGACCGATCTCGCCGCGAAACAACAGAAAGGCGGCAAACGCCAGCGCCGCGCCGCCGCCGAGATTGCGCAAAAGACGCGCCGCCTGCTTGGGATCGGCCTTGGAGAATGAATTGGCGGCCCAGAGCAGCAGCACGAGAACGACGACGCCGAGGAGAAGGGGCATGGCTTTGTTATCTACTTGAGCTGCTCGATCAGCCTGACCGCGCCGGCGCTCTGCCGTGCCTGGAGAGCGGCGAGCGCCTTCATGCCGCCCGCCGCATAAGCCGCCGCCGCGCGCAGAAGCTCGGCCAGTTCGTGCGCGGCGCCGGGCGCGAAACGGCAATAGGCGCCGCGCGTAAGCCGGGCGATCTCGCGAAACGCCTGCTCGCAAACCGGGTCGTAGCCCTCCTGGAACATGAAGGCGGCGACGTTGCGCAAGCCGAGTTCGCCGGCGCCGGCGCACAAAACGTCGAGCGCTTCCTCCATGGCGTCGCCGACGAAGACGAGCGCGGCGACCTTGGCGCTGTCGTTCTCGCGGCGCGCATGCGCGAGCACTTTGCCGATCTGGGTGTGGCCGCCGCGGCAATCGATGCGCGACATCAGGGCGCCGAGCCGCCGCGGCTCCGCAATCCATGGCGAGGCACGGCATTCGGCCAGCCCGCGGTAATAAACGAGTTGGATCGCAAGTCCGCCGATGGCGGCGGCTTCGCGGAACATGTCGGCCTGAATCCGGCAGGCCTGGTCCCAGGTCGGTTGCCGGCTCATGGTGGCGTCGAGCGCGAAAATCATCCGGCCGCGCTCGACCGCGGGGTCGAGCGCACGAACGCGGCCGAGGAAAGCGTCGATTTCGGCCCGCGGCGCCGCAGCCGGCGCGCTTTTGCTCGTATCTTGGCGCGGCGCAGGTGCACGCTCGGTAGGGTCTCTGCTCATCGGAGGGTTTTTCTTTGCCGCCGGGGCGCAAGCCTCGCCATAAGGTGGCCCTGTCCGAGGAGCGGCGCAATGCCGCCGCAGCGGCGGCAGACAACAGGGACGCCGGTAGCCTCGCCTCGCTTATTCAAGCTCAATCGGCGAGGAGACCGTGGGTCTCGAGCGGCTTTCCGGCGGCGGCGATCCATTCGGCGCGAGCCGCGGCGCGACGCTTGCCGCGGGCGTCGACCGGCAGCTTCAGCGCCTCGATCAAGGCCTTGACCTCGTCGCGCGCCGTCACATGCGAGGCATTCGGCCGCTGGCCAAGCGTGTCCTCGTCGAGTTCGTCGAGCGCCGTCAGTCCGCGGGGAAAATACTCGCGGTAGATGACCCGCTCGGCAAATCCGTCGGCGGCGCGAAAGCCGAGCTGCTTGGCCAGCCCGTCGACGCCTTCCCCGACCAGCCGCTTGTTGCGCGAGCCGAGAGTCGACAGGCGGTTGCGCAGCACCACCCAATCGATCAGGCCGCCGTCGACCAGCCGGCGCTGCCGGCGCGCCTCGCGCACCATCTCGGCGTAATGGCTCACCCCGGTAACCTCGAAAGTCGTGGGATCGACCGTGCCCAGCACGTCGAAATCGAGGAAGCTGTCGTTGAGCGGGGTGATCAGCGTATCGGCCATCGAGTGCGCGAGCCGCATCAGGTAAGAATCGCTTCCCGGCGTATCGACGACGATGAAATCGTGGGTGTTTTCGACCGCGCTCACCGCCTCGGCAAAAACGGAAAACTCCTTCGTCTCGATTTCGTCGAGCCGCAGCCCGGCGCCGCGCGCCACGCAATAATGCTGCGGGACGTCGAGCTTGACCCCGGCGCGCGCGGCCCAATCGCGCCGGTTCTCGATGTAATGGGTGAAACTCTTCTGCCGCGAATCGAGATCGATGCTGGCGACGCGCTGCCCGGCCTGCAACAGCGCGACGGCGACGTGCATCGCCGTGGTCGACTTCCCGGATCCGCCTTTTTCGTTGCCCAGGACGATGACATGCGCCGAAGCGGGCTTGCCGACATCAAGCTGCATCAACATGGAAACGCGACCCCTGCGTGGCGAGCCGTTCTCAGGCTTGCAACCTCGGGCTTGCAACGCTTGCGGTCAAGATACAGCATTGCACCGGACAAGTTAATCATTAACCACGCGCGGCGGCGAAGAAAGCGCGCACTGTGTTCGCGCGGCAACGCTCGAACCGCAAACACGATGGCAAAAAAATTAACCGGCTCGCGGCGTCGCCCGCATGTCATCGGTAAATTGCCGGAGCTGCGGCGCGCCATCGCCGATTTTTCCGCGCGGCGAAAACAGACGATCGCGCTGGTGCCGACCATGGGCGCGCTGCACCAAGGCCATCTGTCGCTCATTCGGCTCGCGCAAGACCGCGCCGAGCGCGTCATAGTCTCGATCTTCGTCAATCCGGCGCAGTTCGCCCCGCACGAGGATTTTCGCCTCTATCCGCGCACCCTTGCGGCCGATCTCACGGCGCTTGCCGCGCTTCATGTCGATCTGGTCTGGGCGCCCGCGGTGGAGACGATGTATCCGAAAGGCTTCGCCACCAAGATCGTGCCGCAAGGCGCGGGCCAAGCCGGCCTCGAAGACGCCTTCCGCCCGCATTTCTTTGCCGGCGTGGCGACGGTCGTTACGAAACTCCTGATCCAATGCGCGCCCGACATCGCCATCTTCGGCGAGAAGGATTTTCAGCAGCTCAAAGTCATTACCCGGCTTGCGCGCGATCTCGACCTGAAAACCCGCATTCTCGGCGCGCCCATCGTGCGCGAGCCCGACGGGCTCGCGCTGTCTTCGCGCAACGTCTACCTCACGCCGCGCGAGCGCCAAGCCGCGCCGGCGCTCTACCGCGTGCTGAAAGAGTGTACCGCTGCGATTGCCGCGGGCAAGCCGATCGCCGCCGTGTTGAGCGAGGGTCGCGAAGCGATCACCCGCGCCGGCTTCGCGCTCGACTATCTCGAAGCGCGCCACGCCGAGACGCTGGCGCCGGTCCGCTCGGCGAAGGACGGGCCGATCCGGCTCCTCGTCGCCGCGCGCATCGGGGGGACGCGGCTGATCGATAATGTGGGGGTGTAGGGCATAGGCGCCAACATACGCCGTATTTCCCGGATGCGGTGCAGCCCGAAGCGGTGCGCCGCTGTTCCGGGATCGCCGCAAGCTCGGAGTTTGTAACGATCCCGGTTCTGCAGCGCATCGCTTCGCTGCGCCATAGCGCGTCGAAGACGCGCATAAACGCGCTTTTTTTGCTGCACTGCGCCCGGGAAACGTGCCATGAACGATGACATGAAGGACGAGTACGATTTCTCAAAAGCCGAACGCGGCCGCTTTTTTCGCCGAGATGCGGTCCTGGCGCCGCCGGTGCATCTCGACCCGGAGGTGCTGAGCTTTCTGACCGCGCGCGCCGAAGCGCGCGGAATGTCCTTGAATGAACTCGTCAACGCGCTGCTGCGAAAGGACATCGGGCTGATCGAGGCGGCCGAATAACCGGATGCCTTCGATGCCGCACTTGCCGAGGCCGCGGAGCCCGTGGCGGTCGATTGTGCTCCCGCCGCGATTCAAGGTACCGCTTGATCGAAAGGGTTGGATCACATGCGGCTCTCCGACGATCGGCTTGCCGAAATCGCAGCCGAACTGGCGACCAAGCCCAAGCACGAAAAGGTCCGTGCGCTTCTTTACGAACTGCTCACGGCGGGGCTGGGAGCCGCCTCAACCGACATTGAACTGGAAAAGCCCGTGCCTGAGTGCAGGGGCAGACTCGATGGTCTGCTCGGCCGCACTGTCTTCGAGATCAAGTCCGACCTCGGGCGCGAATTGCAGGATGCCGAGCATCGCCTGCCGAGCTATCTGGAAGAGCGAGAACAGGCGACCAAGCAGCGCTACATCGGCATCACGACCGACGGCCTCGACTGGCGCGTCTATGAGCGGCGCGACGGCAAGCTCGCCTTCCTGCGCGATTTCCGCACCGACCCGAAAAAGCCGCGCGAGCTTCTGGTCAAACTCGACAGCGCCGTGGCGCTCGATGCCGAAATCGTGCCGTCGCCGGAAACGATCAAGACCGCGCTCGGCCGCGACAGCCCTGCCTATCGGCGCGTCGAGGGCGATCTCGCCGCGTTGTGGACCGCTTGCGGCGCCGAGCCCAATGTCGCGCTCAAGCGCCAGCTCTGGCGACAGCTCCTCGCGCTCGTCTACGGCCGCGAGATCGACAACGATGCGCTGTGGTTCCAGCACACGTTCCTGGTCATCGTCGCCAAGGCCATCGCCGCCAAGGTGGTCGATCTCGGCGAGCCGGCGCCGCACGATCTTCTCTCTGGCCGGCCGTTCGAACAGGTCGGCATTTCCGGCGCGGCCGAGAGCGACTTCTTCGACTGGGTGCTGGCGCGGCCGGCCGGCGTCGATCTCGTGCGCCGCATCGTCCGCCAAGTCGGCCGCTTCCGCCTGCGCGCCGTCGAGAGCGACGTGCTCAAGGTGCTTTACGAGTCGCTGGTCGATCCGACCGAGCGCCACGATCTCGGCGAATATTACACGCCCGATTGGCTGGCGACCAAAATCTGCCGCGCCGCCATTGCCGCGCCCTTGACCGACCGCGTAATCGATCCCGCCTGCGGCTCCGGCACCTTCCTGTTTCACGCCGTGCGCATGCACCTTGCGGCGGCGGCGCAGTCGAAAACAAAGCCGGATGCGCGCGCGCAATCGGCCTGCGCGGTGGTCGCTGGCCTCGACATCCATCCGGTCGCCATCATCATCGCGCGCGTGACTTATCTGCTCGCCCTTGGCGCAGCGCTCGCGGCGCGTAAAGGCCGCATCGCGATTCCCGTCTATCTCGGCGACGCGCTGCAACTCAACGTGCGCGGCATGTTCATGGGCGAAGAATTGGTGGTGATCGTCCCGGAAAAGGGCAACGGTCCAAACGGCGGTCCGCGGGATTTGCACTTTCCGAAATCGGTTTGCGAGTTTCCCGATTTTTTCGACGAAGTGCTCGAAGCCATGCGCGTCGCGAGCGAGGGCGACATGCGCGCGCAAGCATTCGAGGCGCGCGTCCAGGCGATCGGCAAAGGCCGCGGCAAGGAAATTCCGCCGCTCGAACTCTCGGTGCTGCGCCAGACCTACGAAAAGCTCGACGCGCTGCGCAAGGAAGGCCGCGACACCATCTGGTCCTACGTCGCGCGCAATCTCTCGCGCCCGCTGCATTTGTCTTCGGCGGAGCATAAGGCCAATGTCGTGGTCGGCAATCCGCCTTGGGTGGCGCTGCGGCATATGTCGAAGGAGTTTCAGAAGCGCTTCAAGGAGGTCGCCGATGGCGAGAACATCCATGTCGGCGGCAAGCTCGCGACCCAAGCCGACCTGTCGGGGCTGTTCTTCGCCAAGTCGGCCGCGCTTTATCTCAAGGAAGGCGGCACGATCGCCTTCGTCATGCCGCTCGCCGCGCTCACGCGCGGGCAGTTCGAGAAATTCCGCACCGGCGCGTTCCATACCAAGAAGGTGCAATTCACCGCAGCCTGGACCTTCGACGACAAAGTGCAGCCGCTGTTTCCCGTCCCCTCCTGCGTGTTGTTCGCCAAGGCCGCGCGCGGCCTTAGTAAGCCGACGCCAAAGACAGTCACTGCCTACAGCCTCTACAAGGATCCGTTGCCGCTGCGTGACGCCCACGAGGATGTCGCCAACAAATATCTGAAAGTGACGCAAAACGCGCCGGCGCCGAGCGAGGCGAGTTACCAGGGCGGCTCGCCCTATCGCGAGGCGTTCCGCCAGGGCGCGACTTTGGTGCCGCGTATGCTCTGTCTCGTGGAACGGATTGCGGTCGGACGTCTCGGCGCCGATCCAAGGGCGCCGCACGTCAAGAGCCGCCGGTCTTCGCAAGAGAAGAAGCCGTGGAAACAACTCGACGGCCTCGAAGGGCAGGTCGAATCGGAATTTCTGCGGCCTGTCTTGCTCGGCGAATCGATTCTGCCGTTTCGCGCGTGGAAGCCCGTCCTCGGTGTGATTCCGGTCACCGAGAACGGCGATGTCCTTGATGCTGAACGCGCGGCGAACCGTGGCTTTTTGCATCTGCATGATTGGATGCAACGCGCCGAAACCGTCTGGAATGAGCACGGGCCGGGGTCAATGAGTTTTGAAGCGCAACTCGATTATTACGGCAAGCTGTCATCACAATTTCCTGTTCCAAAAATCCGATTGATTTTCGCTGCTTCGGGTACGATTCCTTGCGCGGCTTTGCTTCGTAATCAGTTGGCGGTGGTCGAACACGCTGTCTACTCGTCATCTGTGTCGACCGAAAATGAGGGCTATTATCTGGCAGCAATCTTGAATAGCGAAACTGCGAGATCGCGCGTCGAAAAACTTCAAGCAAAGGGCCAATGGGGCGCGCGGCATTTCGACAAGGTTATGTTTACGCTGCCGATCCCGCGCTTCGATCCGAAGAACAGTGTGCACGCCGAACTTGCCGCCGCCGGTGCCGAGGCGGAAAAGATCGCGGCCAACGTCCCCATCCCCGACGATCTCCACTTCCAGACCGCCCGCCGCCGCGTCCGCGAGGCGCTCGCCGAAGCCGGCATCGCCAAGCGGATCGATGCGTTGGTGGCGAAGCTGTTGGATGGATGAAACGAGTGAACGGCAATTTCCGTCACTGCCGGACCGAGATCGTCTCGTCACAATGTTGCCATTTTGTTCTCACAATATATGGCATTGATATGGGGCTAAAACGCAATTCCTGGAGGGGGCTTCAGATGGCCAAACGACATTGCGATACCGGGCTCGATAATCGCTGCCGGGACAATGATGGCGAAATCCGCCACAAGCGGGGCGATACGCTCGTAGGTACGCTCCGCCAGGACTACGGATCCAATTTCGCCAAAGGATATCGTAGCGACGCCCAACTTAGCACGGTGCTGAAAGGCGAGAGCGCGAAAACGTTGTCTGAGTTACTCAAGCGTCGGTAGGCCGAGCATCGGTCAGCAATTTCATTCTGTGCGTGTGAGCTCCGTAGTTTGGGCACCGCGGGTGAGGCATAGCCGCGTGGGTAAAATCGTGAGCGCGCGGTGCCCATGCGGCAGCCGCCAGAGCAGATGATTTGCCCCCCAGGCTATGTTATTCGGCAGTGATGAAGTGAGTACGAAGGCAACAATGACAGACCAACTGGAAATGCCATTACGAATTCTTCGTGCGGCACTCACATGCGCCGCGGAGAGCATGCGCGACATTCCGAGGCCAGAGCCCGAAGTAGGTGTACCCGACGCCCTCCATGATGCCGCCCATGTTGAGGGGGTTCCTGACGAGAGGCTCGGTGATGTACAACGATTGGCTGGCGTGCTGCGGTTTTTTGCCGAGTCGGTGCGGGTTGCTGAGCGAAATGACCGCCCTGTTCTCTCGCTGCTGAGGGAGCGATTTAAGAAGCCACGCGGCAACCGATAATAAGGCGAACCCCCGAGGGACTTCGGCGGTAGCCCGTAGGTTGGGTTAGGGCGAAGCCCGTAACCCAACAATCGGCGCTACACGTTGGGTTACGCGCTGCGCGCTAACCCAACCTACAGCGCCGCGCCCGCCGCCGCCGCTATGCTTGCGCCGCGACGCTTGGGTAGTCGTCCCAGGTGTGGTCCTTGAACACGCGGCCCGACCGTTTCTTTCTTTTTCCGCCCCACTGCTTGAAGAAAAACGCAACGCCCTGTTGCTCGCAGGCATCGTGCAATTGCTCCACCCAGCATTCCTCCATGTCCCGCGCGCGCGGACCGGATTCGCCGCCGACAATGGCCCAATGGATGCCCTGCAAATCCGGCTCTACGATCGGCCCAAGCAGCGGCTCGAACGAGACGAAGCGGATGCGCGCCGGCACTTGGCGCAACAGATCGATGCGATGGAGATAATCCTCGCTCTCGACCGAGGTGCCGAGCCATACGTTCGGGAGCGCCGGAAATTCCGGCTTGGACAGAATACCCAGCATCCGTTCGGGTCGCTTGGTGAGCACCTGGAAGGAATGCCAGTGCGCCTTCGCCATGACGCGCCACACTTGGCGGATGAAGGCCTCGTCCGCCTTGTCCTGAAACAGGTCCGACATCGAATTGACGAAAATGCGCTGCGGCCTCTTCCAGGCGAGCGGCGCCGTGAGCGCCCTCATGTCGACATTGACACGGCCGGTCCAGACATGCCGCTTGCCGGACTTGCGCGTGGTGCCCGCGTATTTCGTCATGCCCATCGCCTGCAGGCGCGCCGCCATGCGCATGGCATAGCAATTGGTGCAGCCGGGCGAGAGCACCGCGCATCCGGCGAGCGGGTTCCACGTCGCCTCGGTCCATTCGATGTCGGATGCGGCCATGATCGTACTCCAACCTACCGGTCACAAAGGCAACTCACGTTGGCCGGACACGCTTCGAATCTTCTCCCAAAAATCCCTTGCCAATTTTTCGCGGCTGACCAACACCAACCAATATAGCCGCTGGTTTCTTTCTTGTCCGCTAACGAGCTCGGCGTGACCGGCAGGGGACAAGCCCAGCGCCTCGAACTTCCCGGCCCAATATGAAAGCAGCGCTGCGCGGATTCTCTGTTGCGACTGATCGAGTCCGACGTGTTGCCGCCATCCCGGCGCAAATCGTTCCAGACGATTGTCATCCGGCTTCGTATAGGCATTCAAGTTGCGCTGCAGATCCTGAGCGCTCACATGAATCAGCATGTCGATGCGTCTTAGACGGCCGAGAGCTTCGATGACGGCGAACGGCAACGCATCCAAATTGTAGGGATCGAGGAATGCAAAGTGGAGACCATACGGATTGAGCCTCGCGACGATTTGCATCGTTACGTTTTCCGCTCTACCGACGTAAGTGGTGGCTGCACCGCCTGCATCGGCAATTCTCTTTGCGGCGGCGTTGACCTTTTCCTCTTCCAAATCGGCGATGTGGATTTGCGAAAACGGCTCGCCGCCGTCGCGCGCACACTTGAATGCGACAAGCGGGCTGCCATCGATCTTCTCATTGGTATCGCGAATAAAGGCGCGGCCAGACCCGCAGAACGGATCGATGTAGGTTGCGCCCCCGTTTCCCTGTAAAAACTTTCGGCGTACCGCGCGCGAAATATCGACGTATTTGCGGAGGCGCTCATGCTTTTCTTTGGTCCACGGCCCGACTTCGTCCAACTGCAATCTATCGTCATCCAACATGCGAAACCTCTGTTATCGCCATTCATAATGTTCTTGTTTCGTTCTACACCAACGAGAGGTTGAGAATCAATACCGCAGCGACCTCGGCGAAGCCCATTCACCTCAAACAGCACTTCCATCCGCCGTGTGACAGCCCATCGAGGACTGTCACACGGCGCTGCGCTTCGCGCGATGGCGGCCGAGATGATTCCCTGATCCGCATGTGCGCGGAACGCCGTCTATGCAGCTGAACTGCACGGCGAGTTCGTCGCTGCGTGCGCCAGCGAGTAGCCTGGATTGCGCGCGGCGCAATCCAGGGCTCACGTGCGATGCCCTCACGGCCCAGCCCGGATTGCGCGGAGCGCAATCCGGGCTTCTGTAACGGGCCTCGATGAGTCAATCCCTTTGCGTGATCCAATCGCCGGGCACTTGCTTCTGTACGGGGTCGGCGCCGAGGCCGCCGCCTGATGGGGTGCGAGAGGAT
>Ga0102924_1000221_pt1 | contig 72998 bp, 43 predicted proteins | sample PaiPotPPM11metaG_FD_80116 | JGI IMG/M metagenome (GOLD analysis project Ga0102924, IMG submission 80116) | Iron sulfur acid spring bacterial and archeal communities from Banff, Canada, to study Microbial Dark Matter (Phase II) - Paint Pots PPM... ... | reverse complement strand
CTCCCCCCCGTCCTTTGATTTCAAAATATTCGTTCTAAAAGGGATGGGTTCGAATCCAGATATGGCTTGGATATATACCGAGTCGGGTATGCGGGGGCAAGCCCGGAATTCGGATGATGGGTTGATGCGGATGGCCATGGACAAATTTACCCCTATTTAAATGATACGAGTTTGGCCATAACTCATCGGCACTTTTAATTCTGAGGGTAAGTGGATTGTTTGTGGGTAGTTGAGATGTGTTGCGAAGCTTTGAGGGCTTGACATGCCGGATTTGCAAGGTTTTTGAGCAGTTAATTTTCGAGCAGCTAGTTAGAAAATGAAGAAAGAGTTATGCCGTCGCCTGATGCAGCACTCTTGGCCACAGAATTGGGCCCGGCGAGAGTGTCAAACCTATAATTCGGGATGACGCACTAGGAGCGTGTTTACGCAGCCGATTCTTGAGGACGTTCACCTCTTCAGCGATTTGCTTGCGTTTCCGGCGAGTCCCATTTTGTGCAGGATTCTGGAACCGAACTCAACCGACGGCCGCTCCAACAGCCAGTAAGAGGCGGACGCAACCAGCACCACGCAGACAACATTGATAGGGAACACGCTGAGGCGGCCCAAAGGATAGTCGTTCGCAGCATGAAGGAGAAAGAGCTGCTGCCAGATATAAACGCTGTACGAGATACTGCCAATCCAAACCAGCGGACTGGCACTCAACCAATTGTGCGCAAGCCCTTCCTGTACGACCAGCGTGGATCCCACCATCAGAGCCAGCAGGAGGTAGGTGCTCAACGCAGGATACCCGTGCGTCCGCAGAAGATTCATATATAGGACGAATGCAGCCAGGAGTGGTGTCTCCTTCGGAAAGTTCCGGAAGATGAACCGGCAAACCCCCGGCTGATGCAGCAGCAGCGCGAGCAGGCATCCCACCAGCAGCCCGTCCATGCGCGCGTCGGTTCGCATGGAGGCATAGCCTCCTGCCACACAGTGCATCACAGCCCGCAGCGCTGGATGTGTGAGCAGTGTCAGACGCCACGTAGCCGACGCCACTGCCAACGCCACAGCAAACGGAAGGCTTCGGCGATTGCCGAGCCGCAAAAGGCCTATGGGCCATAGCAGGTAGAAGTGCTCTTCGATGGCTAGCGACCAGAATTGCTCCGTCAGGCCCCCGGTCGGATGCGCGGCGAACTGATAGTTGCGGAAGAAGAAGAGCGACCCGACAATCTGGGATGCACTGACGTCGATCGTCACAATAAAGAACCGCAACACGCACAGCACAACTAGATAGACGGCGACAGGCGGTAATATCCGGAACGCCCTACGCAGATAGAAGACCCGTAAGCTGAAGGTTCCTGTCTTCTCCCGTTCGATCAGCAGGCGCGACGTAATTAAGTAGCCGCTCAGGACGAAGAAGACGTCCACGCCGAGAGAGCCGAGATAGATGGGCTGCCGGTTGTTCAGGGTGAGGTGCTCCACCAGCACCAACAGGATCGCTATGCCGCGCCAGCCATCGAGTACTCGAATCCGGCGCATTCAGCGTCCCATGAAGTCCCAAAATAGTGTACTCGCTATGCGATTCTCGTGGTTGTCGTTCCACTCAGGTTTGGGATGCGAATTTCTGGCCGTGATTCCTTGTACTTGCCAGGAAAGTCTTGCCAGCTGAACCGGTCGATGCAACACTGGCTTGAAGTTTGTTCGCCGGATTCGGCGGGTTGAATGGAGCGGCTTCTTTTGAACGCGAGCGCGCTTTGGTTATGGACGCCTGAGGAATCTGAAGTAGAAAGCGGCGAATACCAAGACAATGCCGATATTCACGGTAAGCCGTTCCCAGAATCGGTTTCGGAAGAACAGAACATCTACACCGACTATAACGACTGCCATCGCCACCACGTAAAGTACGACAGCAACCTGGCTGCGCATTTGAGACTCCTCGCTTATCGGTTAGATCGTCATCCCAGCACGATAACGTTTCTACGCCTATGCTGACACTCGCTCCCACGCGCCGACGGAGTCGGAATCTCTAATCTTGCTCGTCGAGGGTCTGTTTGTAGGTCTTGCCGTAGGGGTAGAAGCGTTCCTTGCGTCCTTCCTTCCACGCGGCCTTCATTTCCGGCACGGTGATGTCCCAGTCCGGGCGGCACTTTTGGAGGACTTTGCGGAGATCCTGACGGAGATCTTCGATGGTCGGCCGGCCGAAGAACCAGTAGCCGTTGTAGACCTTGTGGACGATGAGGCCCGGCGCCAGAACGATGACGTGAGGAATCATCGGATTGTGTTCCGGGTCGGTGTACTCGGCGATGTCGAGGTCTTTTTGAACGTGCCGTCCTGCATCCGAAAGGAAAGGCCAGTGTGCACCGACGCCGGAGCGGTACTCGTTGGTAGCGCCGATCGCGTCGGTGGTGATGGTGACCAGGCGGCAATATCCTACTTCCATCTCACGGTGCAGTTCCAGGAGCAGTTCGGACTGGCGGCGGTCCTTGGGACAGTAGCCTCCGCGGCCGAGGACGAGAATCATTGGATCCTGCCCCTGCAGTTCCGATAGCTTTCGGCGATTCGCGGTGTGGTCCGTGAGTTCGTAGTCAGGAAAGAGCGCGCCGGGGACAATGTCAGATCGCATGGTTGATGGGAACTCCTTTCGTCGTAAGAACGACAGCATACACGCAGGAAGTTGGATAGAGAGACTATCCCGAGTCACCTGGTGATGAGCACCATCGCGAGGCCGTGAGCGGGGACGGTGAGGTGGAGTTTGCCGTGGTCGAGGTGGATGTGCTCGGGCGGGGCCATGGCGCCGGCGGCGCGGAGGGTGGCGATCTGGGCCTGGGTGAGATCGCCGGGCGGGCGGCCCATCGCGTCGAAGGCCTTGAGCACGTTGCCGTGGTCGTCGTCGACGCGCCAGACTTCGGCGGTGGCGTTGGGCGCGACGTTCTTCAGGTCGAGGTCGAAGGTCTTAGGCGGGCCGGCGGGGAAGGTGGGCATGGTGTATTTCGCGCCGGTGCCGGTGGGTGGGGCGTAGTTCCACAGGGCGATGGCGAGTGAGCCGGGTGCGGTCGCGGTGGCGAGCGTGGAGTCGGAGTCAGTGGCGATGCGGCGGTCGCCGAGCTTGTGCAGAAGGGTGAAGATGTTGAGCGTGGGCTTGGGGATGTTGTCCGCGGCCATCAGGCCGAAGCCGCCGTAGAAGGGCGTGCGCACGACGCCCTGCTCCTCGAAGACGTCGGAGAAGGACCAATAGGCCATGCTCTGGGTAAGGCCGTCGCAGAGGCGGATGTTGTTGGCGAGCCACGGGCCCATGAAGGTGGAGTCGGTGACGTTGGGCTCGTTGGCGTAGCTGGCGTTGTACTCGGAAAAGATGAGCGGGATGTTGGGGTAGGCGGAGGCGGCGATCTCGCCGTGCACCTTTTTGACGGCGCGGAAGACCATGGTGTCGCGGGGAACATTCTCGTTGGTGCCGAGCACGTTGTCGGCGGTGTCGTTGGCGTAGACGTGGGTGGAGACGAAGTCGACGGGGACGTTTTGCGCCTTGGTGTGGGCGAGGAACGGCGCGACCCACGCGGCCTGCGCGGTGGATGGGCCGCCGATCTGCAGGCGGGGCGAGACCGCTTTGATGGCGCGCGCGGTGTGGTCGTAGAGTTCGAAGTAGGTGGGCTGTTTTGGATTGCCGACCCAGAAGTCGATGTTGGGCTCGTTCCAGACTTCGAACTTCCAGGTGGCGACTTCGTCGATGCCATAGCGCTGGATGAGGTGTTGGGCGAAGGCGGTGATCATCGCATCCCAGAGCGCGTAGTCTTTGGGCGGCCCGACGTTGGGCTTGTACCAGAAGGCGTGGAGGGCATTGGGGTCGGCGGCCATCTTCTTCGGCATGAAGCTGAGTTCGACGAAGGGGCGGACGTGCTCGGCGAGCAGGCCGTCGTAGATCTGGTCGACGTAGGAGAAGTTATAGATGGAGGTGTCGAGGGTGGCACCGGTCTGGCCGGCGGTCTGGGCGAAGTTGATGGTTTTGCGGTCGGGGTCGTAGAGGCCGACCTCGTCGTGGAAGATGGCGTGGAAACGGATGGATTGGAAATCGGTGGCCTGCTTCACCGCGCGCAGGTCGTCGCGGTAGCTTTGGCGGAGCGAGAGGATGGCGCGGCCGGAGCCGAAAGTCTGCTCCCAGAAATGCGGGAAGGGCGTGGTGGCGGCGCGGGCGTCGACGGTGAGGTGTTCCTGCGCGATCGCGAGCCCGCCGTTCGAGAGAAGCATCGAGCAACCAAGGACGAGCCAGCCAGCCATCGATTTCGTTCGCATAGCTCTACCGTATCCCTTTTGGACTTGAACCGGCGAGGGCGCTTCTTAGGCGAAGCGCCCTCTCACGGTCTGTGCGAGTTGGACTAGAAGCTGAAGCGCCCCTGGAAAGAGATGGTCCTTGAGCCCAGAGGATTGGTGTCCTGCCCGAAGTTGGCCTGGTTGACGTTGTTGCGAACCTGCCCTGGATCGAGGTTGAGCAGGTTGAACAGATTGAAGATATCGGCACGAATCTCGAACTTCGCGCTTTCGCCGAGGAGACGTGTGTTGGGCAAGCCGAACCCTTTGGTGAGCGAAGCGTCGACGTCCCTGTAGCCGGGACCGGTGAACGAATTGCGGTCCAACCCGGGATGCGGAGGAAGCGATACGTTGGCACTCGGGAAGCCGGTGCCGCTGGCGGCTTGCATCGCGGATGCGAAGTTGGGGACGTTGAAGAATTTGTTGGAGTAGGCAACCGTAGTCAGGCAGCCGGGGTAGGCAGGATTTCCAGGGATGCAGGTGGGATTATTGACGGCGGCCAGGGTTGCTGTCTGGCCGGTCAAAATACCGGCGAAGTTACTCTGGGTCTCGAAGGCTTTGTTGCTGTGATCGTTTCCTCCTCCGCCAAGGTAGTTCGGACGCACGTTGGAATAACCGCATTGAGTGCAATAGAGGGACTGCTGTATACCGTAGCTTGCGGACCAGGGGAAGCCGGTGTGGAGTTGGAGGATTCCGCTGAGGGACCAGTCGCCGGCGATTTTTTCCAACCAGCCATTGCTGCCGTGGAAGATCACCGGTTGCCAGAGTCCAAACAGCTTGAAGGATTTGCCTACGTCGAAGTCAGAGCGGCCATAGGAGAAGCCAGGACCTTCCGGGTAGTACTCGTCTTCGTAGTAGGGCCCGGAGCCGTCGGTGTCCATGCTCTTCTCCCATTGAAACTGGGCGTCGGCGGAGAAGTGACGCACAAACGGGTGTTTCAGTTCGAGCAACAGGGCGTTATTGTTGCCGCTGCCGCCGCTGGTCCAGTAATCGCCTCCGGTAATCAGCGGGTTCAGCGGAACGCCCGCCACCACCGCGGCCGAGTTCGGCGTCTGGTGGTTGATCATGTGGTGGGACGAGCTGCCTTCGTAGCCCGCTGAGGCGACGAGTTGGTGGCCGATCTGATATTCGGTGTCGAGCGAGTAGTGGTGGGAGTACTGAGTGGGAAGCGAGCCGTTCCCGGTTCCGATAACGACGACGTTTGCGTTGCCCCCGGTGGGGAGATTGGCGCTGTTATAGGTGGTGATGGCATGTGGGTTGGAAGCAAAGCCGTTCAATGAAGTCGGGCTGCTGGAGATGCCGTAGATAATGTCCGCTCCGTTGGTGCCGGGGTTGGAAGGGCTTTGGAACGAGAAGTTGACGAAGTTCTGCGTGGGCGGGTTGTTGCCCGCGTTCGATGAAATGGCGATCTCTTCCTGGTTGTAGTTGAGGCCATAGCCGCCGCGGATGGTCAGGTTCGCGTTCAGGAACAACGGGGTCCAGTTGAATCCGACCTGCGGGCCGAAGTTCGCCTTCTGTGGTGTCCAGAGATTGCCGCCGAGACGAATGGAGAGACCGGTGAACATGGCGGAGCCGGAGCCGAAGGTGGCGACGGGCAGATTGTTCTGCTTGGAGTACAGCGGGCCGAAGTAGGAGTAGCGCAGGCCGGCGTGCAGGGTCAGATTCGGGAGCGCCTTCCAGTCGTCCTGGACGAAGAAGCCGAAGAGATTCTCGCGCTCGTCGGAGCGGTTTCCGCCCGGCTGGCCGGTCACGCTGTTGAAGCCGCCGCCTTCCTGGTAAGGCGCATCGTTGAGAAAGTCCCACATGTTGTAGAAACGGTAGTTCGGGCGGTTGACGGGATTGTTGAGGTAATGGAGGTTGGTATATTCACCGCCGAATTTGACGGTATGGGGTCCGAGCACCTTGGTGGCAACATCCTTGTAGCTGTAGGTCCATTGATTGAGATCGCTGCCCAGCGCGGAGCCGAACTGCGCGGGAGAGATGCTGCCATAGTTGGCGACCTGAGCCTGGGGAAAGCCCACCGGCGCCTGCGGGTTGTCGGCGATCTCATTCCAGCGCCAGCCGGCGGCGTTGGCGCGCGCTTCGTTGAGCAGGGTGGGAGTGAAGGTGCGGTTCCAGATTACGGAGAGGGCCTCGTTGATCTGACTGTGATTGAACAGATTGTAAGCGCGGGCATTGGGGTTGTAGTTTGAGTTCCCCGATGGTACCCAGTAGATGGCAAAGGCAAGGTGATCCTTTTGGGTTACATTTGCGTCCATACGGCCGTTGTATTGGCGGTAGTAGGAGGTGAACGGATTGGTGGTTGCGTAGTCGGCGATATCCGCCACGTTCGTAAGTCCGCTGCCGATTCCCGGATTGCTGGTGGTGCCCGACGAGGTAAGGTCCTGGGTTCCGAGAGGGGTGGTCAGCGGAGAACCGATATTCAACCCTCCCGTCACGGTGCGGCAGTTGACGCCCTCGGCGAGACCGATGACGGAGCAGGTTTCGCCGGCGGTAATAATGCCCGTAGAGGTGACCGTAGAGCCGGGAAAGGTGAGGTACTTCGAAGCAATGCTATTTGCGGGAGCAAGAGCAGCGAAGGCGGGCGTCTCGTACCAGCCGGAGCCGGTATTGGTGGAACTGTTGGGGGACGATTCGAACGCGAAGAAGGCGAAGAGCTTGTCTTTGAGGATTGGTCCGCCGAGGCTGCCGCCGTACTGGTTGAAGCGTTGGGTATCGCGAACCGGTTTGCCGACGACACTGCCCGTGGCATCATGGATGGCTCGCTGGTAGGCGTTCAGACCGGGGCGATGAAGTGCGATGAAGGCGCTGCCATGCAGTTGGTTGGTGCCGCTCTTGGAGGTGACCAGAGTCTCTGCGCCGCTGAAGCGGCCGTTCTCCGCGTCATAGTCGTTGGTGACGACCCGGACGTTGTCGATCGAATCCTCGGTTGGGGTGATGATGCTGGCACCGCCCCACACTGCGCTGACCGTGCTGATGCCGTCGATGGAGATACCGTTATTCTCGTTCTGTTGACCATTTGCGTTGGCCTGAGGACGATTCTCGGTGGGGGCCGTACCGCCCGCTCCGGATCCGCCGGGACCTTGATTTCCGGGAATGGCGTAGACTCCGCCACCGGAACCCTGCGATCCATCGCTGACGACACCAGGCGCGAGTTGGGTCAGCGTGAGCACATCACGGTTGAAGGATGGCATGTGCTCGATCTCATTGCTATTGACGGTTCCACCGATGTTTGAAGTTTCGGTATCGACCGCAGACTGCGTCTCGCCCGAGACGGTGATGGTCGTCGCCTGTTCGCCGAGGACAAGCTGCACGTTGACGGAATTGGCCTGCTCCGGGATGACCTGCAGATTCTGAATGACCTTCTGCTGGAAGCCGGGGGCGGTGACCGTCAGCGTGAACTGGTCTGCGGGAAGGGCGTTGAAGTTGTACACGCCGGCGGCGTCGGAGGTGGCTGTAAGCGTATGGTTGGTCGCGTTGTCCTTCAGCGTGAGTTGAGCGTTCAGGACAACGGCGTTGTCCGGGTCAGTGACCGTGCCTTGTATGGAAGTGCGGAACTGCGCCTTTGCCGAAACGCCGGCTAACAGAATGAGAACTACACCTGCGATCCTTACCAGTGCCGTGATTCTCTTGTTCATACTGCCTCCAAAGCGGTTTGTCGCTGACAAGCGGTCGTGAACTGGCCGTGTTTACACGACCAACCGCGTGTCGAAGCGGAGTGGCGAGTTTCGACCGGCGCCAGGACAGCGCAGGTGCCGGGTCACACAACGAATTCTTGGCAGGTTGGTTGGGGAGATGCCCGGAAAGGGCACGTACCTCAGCAATCAAGCCAGATACACCCTCCTGCCTCGGCGACTTCACGAATCAGAGAGGGAATCTGTCCAGAATGAAGATGGGATTGAGGAATCACTGGGAAAGGTTGTTCAGCCGACGAAGAATCGTGAATATTGTTGGCGCTGCGGCAGACCAAAAGTGGTCAGTCCTGTGCGACTTGCGAATACTCTCGCAGGAATACCGACAAGCTAGCGCTTGTCGAAGTCCAGGCTGTAGAGGTTGCCGGTGGAGGTGCGGGCGCGAACCAGCGGCAGGTTGTCGGGGGTGATGCCGACGAAGAAGTAGTCAGCGGTGTCACCGGCGCGGAAGGCGGAGAGATCCGCGATCTGCTCAAGATGTCCGTCCGGCACGGAGACACGGTAGATCGGCTGGGTGTCGGCCATGAAGGCGTGAATGTAGATGGCCTTGCTGTCCGCGGACCAGACCGGGTCGGCCACCGACGTGGTCGCCAGCGTGGACCAGGCGCGAGTCGCGACGTCGTAGATCATCAGGCGGCGCTGATCGAGGGAGAGCGCCGCAATGGAACGGCCGTCCGGCGACCAGCGCGGGCTGAAGAGGCCGTCGGAGCCGGGGATCTCGGTTGTCTGATGCGTTGCCAGGTTGAGGATCTGGAGGTTGCGTGGGCCGTTTTCTTTGCCCATGAGATCGGTGACGCGTCCGAAGACGAGCGACTGGCCATCGGCCGACCACGAGGGGTCACCGGCGTTGCGGTCTTCCTTCAGCAACTGCTCCGGTGTGCCGCCGTCCGCGCTGATGCGATAGATCTGCCACGCCTGGCCTGGTTCGCGAGCCATCATGGCAAGTTGATGACCGTCCGGCGACCAGTAGGCGAGGAAGACCTGCAGAGAGTCGGGCGTGAGTTGAATTTTTTCGGTTCCGTTGACGCGGGCGCGCCAGAGATGCCCATTGAGGTCGGGCCAGGCCACCCACTGCGCATCGCGCGAGTAGCTGATCCGGCTTGCGGCGGAGAGGAAGTTGTGGGTCGGCAGGAATTCGTGGGCCTGCGGATCGTAGCGCTGCGTCTCGGAGCGGCTGTCGAGCCCGAGGAAGAAGATGCGATGGCCGGTGCGATCGGCAACCGGAGCCTCAAAGCTCAGCGGCCCGTTGGTGACCTGCACGGGATCGGCGGTGCGCGTGCCGTCCAGCTTCCATAGATCGATGTTGTCGCCGTGGGTGGATTGGAAGACGTAGTACTTGCCGTCGGCAGTCCATGTGCCGCAGCACTCTGATGCGGGGCGGGTCCAGTTGGGAAGAATCGGATGAGGGGTGTGGTCCGATACCGAAAGTTCCCATAGCGACAGAGTGTGGTTGATGGGATCGAGCACGGTGAAGCGGAGCAGTTTGCCGGAAGGAGACCAGCGGAGCCAGAAGGCGCGTCCGATGGGGAGAGTGGCAAACGGGGTGGAGGTGCCGTCCTTGAGGTTAGTAACCGCAAGTTCGTTTCCGGCGGCGTAGAGGATGCCCTTGCCGTCCGGCATCCAGGTGGCGTCGTGGGCGAGGATGTTGGAGACTCGCAGCGCCGATCCGCCGCTGGTGGGAACGACCCACAGCGGCTGCTCCGACTCAGGCGACAGGTGGCTGCGGAGCAAGAGGCTGGAGCCGTCGGGGGAGATGTCGCCCAGAGATGGGGACGCGATCTCGCCGGGCAGCGGTACCGGCTGGGTGTCGCCCAGGTTGATCGAAATCTGCGAAAGTGCGGGGCGTCCTTCTGAGATCACGAGGGCGTAGATGTGGATGCCGTCGGTGGTGGCTGCGGGAAGGTTCTCCATGGAGGGAGCGCCGGGGGAAATTCTGCCGTTCTGCGTAACCTGGGTGATGCGGACGAGAGAGCTCGGGCTGCGGGAGCCGGCGAAGTAGTATCCGAAGGCCGCAGCGAGGACAGCGGTGATTCCAAGCAGGACCCAGACTACCGGGGAGCGCAACAGACCTTTGCCGGAGGACTTTGTATCCGCCTCCGGCACGGCGGCTGCGGGCGCTTCCGCCGGTCGTGGGAAAGTGGCCGGATCCGATGGAGCAGTCGGGGCAGAGACAGGGGCGACCGGCGCGATGAAGCGATAGCCGCGGCGGGCGAGGGTCTCAACATAGCGCGGGCTGTCGGCGGAGTCGCCCAATGCCTCGCGCACCTTGTTGACTGCGGTGCCGAGCGAGTGCTCGAAGTCGACGGTGGTGTCCGGTCCCCACACCCGGGACTGCAGTTCTTCGCGCGTGACGACCTCGCCGGGACGCTCGAGCAGGGCTGCAAGTACTTTGAATGGCTGAGTTTGGATCTTGATTCGCCGGCCAGCCTTCCAAAGCTCGCCGGTTTGCAGGTCGACCTCGTACACCCCGAAACTCGTTTTGGTGGAGGGCCCTGCAGTAGGGACCATGGGTAAAACCTCGACCACTGAATCTATCACGGAGGCCTAAGCCTCGTCTTCCCCATTTGAAACTGGCCGGGAGGGGGAGTTTGGAACCATTCAATTTCAGTTGAAATATTGCTGCAAGTGACACACAAATAAATGGCTTAACAAATGATACAGAATAGAAAAACAATTGGGCATCAGACGATTGCGAATACCGACTGAACTTTAGGATGTTTAGCCCGCGCCTATCAATCCAGATTTTTCCAGTGCGCGATTCGTTTCGCATCTTTGGAGGCACCACCATGGCAACATCCCCATTTCGCAATGCCAATCTTCTTTCTCGGCTCGCCGGCAGAGTCATGCTACTTGCTGGTCTTATCGCCGCGGTTCTGACTTTGGCGTCGTCACCGAGCGAGGCTCAGAGCGACACCGGCCGAATCACGGGCACCGTTTATGATGCGACCGGCGCGATCCTCCCCGGCGCGACCGTCACCCTGACCAACACCGCGACCGGCGCTTCGCAATCCGTCCCGGCAGGCTCGGACGGAGGGTTCAACTTTGCGGCGGTCATGCGTGGCAACTATAAGGTGGATGTCACCAATTCCGGGTTCTCGTCCCAGACACAGACCCTGGACCTGCAGGTGTCGCAGGTCGCGAACCTTAACTTCAAGCTGACGGCAGGAGCGACGACAACGACGGTCGACGTGACCAGCAGCGAGCCGATCGTGGACGTGTCCACGTCTTCGACTGGAGCGGTGGTCGAGGGCAAGCAGGTGAGCGACCTGCCGCTGAACGGGCGGAACTTTACCCAGCTCGCGTTGCTGACCCCGGGTGTCACGCGCGGCGGTTTTAATAGCGATGCCAGCGGTCGCAACGGCAATGTTGAGAACTTCCGCTACAGCGAGAGTGGCGGCGCGGCCATCTCGGCGAATGGACTTCGCCAGCAGTCCAACAATTTCCTGCTCGACGGCGTCGACAACAATGAGTCGCTGGTGAACAGCATCGTCTTCTTCACGCCGCCTGAGGCCATCGACCAGTTCCGCGTGACCACCTCGGTTGCGCCGGCGGAGTTCGGTCGGGCCGGTGGAGCGATCGTCAACAACTCTGTGAAGTCGGGCACCGACAGCATTCACGGGACCGCGTTCGGATATTTCCGCGACCAGGTGTTCGACGCCAATCCCAATTACTTCGCACCGACGCAAAAAGCACCGGGCTTTCAACGGAAGCAGTTCGGCTTCGCGGCCGGCGGTCCGATCTGGAAGAATCGGCTGTTCCTGTTTGGCGACTACCAGGCGTATCGGCAGAAGCAGCCGCAGGACTCCGGCTACTACACGGTTCCGACCGCATTGATGCGTCAAGGCAACTTCAGTGAGTTGCTGGGCCAGAACGTCACCACGGCGCCGAGCCAGTTCAGCTCGGTGACGGGATGCAGTGCCTCTACCGTTGTCCTGGGCGCGATCTACGACCCGACCACGTGCCAGCCGTTCTCCGGCAACATCATCCCCTCCGGCCGCATCAACGCGGCGGGCCTGAAGTATCTGAACGCCTTTCCGTCGGTGAGCCGCAGCGGCGTCCTCAATAACTTTTACTCCGTCCGGGAGGCGATCCGGAACTTCAACGACTTCGATGTGCGGTTGGATTGGCACGCGTCGCAGAAGGACGCTCTGTTTGCGCGCTACAGCTACGGGCAGGACATCTTCAACGTCAACAGCCTCTTCGCAACGCTGCCCGCAGGGTTTGCATCTGGCGCGAACGAGAGCCATCCGCGCGGACTCGGCGCAGGCTACACGCGCACGTTCACCGCGAATATCGTCAATGAGTTCCGCTTCGGTTATGTGCGTCCGCAGTTTGCCTACATCAACCCGGAGGAGGGCACGCCCGTCTCGGCGAACCTGGGAATCGTGAATGCGAACCGCAACGCGCTGCTGGGCGGCGGGGCTCTGATCGGCGGCAGCAACTCGCAGATCGAATACACCGGCGACGGCGGACCGTATGATGTGCCGGAGAAAACCTTCCAGTACGCCGACGCGGTCACGTGGAGTCACGGCCGCAACACGTTCAAGTTCGGCGCGAACATTATTCACCGGGAGGTCGACTTCTTCCAGGGCAACGACGCCAAGGGCTACTTCATTCTGGGCGGCGTGAACTATCCGGGAACGGGTCGCTTCACGGGGTACGAGACGTCCGAGATTCTTGCGGGCTTCTCCGATTATGAGATTGGCGCGGCCAGCACGTTCTTCAAAACCGTCAACTGGGAGACGGGCTACTTTGGGCAAGACGACTTCAAAGTTAATGCGCGGCTCACGCTGAACCTCGGGCTTCGCTACGATCTGTACACCTATCCTTATGAAGACGGCAACAACCAGGCGAACTACTCGTTCGCCACGGGTACGTTGCTGATCGCGGGCCAGAATGGCGCTTCGCGCTCGTTGATCAACACGGACAAGAACAACATTGCGCCGCGCATCGGCTTTGCGTATGACGTGTTTGGCAACGGGCGCACCTCGCTGCGTGGCGGATATGGGATCTTCTACTTCCTCGATCGCGGCGGCGTGAACAACCAGCTCAGCAATAATCCTGGATATAACGGCATTGCGCAGTACACCGCGGCGAATGGATACCGCATCACGTTCACCGGGCAAGGACCTGCCGGCAACAATAACTCTGCGGTCGCAACCGCGGCGCTTCCACTACCGGTGTTTGGCGCCGGAGCGGCGGCCTCAACCAACCTGGCCAATGCTTCGGTGATCGCGGAACCACCGAATAACCAAAACGGCCAGGTGTCGGAGTACAACCTGCAGGTGGAGCAGCAGGTCGGCAAAGCGACGTCCGTCAACATTGCGTACGTCGGCACGCTGGGCCAGCACCTGATGACTTGGTACAACGCCAATGCTCCGGTGCTGAACGGCACGGGTGCAGGCCTCTACGCCAACCGCGGCACGATCACCGAAGGCTTGGCCGGCGGCTCGTCGCACTACAACGGCCTGCAGGTGTTCCTCAACCACAGGATGAGTGGGGGTCTGCAAACGACCGTTGCCTACACCTGGTCACACACGCTGGATAATTCGGCGGGCGCGTTTGTGGGCGGCACATCGCCAGCGAACAATCCGGAGAGCAACCGCATGTTCATCACGTCGCAGGGGCTGAACCTGCACGCGAACTACGGTAATTCCGATCAGGATCAACGTCACGTCTTCGTTGCCAGCGCGCTGTACGAACTTCCGTTCGGACGCGGCAGAATGTTTGGCGGGAATATCAACCGCGGTGTCGATGAGGTGTTGGGAGGATGGCAGCTCAACGGCATCGAGAGTCTTGCTACCGGCAACCCGCTCGATTTCAGCACCAGCGGAATCGGCAATCTGGACAACCGGCCAGACCTGATTTCGTACAAGCGAGTGCCGCGCACGCTGCTGGGCGGCACTTCCAATGCGAACAACGACAACTGGTTTACCGGCGTCTTTGCTGCTCCTCCGCTGGACTCCGCCAATATCCCGGTGCGTCCCGGCAATCTCGGGCGCAACTTCTTCCATGGGCCTGGCTACAACCGCACCGACGTCAGCCTGTTCAAGGACTTCCCCATAACGGAACGCGTGAAGATGGAGTTTCGTGCGCAGGCGTATAACGTCTTCAATCATCCGCAGTTCAACAATCCGGACACCAATATCCACGACGGCGTGAATGTAGCCGGTTCGACGACGCAGTGGACGACCGGTGTGAACACAAACGGGTTTGGAACGATCAACAGCATCCGGCAGTACTCGGAGCGCCAGTTGGAGTTCGCGGCTCACATCAGCTTCTAACTTCGCCTTCCACCATGCGGCGGCATCCGGCTCTCACTTGGGTGCCGCCGTTTTTTCGAAAGGGATCCGACGACGATGAGTTGGAAGCGCGAGTTGCGGTTTGCATTGATCTCTGTGTCCCTGGTCGCAGGGGGCTTGAGCCCGGCCCTGAGCGTTCAGGCACAGACTCCGAGCGCGCCGGAACAACCCTCTATCGCGAAGATCGATCCTCCCAACTGGTGGGCGAGCCTCCCCAGGCCCATGCTTTTGGTGAAGGGCGAGCATCTCGATGGAGCGCGCTTCACGCTCAGCGATCCGAACCTCACGATTGAACACACACGCATCTCCACCAACGGCCATTGGGCGGAGCTGTGGTTGAGCGGGTCACCGGTGGAGGCGGAGACGATTCAGATTGCCGCCCAGCGCGATGGCGCGCACACCACTGCGTCGTATACCTTCGCGGCTCGGCGAAGTCCGCAGGATGGCTTTGCGGGGTTCTCCTCCGCAGACGTGATGTACCTGATCATGACGGACCGCTTCGCCGACGGCGACACGGCGAACGACGAGAGCGCTGCTGAGCAGGCGAAACCCCGCGGCTGGCACGGCGGCGATCTGCGCGGCATCCTTGAGCACCTCGACTATCTTCAGCAGCTTGGCATCACCACGGTATGGATCACGCCGGTGTATCAGAATCGCGGACCCCAGAGCTACCACGGCTATGGCGCCACCGATATGTATGCGGTCGACCCACACTTCGGCACACTCGACGATCTGAAGGCGCTCGCTGCGGCACTGCACCAGCGCGGCATGAAGCTCGTTCTCGATATGGTGCCGAATCACGTAGGTGCGATGCATCCGTGGGTCGACGACGAACCGGAGCCGGACTGGTTCCACGGGACGAAGGAGCAGCATACAGAGTCGAACGGCGACTTCAAGCCGCTGGTTGATCCCCACTCGACATTGCGCGATCGCCGTGCGATCACCGATGGATGGTTCGTTAATGTTCTTCCTGATCTCAACCAGGAGAATCCCGCGGTCGCACAATATCTCGATCAGAACGCCATCTGGTGGACCGAAGAGACGGGGCTGGACGGCATCCGCCTGGATACATTTCCTTATGTTGGGCGCGAGTTCTGGCACGGCTTTCATGAGCAGTTGCACGCGCTCCATCCCAGGCTGACGACGGTGGGCGAGATCAGCGGCTCCGATCCGACCATCAACTCCGCATTTGCCGGTGGGGTGAAGCGGACGGGCGCCGATCTCTCCGTCGACACCGGCCTCGACACTCCGTTTGACTATCCGGGGTACCACGCTTTGCGCGATGTGTTTCTGAAGGACGCGCCGATGAGCCGGCTCGGCGATCTGCTGCGGCTCGACGATCTTTATCCGCATCCTGAACGCCTGGTGACGTTCCTGGGCAACCACGACGTGACGCGATTCATGAATGAACCAGGCGCTACGCTGCAGCGGCTCACGCTGGCGCTCACCGTGCTGACGACGATGCGCGGCATGCCGGAGATTTATTCCGGCGACGAGATTGCGATGAAGGGCGGCGATGATCCGGATAACCGCCGCGACTTCCCGGGTGGCTTTCCTTCGTCGACCGCGCACGCGTTCACCGCCAGCGGGCGCACGCCCGAACAGCAGCAGGCGTTCGCGACGCTACAGAATCTGCTGACGATTCGGCGACTGCATCCGGCGCTGCAATCCGGCGACGAGCAGACGCTGCGCGCCGACGGCGATGTACTCGTGTTTGCGCGGACGCTGTCGGCTTCGATCAGGACGCAACACATTCTGGTCGCCGTCAACAAAGGACACGTCGCCCAGGACTTCACGATGAGCACCGACGACACCGCACTCGCAGGGATGCAGCACGTAAAGCCGCTTCAGGGCGATCATCAGGCTCTGTCCATGGCTCCGCATGCGATCTCGCTGCACCTCGCAGCCGAGTCTGCCGCCATCTTCGAACTGCACTAACTACCGCAGCACAGGGAATTCATCCATGAAAACCGCCAGACTTCTCCTCATCGCCAGTCTCCTGCTTCCACAGTTCGCGCTCGCGCAGACTTCCGCAATCGCGCCGGCTGATTTGCACCGGACGGCGATGCCGTCGCATGATTCGACCTGGTGGAAACACGCGGTGATCTATGAGATTTACCCGCGATCGTTTCAGGATTCGAACGGCGATGGGGTTGGCGACCTGAGCGGCATCACGCAACGGCTCGACTATCTGAAGAACCTCGGAGTCGACGCAATCTGGATCTCGCCAATGTATCCGTCTCCGCAGGTTGATTTTGGCTATGACATCTCGAACTACGAGGATGTGGACCCGCAATACGGTACGCTCGCGGATTTCGACCGTCTGGTGGCGGACGGCAAACAGCGGAATATTCGCGTGATTCTGGACATGGTGCTGAACCACACTTCCGACAAGCACCAGTGGTTCGTCGATGCTGCTAGTTCACGCACCAATCCCAAGCACAGCTGGTACTGCTGGAGCGATGGTGTTGCGGCGAATGCGCCCGTGGTCACCGACTACCAGAAGCGTTTCGAGCACGAGGGTATGGTCCCGCCGAATAACTGGACTTCGCTCTTCGGCGGGTCGGCGTGGGAATGGGTGCCGCAGGTGCATCAGTTCTACTATCACAAGTTCTACAAGCAGCAGCCCGATCTGAATTGGCGTAATCCGGACGTTGAGAAGGCGATGTTTGACACCATGCGTTTCTGGCTCGACCGCGGCGTTGCCGGCTTCCGCCTGGACGCGATTCCTTCGCTGTTTGAAGACCCGCAGATGCGGAATGAGAAGGACCTCGGTGGCACGAACGCGCAAGGCGATCCGAATCTCGACGACTCACTGACGAATAATCTTCCCGAGGTTCATGAGGTGATTCGCCGCATGCGGGAGATGGTCGCGACGTATCCCGGCGACCGTGTTTTGATCGGAGAGACGTATTTGCCCAACACCGCTGAACTCGATACATGGTACGGCGGTATGCAGAAGAATGAACTGCAGCTGCCGATGGATATGCTGCTCGGCTTCTCCAACAAGCTGGATGTATCCGCATTTCGCAAGTACATCGAGGAGGCAGAGACTGAACTGCACGGGTCACAGCCTCTCTTCGTCTTCGACAATCACGACAACGTACGCTCACTCGATCGTTATGGAGACGGGGTACACAATCAGCAGATTGCGAAGGTGCTGGGGGCGGTTCTGCTGACCACTCGTGCAACTGCGCTGATGTATTACGGGGAAGAGCTAGGCATGAAGACGTCGACGCCTACGCGACGCGAGGAGGTCAAAGATCCCATCGGCATCACGGGCTGGCCGAAGGAGAAAGGACGGGACGGCGAACGCACGCCGATGCAGTGGGACAACTCGAACCGGCAGGCTGGGTTCAGCAGCGATCCGCACACCTGGCTGCCGGTTGCGGACAATTATGCGGCGATCAATGTCGCGTCAGAAACGAAGGATCCCGACTCGCTGCTGAATTGGTATGAGCAACTGATTCGCCTGCGGCGGGAGATTCCCGCGCTGCACGACGGCGGGATTCAGATGCTCGACGCTGGAAATCCCAATGTGCTTTCGTATGTCAGGACTGCTGTTCAAGGTGGCCGCCCAGTCGTCGTGGTGTTGAATATGTCGGCGACTCCGCAGTCGCTCTCGTTGCACCTGCCCGGCCAATCCGCAGAGATGCAAAAGGCAAAGACGTTGCTGAAGAGTCCGGACACCGCCGATCCCGGTTCGCTGGGAGATATTCAGCTAGTGCCATTCGGCGTTTATATCGGCGAAGTTCAGTAGGGACGAGCAGCGGAGAGGCGAGTGTGGTGCGTCACGTATCGGAGCGTGGGAAAAAGACCCGGGGCTAAAGCCCGACGATTTATGTGCCGTTGACCGCGGGCTAAAGCCCGCTGCTAATCCGAAAAGCAAATACGGAGATTCTGGAGCTTCGCTCCAGAATGACGACGGCTAGATATAGCGACGACAGTTAGATGCGAAACACTACACTAAGCGGGCATCGAGATTTGCACCAGGTTGTGCATGGGTGGCAGCGATTTCTTCAGCAGCATGTTGGCCGACGGAACGCCGGTGCGGGCGTAGGACTTTTCGCAGTCCGCCGTGGAGGGGCCGCGCATGTTGCCTTCCATGTAGGCCAGTCCGGGGCAACGGCTGCAGCTGGCAACGTGGTTGCAGGACGAACAGGTGGGCAGGTCGCGCAGGGTGACCGATCGCAGCTCGTTCAGGGCGGAGGAGCCGTACCAGATGTCGTGGAAGGTCTGAGTGCGCAGATTGCCGCAAGGCATGGGGAACTGCACGCAGGGATAGACGTCGCCAAAGGGCGAGATGTAGGCCAGGGTGTGGCCGGCGCTGCAGCTATGTCCGTCGAGGTCGTCCTCGTCCGGAGCGGTCGAGGGAGCGCAGTATTCGCCGACGTTGCCGACCAGTTCCTCGGTGCGGAAGACCTCCTCCAGCTCCTTTCCGGAGAGGCCGAGGCTGAGGATGGAGCGGTCGCCGTTGAGCATGGGCGTGATGGTGGGATCGATGACGAAGGAGACGCCGAGTTCCTTGGCGAGCTTCTGGACGTGGCGGCCGTCGGTGACGTTGTGCTTCATGAGCACATTAGTGATGGAGACTTTGAGGCCGATCGCGGTCATGCGGCGGATGGCGTCGAGAGTGCGCTTAAGGGAGCCGGGCAGCTTGGTGATGGCGTCGTGGATCTCGGGGCGATGCGAGTAGACAGAGATCTGGATCTGCTCGATGCCGAGGTCCTTGAGGCGCTGCGCTTCCTTGGGGCCGATCATGACGGCGTTGGTTTTGAGCTTGACGTTGAAGCGCAGGGAGCGGGCGTACTCGAGGATTTCGAAGCAGTCGCGGCGCAGGAGGGGCTCGCCGCCGGAGATGCTGAGGAAGAAGGTGCCAGTGTTTGCGAGTTGCTTGAGCACGCCCTTGATTTCTTCAGTGCTCATCTCGCCCTTGAGGTCGTGGTCGAGATAGCAGTGGACGCAGCGTTCGTTGCAGCGCCACGTGATGTCAAGGTGCGCGCTCAACGGGATGCCCAAGGCACTCGCTTTTTGGTTCATCTCGTCAAGCAGGCTCAAATGGAAGCTCCTTACTGCAGGATCGGTTGATCGGAGACAACGAGGATGCCGTGTTCGGCGAGCTGACCAACGAACTCCTCTGCATCTGCGCGAGCCTGCTCGGGAGTGATATCGAATTCGGTGCAAACCTTCTCGTCGACGATGCGGGAGAGCAGTGTCTGGCCGTCCGCGTTTTCCCAGATGACCGAGCCGGTGGGGTTGAGCGAGAAGAGCGTGGAGTCGAGGGTGGACATGATGATCGTCTCCTCGCCGAGCAGACGGGAGGCGATGGTGGTGGCTTTGGCGACGTACTTATCGGCAAACGGCATCGTGTTATCCAATCCGTTCCCAGACACGCTGGTCGGGGAAGAACGTAAGTTGATAGACAGGCACGGTGGCCACAAAGGCGCAGCACGCGTCGAAGACCAGGCGCACTAATTCGGCATCGTGCGCGAAGAAGAGGATGTTGCGCATCAGGCGGCGGATGGCTTCGGCTGGTTCGACTGGCGTGATGCGATTCTCGGGCCCCTTGGCCAGCAGGTATACGGCGGCGATGGGGGCGGAGATGTTCTTGCCGGGTGCGCCGAACTCGCCGGCGAAGGGGGTGCCGTAGGCAAGATACTGCGAGCCGATCTTGCGGACGTAGGAGGCCTCGTCGGTGAGGAGTTCGACGTCGGGCGGCGCGAGGCGGGCCATGGTGGTCTTGCCGGCTTCCGACAGACCGGAGAACAGGTAGGCTTTGCCGTTGCGCACGCCACTGGAGGCGTGGAGCAGAAAGCCGCCGGAGTGGGCCAGCACGAGGGTATGGCAGATGCGCAGGACGGAATCGATGGAGTAGGGATTGGGCGACTGGCGAATAAGGCCCCGGCGGGTTGCCGGGTCCCAGGTGGCGCGGAAGTCGCCGCGCTCCATCCGCCACTGGCCATCTTCCAGCCAGACTTCGGCGTCAGCGTCGACATCGAACATGCCGGGCGGGACGAGGTCGACGTCGAACGTGAATTCCGGGGTCATGCCTGCCTTGAAGTAGTCCGAAAAGCGCGCGCTGAGAATGTCGACGAACTCTGGATCGCTGGTGTGCAACGCGATCGGGATGCCGCCAATCTCAATGACGACCTCGTGGCCGGTTTCAACGCTGGTTTGTGCCATTCGTGTTCCTGATCCTACAGCAAATCCTTTGTTTCGAGGCGAGAATTACCCAGGGGAAACACCATCGCTCGAAGTCGTGCCGGCAGATTCGCCACGAGTAAAAGAAGGCGTAAACAGAAGTCGGAACGCCGCAAAAAGAACGCTGCGTTGCGCTGCCAAAACGAGAAGCCCACCGGGACGGACCGGCCGTTACGAGAGATGCTGGTCACCTGCCCCACAATCTCATGTGGGCTGACCGGCAGATCACGGGAGGGAAGCGAATCTCCCTGCGTGATTACGTGATCCTGCGCAACGGACACAACGCGGTGGGCGACAAGTCCTCCTTCTCGGCGAAAGAGAACGATCTGTCGGGGCTGCAACTCGGCTAAGTTACATCTCTGAACGGTTACGATGTCACCGGGCCAGACGGCTGGAAGCATGCTGGTTCCGGTTAGTTTGAGGCTTACTTCGCCGGAAGTACGAGCTACGGCTGAGATTAACTCACAGCAAGCAGCGCGGCGCTGAGCCTCAGCATCCATCGGCGGTCCTCAGGAGGCCTTCCGGTTATGTTTGCAGCTTGCCTGGGTGGTCTGCACCTTGCCACAGGACATCGCCAGCGTTTCGAACACGCGCTCGAACCGGACCTCGGGCTTCTCGTACGGCTTTCTTAAGCTGCGCTCGCCGTGTGCTGCCGGGTTGGCCTGAACTCTTTTTTCCGAATGATTCATTTGATCTATCGCTCCGTGTAAAGCCCTGATTGAGTTCGCCTAGTGGTTATGCACGGCCGCCAGGGTGGCCGGCCATGCTCGGGGATCGAAGTTTACGGAACTGACTGCAATGTCTGGACAGCGCAGTTAGCTGTGCCCGTCCCCGTGGTCCCGTTGCCGTTGCAGACCTGGTTGCCGCGGGTTGAGTAGTAGATCTGGGACTCGCCCGTGGTGAGGGAGTTGTTGTCGATGATGATTCCGGTGGTTCCGCCGGTGGCGGCAATACCCGCCGTCGCCGAGGCGATGGCGGTTCCGGAGGGGAATCCGCCCGTTACGTTGTAATTATAGAGACAGGCGCCGGTGCATGCCGGTGTGCCCCCACCGGTTCCCCCTGACGCCACGCTGAGGAAGAGCCAATCCTGAATGTCGGTCACCACTGCTCCGCTGGTGTGAGTGGTGGCTGTTGTGCCAAGTGCACCCCGTGTAAGGCCCGTCAGATTGACGGTACCGACGCCGCCGCCTGTAGTCGCGAGTTTGATAATCTCCGAGTCAATCTGGATGTAGTCGCTGTTTGCCTCGCCTGCGCCTGACGCAAGGGTGGCGGTGGTCTGGCCAGCCGTCATAGTTGCGGTGATGGTTGTCGCGGACTTGGTGCCCAGGAATTCCGTGACCGGGGAACAGTTGGCGGCGGTGGAGGGGTCCGCGGTTGAGGCCGTAGTGACAGTGCCAGTGGCGACCGCGATTTGATACAGCCTTGAAGCTGTACCGGTAGTATGGACGCCGCAGACGTACATGTTGCCGGTCGTTCCGTTCCCGGTGTAATGAATGTTGTCAAAGTCGCCATCGTACAAGGTGACCGTAGTCGCGGAACCGGTGCCTGACGAGACGAGATAGGTTGTGGTTGCCGCAGCGGCCGCGAGGAAGTTGGTTGGGAACTTCTCGACCAGCGCGGTTGATGCGGCGCTGTCGCCGACGAAGACGTATACCACGGGCGTGGCGGGAGTGGAGTCAACGAGTGGTGCGTCCACGATGCCCGTGCTACCTGCATGGGAAAGCGTCGCGGATGCTATTGCGGCCGCTGTGCCAGTAGTGTTCACACGGTACAGCTTCCCGCCGGCGTCTGCGGCAAAGACGTCTGTCGAAACCGGGTCGTAGACGGGGCTGGTGACCTTAGTCGTACCAAGGGGAGTGGGCCAGCCGGTGCCGACTGTCTCGGCTGGTGTGCCCTCGAATCCGCCGGTGAATTTATGGAGGTTGCCGCTGTCGTCACCCACGAACATCGTGTCGGCGCCAGTGCCGTAGTAGATGTTGAAGGGCGAGGAGTTGGTGTCGTTGTGGGTGCCGTTCAAGGCGATGGTGGTGTAGCAGGGAGCGGCGCAGGTGCGGTAATTTGCGTTGGTTACTGACGTCGGAAGTCCGGGGAGGACGTTCGTCTCGGTGTGGATGGTGAGTGTCTGGCTGCCCGTGCCGGTCGCAGCCGTTGTCAAGGTGCCGGTGGTTGCACTGGTTACCGTGGCGATGTAATCGTTCCCCGGAATTCCCGTTCCGCTGATCGGCGCTCCTACGTCAGCTGCGCTGAGGGTTCCCACCGTCAAGGTGAAGTTGACAGTGGAATTGAGGGTGGCGGTGACCGTAGCATTCGCCGTTGGGCCAGGTGCCCATTTCAGAAAGACGAGGCTTGCGGTGGTGCCGACGGACTGGACGTAAGCGATCTGGCTGCCGTCCGCGGACAGGATGGGCGAGAGGCCGGTAGTTCCACCGGTGTTGTAAGCCCATTGGACTGAGGGGCCGGTGGCCGAGGTGCAGGTTCCGCCACCATAGATGTTGGTATAGGAAATCAGCGTAGGTTGGGTGGCGCTTCCCAACAACCCAGTCGGATAAACAACGTAATCGCTGCAACTTCCAGAGTTCGTGGTGAAGTCGTACTTGGCGGGATAGGAATTCACCAGGAGCGCGCCGGTGGCTCCGGTCGCCATGCTCCAGTCTTTGTGCAACTCACCAGCCGGGGATTTCTTCTTGAAGTCGGGAACGAACGGCTTCCACCCTGAACCACGGAGTCGCCTGGATTCGAAGTTTCGAATATCGACTTCCTGGGACGAAGGTCCCTGTGCGGGGAGGCCCTTTTTCAACTGCTGGAGCACGTAGCGCGGCTCAGTGACGATCTTGGACCATTGATCGTAGGTGCCGTTTTTGACCGCATCTTCCTGGGTGCCAGGGTTGGAGAAGACCAGGTGATGGTGCGTCCAGTCGTCCGCCAGACCGGTAATTTTCGCATTGCCGACGTGAACTGCCGGGGACTGTTGTCCCTGCATGGGACTGCTGAAAGCTCCGACCATCAGGAGCAGCACAGTGGTGGCCGATGGCTTCAGGACAAACGATTTTGCAATCTGCATAACTCGAACTCTCCGATTCCTTGCTGCAGTTAGTTGCCATGTGAACTCGAACGCACAGACGAATCCTGTTGCGATGGCGATCACGCAGTCTTGTGGTACATGCTTGTAGTGCATGAAGGGCCGATTTCGGTCCAGGGGAATGGAATCTCGGAGAGGATTCCCCCATGTCGCGTGGATTGAGGATCAGTTTACTGCACCGTCTCAATGTGGCAAGAATAAAACTCTGTGTAAATCTATGCGATACAACCGATATAGGCCATTTTCGAACAATGGTGGTATTTCCGGGCTTGCTGTAGACGTGTCTAAGTTGGTACGCCAGTTTGAATTTGTTCCCGCGTCAACGCCCCACCAGGTTGGAAAGCAGCCGCAAAGGCCGGAGCATGTAGACCTGCCAGCGCCGGTGAAGGCCGAACTTCGCGGCAAATTTGTAGTCCGGCTCAATCACTCGTCCCGACAGGATGCGGAGGTGACGCAACCGGCGATGAAGGCGAGCGCGGCCCGGTGCTTCAATCTCCAGATAGAACGCGTGCAGGCTGCCCCAACCCAGGGTCTCGGACCGCTGCGTCAGCAACTGCTGCCAGAGGCGATCGGCAAGCTGGTTCAGACGCGCAGTCTGTGTCGGAGACGAGTACGTTGCGAACGGCACCTTGAGCTCCGGTTCCAGACGCCGCGCCATCGCGAGTCCAAGCGTCACGAGGTCACCAAGCCCAGCCACTTCGGGCCGAAGCTGTGCTGCCTCTTCGCCCGCCAGCTTCTGGAAAGCCAGCTTGAGATCCAGAACGAGACTGAGGCGTTCGAACCGGTGGCGCACTCCGTGAAGGCAGAGGAAGAGCAACTCATCGGCCGGCGCCAGTTGCCGGCAGCGCTGTCCCTGGAACTTCGCTTGCTGCGCCCGTTGCAGCGCTCCCTCTACATGAAAGTCGAAGGCCAGCGGATTCTCCACATCATGATGCAACTCAACCGTGGTGGTCTTTCGGTACCACTGGCGGTGATAGTCGTCAGGAGAGCCGGGCGTGAATCCGGCCGCAGTCAGCACTGCTTCGGCGCGCTTCAAATCATGGATTGAGACCAGCAGGTCCAGGTCGTGGCTCACACGCAATTCGGTCGATCCATAGAGCCGATCCGCAAGAGAGGGCCCCTTGAGCGGAATAACCGCCAGGTCCCTGCTCTCAAACTCGCGCAGGATTCCCTTCAATTCCGAACTCCAGAAGAAGGCGGCAATCGCGGCCTCGCGCTCGATTCCCTTAAGCCGAGTGAGGATTGCCGGAGCAAGGCCGGCCGACTGCAGCCGCAATTGAGCCACGACCCAGGGCAGAACGTGTTCCTCCTCAGCCCGAGAGAGCACCATCTCCCAGTCGGCATCTCCAGCCGCGCAAGCGATCGGGCGCCCGCGCAACAGTTCCAGCAGCTGAATCGGGATTCGACGTTCCATTGAGGCTTCGGGGCATCGCAAGCGTGGTCTGCGCTCCAGCTTTCCGTTGTAGCACAACGCCTCCAGCAATCGCGCTACTTCTACGCGAGATCGCCGGTCGCCTTCGTAAAGGGTGCATCCCGTCCTACTTGTTAGAAGGAGATTGTCCCCGTGCAGCGGCAATCGCACTAAAAGTGCGATGCAGGAGATCACGCAATCCTGGTCGAGGCCTCGGTGGCGCCATTCGTATAGGTCGCAGCCTGCTGACCCGCATCGAGTGAGTTTCCTGAGAGCGATATGCCGGCGGATACTTCTCCACTTACCTGTGCGAACACCTGGAGGCCTGCAGGAGAACGCATTCCAGTCAGGAATGCCCGGCGTGTGTTTCTCAGATCGAACAGCGGCGTCCCTCCAACCGGCGCGGATAAATCCAGGCCGCTCAGAATCACATCGCTCACATCGTCGCAGACGATCGCGGGCCGCGCATCCGCCTGATCGGTAATGCATTCGATGTTGCGCAGTCGCACACGATCCGCGTGACGGACGTAGAACCCATACGAAGGAAGGCGGCCCATCATCCGCGCCTCGGGGTATTTGTCTGCCACTTCAGGAATCTCTCGATGCACCCATGCGGCCTGCCCCTGCTCCACGGTACGGATGCGGCAGTTGCTTACCGTAATGTCGGTGGGGCGGAGGCCGGGGACTCCAGTGATGGAACTGGAGACGATCGCGCCCGCTGCATCGATACCCTCGATCAGGACGTTTCGGAGGAACGTGCCTTCCTTTTTCCTGCGTTCGCCCAACCGCACAAAGATTGGCGCTCGCACATTCTGCATACGGATGTTCGACACCGTGATGCCGTCGACGCTGCCCCCATCCACGGCTTCGATACAGATACCGGCGCTGGAACGCGTATACAGGGGGCTGTCCGCATCGGCATACAGAACCGAGTTGCTGAACACGATGTTCTCAAAGGAGCCATGAGACGCGGTGCCTAGCTTGAACGAATTGCACGAGCTGGCAATGACGCAGTTCGTAATGGTGATGTTCTTTGTCGGCAGCAAGTCCCCGTATGGGTTCTCGCTCTTCAGGCAAATCGCGTCGTCGCCGGTGTCGATGTCGCAGTTCGATACGAAGACATTGCGCGAAGCGGTGATATCGATGCCGTCGGTATTGACCCCGTGGTTGGGATTGCGGATGCGGATCCCGTCGATGACAACGCCGTCGCAGGCAACCGGGCGCAGCGTCCATCCCGAAGAATTCTTCAGCGTTACGCCGCTGATGCGAACGTTGCGGCATTGCGCGAATTCGACCATCGGAGAAGGACGGCGATTGTTATCCTTCACCTGGTAATGGCCGGTTGCACCTTCTTTCCATGCGTCTTCCGGCGGTGTGGGCGGGCGGTTGGGTCGCAGCTCCCAATAGGATTCGCCCTGGCCGTCGATTGTGCCGGGACCGCAGAGAGTCACATCTTCTGCGTTCTGCGCGAAGATGACGTGATGACCGTTGGCATCACCCTGCATCGGTGGCCCGGGATGGTAGTCGTAGTCGTCGAAGGACTTACTGCCGAGAAGCACGCAGCCCGCCTCAAGATAGAGGGTCACTCTGCTCTTCAATTCGAGGCCACCGATCAGGAAGGTTCCGGGCGGTGCGTAAACCAGTCCTCCGCCGGCTTGGAACACCTCGTCGATGGCGCGCTGAATCGACTTGGTATTCAACGTCTTGCCATCGGGCTTCGCGCCATAGTCCAGAATGCTCTTTGCCGCGAGGAGCGGCGCTGCCGATCCTACGCCCGTGGCCGAAACAGCCATTGCCATGGATGAAACAGATAGAAAATCTCTTCTCAGCATGAAATGTCCCTGGTCCTTCTTGATACATCGCCGAAGCGTTGACAGATTCAATGGTCCGCCAGTGGGGGAGGGGTTAGTAATTCAACCGAAGCGATAGCTGCATCACGCGCGGACCGTTGCCCCCACCATTGGGGCTCAACTGCCAGTACGGGGATTGCAGGCTCTCTGTGCCGTCGGTGCCGTTGGGATTTAGATAGCCCTGATCGTTCAGAACGTTGAAAATGTCCCAGGTGAATCGCAGGTTCACACTCTCCTTGATGGGGAAGACCTTGAAGAGAGATACAGCTGCAATATAGTTGAAGGGGCCATTGAGAACGGTCTTCGAAAACGGATTCGTTCCAGGGCCAGGACTGTAGGCGACCGAGGTTGTGCTTCCATTCGCGAGTTGAACGGTCACGTTGTTGGCGTTGCTGCCGCCATAGTTAGCCGTGCCGGGCGTATTGTCAATCGGGGTTTGGTACGGCACATAGTCGGCCGGAAGCCCGCTGACGCATTTCGATGTGCAACCGGTGTTGGCATTCGCAGTCGGCGCGATGTAGCCGTTGAACCACAGGAACGACGGGTGGCAGACGCCGCTGCGACAGTCGGTGATGGGCGCTCCGTGCTTGTAGATCTTCAGCGGGGCGGTCGGGCCCCAGTTCGAGTTTGTGATGGTGAAGTCCTGTGAGACGACTTGTCCGCTGCCTGCAATCTGGAAGCCGCCGACCGCCTCGTTCAGGAACGAATTGGCGTTTCCAAGGAACCTCTTTCCCCGGCCAACCGGCAATTCGTAGACGGCGTTGAAATTGATGTGATGCTTCGGGATCGCAGTGTCTACTTTGTAGTTTTCGAAGCGATTCAGGTCGTGCGTCATGCCGTAGGACGGTACGTTAGACGGCTTACCCGGCCCAAATCCGGGGAGAAAGTCGGCAAAAGGAGAGACGGTGCTATCCCGCGACCAGTTCCCGCCGATTCTGAATGCTTTGGACCACGCATAGTTGATCTGGTAGGCGAGACCGTGGTGGAACATTCGCTGATAGGAAACCTGCAGTGAGTTATCGTTCGACCAGCCAGTGGTCTGGTCCAGGGCCTGGGTGCCACTGTAGAGTGTCTGGTCATAAGGCCCCTGCGCCGTCGCGGAGTACGTGCCGCCGGGCGCGGTGGTGCCGGTCTCAGTGTCCCAAACGTAGCTGGAAGGATGGCCATTGTAGTAGTAGTACTGATCCAGGTTGGAGGCATGCGTGTACACCCAGCTCACCCTGAGCGCCGAGTTGCCTTTGAGCGCTTGCTCAACCGTCGCGTTCACTTCGGTTACGAAGTTCGGAGCATAGTCGGAGTTCATGGTTACTTCCGTCAGCCCGGGAATAATGGAGTTGAGATTGCCGCTGTTGACGACGTTGCTGCTGTTAACGCCCGCAATCACCGGGGACGCCGTGCGGATCAGATAGTTGTTCAGGCCATCGGGAGCCTGGGCGCCGGTGTTATAGTTCTGGCCGTAGCCGTTGGCAAATGGGGCGTTGGTTGACGGAAGCTTGAGGGAGTTGCGCACTGGCACCGGAAAGATGTAACGCCCGTACGCTCCCCGAAGTACGGTACCGTGCCTGCCGCCGAACAGAGAGTAGGCTGCGCCGACGCGAGGACCCAAGGTGAAGTCGTTGTTGCGGAGCATCGTGCTGGGAATCCCGGCCTGTTCCGGAGTCTCAAAAACCATGCCCAGGTTCTCAAGGTTCGTTATGACCGTTTGAGTTGTGTAACCCTGGGCCACGTACCAGGCAATCGGCTGGGCCAGAACCACGGCCTTGTTCTTCAGGTCGAAGCTCTCCAACAGATTGTTGCTGGTATACGGCGCCGGATGAGCTTCGTACCGCAGCCCGATGTTCACAGTCAGGTTCTTGGTCACGTGGAGGTTGTCCTGAATGTAACCGTCGAACTCCATGTCCCGGTAGTGCTGGTACGGAGCATTGAGTTGCACGGTGTAGTTATTGGCTGCGCCGAGAAAGAAGTCACCTTCGCCGTAGCCCGTATTCGACTGTGCAGTATAGTTGCCTGCGGATGCCGGGGAGTACAGGCCGGTTGCGTTCCCAGCGAAACCGATCTGATCTGAGTTCCGGTCGGGCAGGTAGCCGAACCGTTCGTGCCGGTAGCGGCCGCCAAACTTGAGTTCGTGCCGGCCCAGCGTCTTGGTCAGGTTCTCGTCAATCGTGGAGATGATCTGAACACCCTTGTAGTTCCACTGGGTCCCAGTGAGAGTGAGGATGCCGCCCGAGATCTGCGGGAACCCTGTCTCGCCGAAGCTGTTTGGGGTTCCGAACATTTGCTCGTAGTCGAGATTTGGATTGCCGGTGGCAACATCGTACTGGCCGAACCACTCCTGGCTGAGCACGGTCTCCGAAAAGAAGGTAGGAGAAAAGATATGCGTGAAGCCGACCGCCCCTGTGAAGGTGTCGACCAGCCATTGCGTGCCGCCGCTGGCACCGGCGGGAAGGCCGTCAGCCGCCACGGTCAGTGGCGCGTTGGGGATGTTCCGCAATGCCACCCAGTCCATGAGATCGCTGGTATAGCGCACGTAGGCATGATTGTTTTGGTTGAAGTTGTGATCGAGGCGAAAGGTCACCGTAGGTACAGTGAAGTTGTTGATGTTGTGCAGCTGAAAGTTGGATGTCACCAGGGGATTATCTGAGGTCGTGGGATTCGGCAGGATGTCGTAGATCATCTTGGAGAATGGGGAGAGACGACTAATCGGGATTTGGTTTTTGGCGAACGGCGCGCGGCAATATTTGTTCGCAGTCCCGGTGCCGTTGCAGTTCGCAGAATTCGTGGTGGTGAGGGGGTCATAAAGCTGCTGCAATGCGCCAGAGCTATTGACGAGGCCACTGAAATCGCCGGACTTCATGGCCGGGGTGGGTACCGAGACCAGCAGGGGCGTCCAACTGCGCAGGGAGTAGCGCTCATAGGCGACGAAGAAGAAGGACTTGTCTTTGCCATCGTAGAGATGGGGAATCACAATGGGGCCACCGACGGAAGCTCCAAATTCGTTGCGCACCAGAGGCGGATCGGCGTCGGCCGTTGGCGTGGTGACAAATCCTCTTCCCTTCGCCAGGCCGAACCCCGCGTTGCGCGCTGTTTCAAACGCGGAGCCATGCAGGTGGTTCGTCCCGGACTTGGTGGTGATGATGCCGTTCGCCGGCGCGGCAAACTCCGCGCTGCTGTTCGACATATCCATCTTTATTTCCTGCACCGCATCGGGGTCGGGCAACTGGCCCTGGGGCGAATTACGCTCTCCACCAAAGTTGCGGTTGCTCACGGTTGCTCCATCCTGCACATACTCGAGCGCCTGATCCATGAGGCCGTTGGCGCGCGCACCGGGATTGGATCCGTCGGCCTCCAGGCCCGGCGTCGTCTCCTGCGCCAGCGTCAACAGCAACCGCTGGTCCAAAGGAAGCTGGTTGATTCTGGCATTTTCGAGAGTCGTGCTGACGGTGCCGCTGTCCGTGGTGGTGAGCTGAGCGGCGTTGCCAGCCACCTCAACCTGCTGGGTGACGGCCCCTGCGGACAGGGAGGCGTTGATCACCGCATTTTGATTCACCAGCAGCTCGATCGTTTGTTTGTAAGTCTTCATGCCCGGCGCAGTGGCGGTTACTGTATAGGTCCCGGTGAACAGACCCGGCACCTGGTAAAACCCGACGCTGTTGGATTTTGTGTCCGCCGCTACGGAAGTGGCCAGGTTGACGACGTGAATCGCGGCGCCTGGAATGACCGCGCCAGTCGAGTCCGTAATCGTGCCCTGAATTGAACCCACACCGCTCTGGGCGAGAACGCTGGAGCAGCCCATCACCATTCCCAGCGCGGCGGCGATGGGGAGAATTGGCACATTCCAATTCCGAAGAGTGTGCGTCCAATACCTGGCTAATCTTGTCATCTTGTTCCTCCTGAAGTGTCGTGGTGGGTGCCGTGCAGGCTAATGGAAGTCGCTGCCTGCGCTAGGATGCTCCCCGAAACCTGGCCACTGAGCTGGATGCAGATTGGCCGGAGGTCTAAACTCCGTCTGCCTTAAGCTCAAAAATCAATTTCGGGGTAATCAGTTTCCTGCGCAGACAAACAGGTAGTCTTCGGAGGCCGCCAGCGGCAAGTAAGATACGGTCCCTTACGGTAGGCTACGTTCCAAACCGCTGCTCCAGCAGCGCCTCAACTCCTTCATTGTCAATTAGTTGGCCAACCCAACCCAAGCGGTCTGCGGGCCACAGGCGTTTGCTATCATGAATCGAGAATCGGATGGCCTTATGGATGGTTCGGCCGAACACGACGCAATTGGAAGCGCCTATCAGGATTCACTGTCCGCAAATCAAGACGCCACCCAGGTCATTCTCCTCGAATTGGAACGAATTCTTACCAGCCGGCCATTCCGAAGCAGCGGCCGCAGCAAGCAATTCCTCTCTTACGTCGTGCGTAATAGCCTCGACGGGCACGTGGAGAATCTGAAAGAGCGAACCATCGGAACCGAGGTGTTTGAACGGGATCCGAACTATGCGACGGGAGATGACCCGGTCGTTCGAGTCAACGCTGGGGAGGTGCGCAGACGGCTCGAGCAGTATTACTACGGAGCCCCCACTGACACGCCTGTCCGCATCGAGATCCCGCTCGGTTCCTACATCCCGGAGTTCCACTGGACGTCGAGAGGTGCCCCGGAACCATCGTCCGCCCAGTCCCCTCCCGCACCAGCAACACAGGCTCCAGTCGAGCCCGCATCGGCGACCTTCGGAAGATCAGCAGAATCTGAGGACAGTGCCACTCCCCTCGCCTCCGAACCGCGGGTAGCCAGGTCAAAGGCCCCCTCCACTCTCGTTCAGCGTCACTGGATGCAGGCCGGACTTATCGTGCTCTCCATCGCCTGCGTGACCTTGTGGATCCAGAATCGAGCCATGCATCGGTCGTTTTACCCATGGCAGTCCGAAGCCGCGGTCTCGGCATTCTGGTCCGGGATACTGGACGCCCGGCCGGATACGGATGTCGTTATCGCCGATTCATCTTTTACGCTGGTCCAGATCATTACCAAGAAGTCATTCTCGTTCCAGGACTATCTCAGTCGCAGCTTCATCAGCCAGCTTCACGCTTCGGATGTGAGTCCGGAAATGGGACGAGCTCTGGATCTCATCGCTACCAAACACCTCGGGAATACGAGCGACTTCAGGCTGGCTCAGCGGATTGTAGCGCTGGACCCGCTGGGTAAGAATGTCCATCTGTACTACGCTCGCGACTACATGCCCGCGCTCGTCAAACAAGATAATGTGATTTTGATTGGGAGTTCGATTGCGAATCCGTGGGCTGAGCTATTCGAAAGCCATATGAACTTCATCGCGAAATCCACCAGCGATACGCCCACCTACGTCATCAATCGCTCGCCCTCCGCTGGCGAGCAGGCTATCTACACGCCGACTGACTCCCTCGGATATTGCACGGTAGCCTACCTGCCCAACCCGGATCACAATGGCAGTGTGCTCCTCCTTGAGGGAACAGGCTCAGAGGCCACCGAGGCTGCCGGAGACTTTCTTCTGTCGGAAGACCAGTTGTCCAGCTTCCAGAAGTTGCTCCATACCGACAAGTTTCCCTACTTCGAAGTACTCCTGAAAACATCGCAGGTAAGAGGCACTCCGCTCAGCACGACGCTGGTGGCCTACCGGACCTACCCTAATCTGCATTGAAAAACTAACAGGGGCCGCTGCATGCAGTGAGGGCGGGACAGGCCGTTCGCACCCTCTTGCGCGAGCCTATAACTGAACAGGCTGTACAAACGCCCGCAAATCCGGGTTAGTCCAATCCATCCAAGGTGACGCCCGTAAGAATGAAGCGAAGCTGCCGGATCATGCGCGGGATGGACTTAGAACCGCAGGGCGAACCTTGCCTTCTTTGGTAACAAGCGTGATCGTCGCAGTTTCCATCCTGCGTGAGGTCGCTTCGATCGTCAGGGTTCCGGGCGTCTTTGTGGCTTGAACAATAACCTGGGCAAGGCCGTTGAACAGGCTGCGTTCCGGTTTCTTATCCGATTCCTGGCAGTTAGGATCGCCATTGCCAACACCGATCACGTTTCCTTCCCCTTTGACCTTGAACACGACGAAGGCGTCGGCATTGGGAACATGGAGCCCATCCTTATCCACGGCTTCAACGCGAATCATCGCAACGTCCTCGCCATCGGCAGAAATTTCCATGCGATCTGCCGAAAGAACAATTCGCGTTGCTGCCCCGGTAGTGCGCCGAGTTTCTGTCAGAACGACTTTGTTGTTCTTCGTCCCTCGCGCCTCAAGCACGCCGGGCGTGTAGTTCACCTTCCACTCCAGATGGCAAAGTGGGACCACGTCTTGCGAGCCGAGGCTTTTCCCGTTGAGGAAGAGTTCTACGCTGTCGAGGTTGGATTCGGCCTGCACAAGAATCTCCTCGCCCTCTCTCCCCGGCCAGTTCCAGTGGGGGAATAAGTGAAGAGCCGGCTTGTTGTCCCACCACGCCTTGTAGTGAAAGTAGGTATCTTTTGGGAATCCGCATGTATCGACGATGCCGAATTGTGAACTCACGCTTGGCCACGCGTAGGGAGTCGGCTCTCCACGATAGTCGAAGCCGGTCCACGCAAATCCGCCCGATAGCCACGGCCTGGGGCCATAGAAATTCCACCACGCCTGCCCTTCATCCACTCTGGTATTTGGATAGACGATGTCATACGAACTTACCCAGTTGCGCAGTTTGTCCTTGGTGTAGATCCCTCGAGTGAACAACGCGCTGGCAGTCTCCGTGCCGATCAGAAGCTGTTTCGGGTGCTGCTTGCGATAGTTGTCGATCTGCGAAAGGTTGTAGTTGAAGCCCATCACGTCGAGGCAAGGCGCGAGGGCTTTGTCATAGGATCCATTGACGGCCGCGGTGCAAAGACGAGTAGGGTCCAGTTCGTGAGTGCGCTGCTGCATGGCGTGGATGACGCGCGGCCCCGCCAAGTCTTGCTGAAGCTCCCACTCTTCATTTCCCATCGACCAGAGAAAAATGGATGGATGATTGCGGAAGCGACGAATCATGGTTGACAGTTGTGCCAATCCTTCATCGCTGGACGACATGATTCGAGTCTCGCAAAGAACCAGAACTCCCATTCGGTCGCAAGCGTCAATCAGTTCCGCCGTAGGAATATTGTGGGATGTGCGAATGGCGTTGCAGCCCATTCCCTTCAGCACTTCCAGACGAAATGCCTGCAGACGATCGGGGACGGCTGCGCCTACGCCCGCATGGTCCTGGTGATTGCAAGTACCTTGAATGGGCGTCTTTAGTCCATTGAGCAGAAATCCTTTTTCCAGGTCCCACGTCAGCGTGCGCACGCCAAAGCTGGCCTTATCACGGTCGCGAACCTTACCATTTGCTTCAACGGTAGCGACCGCGTAATAGAGCGTCGGAGTTTCCAGAGACCAGATCGCGGGACGAACGATTTTGGTTCGAGCGGTAAAACTCTGTTTGCCGTCAACAGGAATTTCGGCATCCGGCGATTCGGCGACTGCGACCGCTTTCCCGGTCTCGTCGAGGATTCGCCAGTGAATGCGGCACGTTTCTTTAGAACTCCCGGTATTTTCAACCGACGTGCTGAGATTCAGCATCGCTCCGCCCGGTTCAGACTCGGTGCGAATGACCGTATCCCACTGGGCGAGGTGTAGTTTGTCCACCTTCGTGAGCCATGTATGGCGATAGATTCCCGCTCCTTCGTAGAACCACCCGTCTCCATAGGACGCGTCCACCCGGACGGCAATGCTGTTCGGATGTCCGTAGTTCAAAAAGTCGGTCAGGTCGAATCCAAATGGAGCGTAGCCACTATCGCTGCGACCGATGAATGCACCGTTGCAGAACACCAATGCGCTTCGGAAGATGCCGTCGAAGTCTACATAGATGCGCCGTCCCTCATCCTCCTTGGGAATATCGAACGTTCGGCGATACCAACCTACACTGGTCTCTGGATATTTGCGGCCCAGCGGCTTATAGCCATGCGACGTAAGCGCCCGGTCGTTTACAAACGGCAACTCCACGGCCCAATCATGAGGCAGGTTGAGAGATCTCCATTGGGAGTCATCGAACTTTGGCTGCGCAAAACGAAAGTTGCCGGTCTTGGCGAAATCTCCCTGATCGGCTCCCAGGTTGAGGTCCTTCGCCGGATCGGTGGCGTGACCCTGGAAAAATCGCCAGTCGAAGTCAAATAGAAGATGCTCTCGGGGGGCCAAATCGATCTCAGGAATTCCCGGGATCACCCCTTCGTGTTCAGCCTTTTCTACCGCGTCCGAAAGCAACTCTGAATGGGCAAAGGCAGGTTTGAACAGAAGGCTGCCGGCGGCGATGAGCGAGCCGGATTGAAGAAGCTCGCGGCGAGAGACTTTTGACATCGAGTATTTCCTTTTCCCCATTCGCGGCACTGTAAGTAATCACGCGCAAATGGAACTCCGGAAAGTCTGCCGTTCTCACACGACAGACAGCCCGGGGGATTGTAGCTTCAGCTGTGTAGCAGACCACCTCGGCCGAAGGCTGAATGTCCAGGTTGTAGGCGGTAATTGTGACCCGGGGAGAACTGCCGTGCATGCTGCACGACAGTTTCCAAGGACCAAAGTAAGTTAGCGAATTAGTTTGTTACCAAATAATTTTGGCGGATAGCTGCAATTGACGGGGCAGGTTGCTTTGACCGCTTGGCCCCCGCGTGATCGTTCCAAAGGCGCTATCGTTCGTGCTGCCATCCGGCCCCTGAGCCCACAGCGGGTGATTCAGAACGTTGAATGCTTCCATGCGTACCCGAAGCCTTAAGCGTTCCGGGAGCGTGAAGTTCTTCGACAGGTTAGCGTCAAACTGGTGAGTCCTGAGGAGCCGGATTCCGGTGTAGATGTTGTCGGGATACGGCGCATAGCTCGGCTGCTGCAGGAAATTTGCTCCACTCGAGCAAGTTCCGTCATAGTCGTAGGACAGCGGAACAAGGCTGTAGACACTGTTGGTTTCCTTGTACTGTTCAGCGCAAGCCGCAACCAGGCGAATGTATCCGTTATCGGTCTGAACGTGAGGCTTCACGTATGCATTTTGCAGGTAAATCTCGTTGGGGTTGCCAGGAAGAATCCAGGGTGAACCCGACTGGAAGATGTACAAGCTGCCCAACTCCCAACCGCCGATGGCGGCATCCGCAACCCGGTTCATGTTCGGCAATAACCCCCGCCCGCGGCCAACCGGAAGATCGTAAACACCGGACAGCGTGGCGCGGAACGTGTGGTCATTTCCGTCGATCTGACGATAGGGGATGCGATAGGTTTGATCCCTCCAGCCGCCTGAATCCATCAGCTTAGAAAAGTTGAAGGTTCCATGGATGACCAGGGATTTGTTCATCTGGTGCAGGCCGGTAACCTGGAGCGAGTTGAACCAGGTGTGGGCACCGTTCTGCTGATACTCGGTAATGCCACCGAACTCAGGGAATGGCTGGGTTAGAGTAAGAGCGCTGATGGTCGACGAGGTGTAATCGCTGGATCCTTGGAACCCATTGACTCCCTTGAACGGATTGGTGACATTGTCGTTGCTGCAATTCTCGTATCTGCCACCGCTGACTTCTGGATTGCAATTGAGAGATTGATAGGCAGCGGCGTTCTGGTGGTTAATGTTGTCGCTGCTGTCACCGTTGAAGAGTTGGCTTCCGACGTACGAGATATTGATGACGTCCTTGGACAGGAATTGACGTTCAACTCCCATCGAATAATTCCAGAAGCTGGGTAGCCTGTAGTTTGGATTGAGGAACCAGGGACCCTGCCCGAGTTGTTCCAACATCCCCAGCGTGGATCCTGTGGGCTGAACAACCGATGAGTAGGGATTATTGATTTGGTTGGCAAGATTTGGACGGACGCTCCCCGGATAGTTGGGGTCGTTCGCCAGATAGGTAGTGCTGGCGCTGTATCCGGCCGAGTTCGGAGCCAATTGCGGGCTCTTCATCGACTCACCGAAGCCGCCGCGAATTACCGTTCTATCGTTCAAAGCATACGCAAAGCCGAAGCGCGGCTGGATGTTGCCCCATTGCATGGGATAGCCCCCACGCGGATTGCCATTCACGCCGAGGTAGGTGACCCCACCGAGAAGCTGGGTAAAGCCGGGAACGACGACCGAGGAACTGATGGGATTGACCGTGGTGGCAGCGAACGCGTAGTTACCCATGTTGTTCCGCTCCACCTCTGCAGGCATGAAGTCCCAGCGCAGGCCTAAATTGAGAGTCAATTTCGTTGTCAGTTTCCAGTCATCCTGAACAAAAGGAGCCCAGTAATGATCGGACCAGAAGGTTTTTACGTTGATTGCATCGCTACCCGAGGTCGGGTTGCCAAGCAGGATCGACGCGATGGAGTTGCCGCTGGCTTGATCCCACGAGCCGCAACTGCCGCAGTTGGTCTGGGTCCAGGTGCGGTCGTACCAGAAGTTGTTTCCGCCGCCGATCACGTTCTTCACAGACTGCTGAAAGCGGCCATCAAGGCCGGCGTGAATCGTATGTTTGCCCTTAATCCAGGTCACTGTCGGGAAGATCGAAAGAGAGTTGCTGACCGTCTGACCGTTGCTGTTGGTTCCAAAAGATGCGAACTCGCTTATATTGAGATAGGGAAACTCAGCCATTGCGGCAGGCCCCATTGCCTGCACCTGTGCGCTGGTCCATCCAAGGGTAGTTGGATCAAAATTGGGCCCGTTATAGCTATAGTCGGCCCGAACGGACACATTTGCACGGAAGTCAAATAACAGGTTGGGACTAAGGGTATGCGTTTCTTCGAGCGTGAAAGTGTGGCTGCGCTCGCCATGAGGCAACTGACCTTCCTGCTCGGGGCCGGTAAAGCCATCGTAACTGCGCACCTCGACCCGTTCCCAATATCCGTAGTGGAGACTGAAATTGTCCCGTGGCGACAGTTTATGGTCGAGTTTGGCTAGAGCATTTCGGTAGCGATCTACATCGGGCCCAGTAACGGTGTAGTTGCTCGCAAAGGGATTAGAACCGTTGGCGGTTGTCGTATTGGGCGCTGGGTAAAGCTTCATGATCGTTTGAGCCATCGGATTGATGCGCGATGCAGGGATGACATTGGGCGTCGAAGTCGGGTTGATGCTGTCCGTGGGGCCAAACGGAACGCGGACCCATGTTCCCTTCGAGTTTTGCGAAATGTTCAAAGGATCGAGAATGCTGATGGGGGAGTATCCAGAGCCGTTCCAATAAGTCAGGTTCGAAAAATCTCCATTGATCCATTGGGGACTGGGAACCGACTCGACAATTGTGTTCGGCTCGACCTCGTGCCAGTTTTCATATTGCATCGTGAAGAACGTCTTGTCGCGTCCGTTGTAGATCTTGGGCAGAACCACCGGGCCATCCAACTCGGCGCCGTACTGGTCCCATTTCATGGGTGGGGTTACATAGGGCGCGAGATTGGCTCCGGCCGTCGCTCTCTTGATGTACCAATCGTTTTGCCACGTGTTGGCGTCAAGCCAGGTCCGGCGGAGGTACTCGTAGACATCGCCATGAATTGTGTTCGTTCCCGATTTCAGGATCACATCTTCGACGCCGCCGGCCATGAGGCCAAATTTCGCGTCGTAGGGGCTGGAGACAATCTTGAACTCCTGTACCGAGTCAACCGGCGGAACGTACGCAATTTTTGCATTGCCGGTGTTGTTGATAGTGGACGCAGCGTTCGATACGCCATCCAGCATCAGTGCTGTGTTGCCTGCGCCGCCGCCGTTGACAGAGAGATTTGCCTGGGTATCGTCGAATGGGCGCTGCCATTGAATGCTGCCAGTCCATAGCGCGCCTGCATTCAGGACCGCCAGCATGCCAGGATCGCGTCCGTTCAGCGGCAGTTCCGTGACACGCGTGTTTTCCACGACTTCGCCGATGTCGGCTTTGCCGGCGTCGAGCACCGTGTCGGCGTTCACCGTCACCGTTTCGGAAGTACTGCCGATTTTCAGGCTGAAGTTCACGGTCGATGTTTCATCGACATGCAGAAAGATCCCAGTACGGATGCCGGTTTCAAAACCAGTTGCTTGAACCGATACGGAATAGTTGCCTGCGAGCAAATAGGGGATTGTATACACGCCCGCTTTGTTCGTAACCGTTTGGGTGTCAACCCCGGTGTCAACGTTGTGTGCGACTACAGCGGCCTTCTGCATCACAGCGCCAGTCGTGTCTGTAACGCGCCCCGTAAATTCCTGAGCCATCATCGTCGTGGCAGACAGCAGAATTCCTAGGGAACAGATTGCCGTGAAAATAAGTACGCCTAGACTTCTTAGCCTCGTCATAGTCTTCTTCTTTCTTAAGTCTTCTTCTTCTTTAGTGCTGCGAATCGATGCCCGAAAGTCATATGCGTTTGGGTTCACGATTCATAACGTTACGTATCCAAATTTCTTCATGATCGTGGTCTGCCGGACTCCGGTTTCAACCGACCAGTGAGCCCGAGTTTCCTGAACATGGTAAATACCTTTTCTGCGATGCATACGAGCTCATTCTAGAATGATCACGTGTACAATGTTGGGACGCCCAAAACAATACGAGCGGATCTGAGTAGTTGTCAAGAACAATTTGTCGCTGCAACAACGTGCCGGCCGAACCCACCTTTCCAAATCTGTCTCTGGGCTAACTCATTTTCGTGTCATCAACAATCGAGTGCATAGAACCCGTTTTTGCCATGCAATGGAAAGTAGGCGATACAATTCCACCGAGTCGTCTGAAACCTGTAATGCAAGATCGGATTCCTTCCGGTCGCCGACTCGCAGTTCCATTCAAAAGAATCCAGATGTTGCAGCACATCAATAAAGATTTTGGCCTCACGAAGCACGCCGCCTCAAACCGCGCTTTTTGTCGGCTGACCACGCACCGAGGCTCATCGATTCCTGGTTCAGGAACCTGTGGCATATGCTCTCCTTCAGGCGAAGCGGAGGTCACAGAGGAACCTGAGAGCAAAGTGCAACGAGAGGATCGCCGCAAATTGTGGGGAAGTACCTGAGTCGGCATTCGCTACGTCGACGAAAGTACCAAAGAGATTTAAAGAGTGTCGGTGTCCTGCGTCACACAAGTATCGAACGGTGGAACCACGCGCCCCTGTCACCTGACACAATGCCAAGGACGAGTATGCACTCGAGTGGCATCGTAGAGTTCGCCAGTCAGTATTCCGTTACAGTTACCCTCGAATCACGGCACTGCTGAAACAGGATGGATGGCAAGCTCGCGCGCCAGTACCCTGCTCATAGAAATAAGACTTTGTCTGCACTTCGCAGATAGCTTCCGGATTGCCAGTCATCCAGGAATCGTAGGTCGCGGTATAATCCGTGGGCTGTAACGCGAGGTTCAGAGCATGCGGTGAGCGCGCATTCCCACCAACCAGAACCGCGAGCATTCAGGAAAAAATCCGCCCGGCTTTCTATCAATTGAATAGACGACGCGGAGAAAAGTAACTTATCAACTCGACTCTGAGGTTAAACGCTCGCCCCCAGACAACAGGTCTTCACGCGAGATCGAAATGACCAGTTGCACAGGTGTAAATCTTCGGAAACTGCTCTTTATTCTCTCTTTGACACTGTTCTCAGTGGTTGCCACCTCACAAACAGGCAGTGCGCCGGTGAAACCACCGGCAGCCCCATATCCACAGGGTGCGTCTTCACTCACCATCAAGGCCTACGCAGAAGAAGTGGTGGTGGATGTCGTAGTCACCGACAAGAGTGGCAAGCCGATGCAGAATCTTTCCGGCGAGCATTTCAAGATTCTTGATGATGGCAGGCCGCAAAAGATTAAGTCGTTTCAGGAATTCGGAAATTCGAGCGCGGCTCAGCCGGCCGCAGCGCCGCTTCCGGCAAACGTTTACACCAACGTGGTGGCCCCGGGACAGCAGATCGCTCCCGTCATCCTACTGCTCGATGGTCTCAACACCGAACTCAAAGACCAGCAGTACATGAGGGTACAGATTCTGCAGTATCTGAAGCAGATTCCTGCCGGCACGCCCGTGGCTGTGTTTTCCATGGCGCCCGGGCTGCACCTGGTGGCGGGGCTTACCACAGACATGTCGGGGATCAAGACCGCCGTAGCCAATACATCCTTCGCGCAATCCCCTCTGCTGGACAGCAGCCTCTCCATCGAGGAACAGGAACGAAACGAGAACGGCGGGCAGCCAGCCGATCTGATGGCAGGCGCCGACGATCCGATAACGGATCAACTTGTACAGTTCACCGAAGCACTGCGCAGCGAAAGGCGCATGGATCATCGTGTCGAGTTCACCCTCGCCAGCTTCGAAGTACTCGCCAAATACCTGGGCCGCTATCCGGGAAGAAAGAGCCTGGTGTGGTTTTCCGGCTCGTTCCCTCTCTATCTCACACCGGATCTTTCGGAGTCCACATTCGGGAGCGAATCGGCTGCACCAACCGGACCGGCAGCATCGGCGAGCGGAACGCCATCGTCGGGCGGACCGACTGCATCCTCGGGCGCATCGTCTGCACCTGCAAGCAACCCGACATTCCAGTTGATGGTCAATGAGGACTACATCTTTGAAGTACGCCACGCGACCGACATGCTGATGGCGAGCCATGTTGCGGTCTACCCGATCGATGTTCGCGGAGTGGTGGTTACTTCTGTGAACGATGTTCAGAGCAGATATCTTCCCAACCAGAATATTTCCAGCTCATACTTAAATTTTGCGGGGATGCAAGCCACCCTGCGCAACTCGATGACTCAGATTGCCAATGCCACCGGCGGTCAGGCTTTCTACGGTTCTAACGATGTAGCCGGACTATTGGGAAAAGCAGTACGCGACGCGGCTACTTACTATGAGCTTTCCTATACTCCCGATCGCCCCAAACTCGACGAAAAATACCACAAGATTAAGGTGATCGTGAATCAACCCGATGTTCGCGTGGCGTACCGCGAAGGCTACTATGCCGACGACCCGTCGAAGCACCCAGCCCTGCTGTCGTCACGCAAAAATCTGCTGAAACTCGAACTCGAACATGGGACAACGCCGGCAGGCCAGATTCAGTTTTATGCGAGTCCACTGCCGCTTGCGCCGCAACCCGACCTGGACGACCCGGCCAAACGCATTGGCGATTTCGGGCCCCGGATCAAGGGGCCCGTGGTCCGCTACGGAATTAATTGGCTGGTACACTTCCCGGATATTCGCGCGACGCTGTTGCCCAACGGAAACCGAACCGGCAAGCTGACGTTCGCGGTCGTGGCCTACGATTCCAATGGCAACATCCACAATTCGCACGTCACCACAACCGAATTCAACCTGCCCCCCCAACGGTATGAACAAATCATCACCGGCAAGGGTTTGCCCTGCTTCCAGGAACTGGATTTACCCAAAGGAAGCGTAGCTCTGCGGCTTGCCCTGATCGACGATAGCAGCGGAAGATCTGGTTCGATCGAGATTCCACTCGACGTGAAATAGAGTGGGCGGCGAAATCCCAGCGGCGCGCGAAAAATGCTGAGGCTGTTCAGCACTGCTGACTTGGCGTACTCGGATATCACCAGTGTCTTGCGCCTGGCATTTATTTGCGTTCCCGCCTTCGCATAGAGACCCATGTGTCTCAGCGTTGTTCGGCGGCGAACTCTAACCAGAGTGCCATCACTGAACCGTGAGCGTGACCGTGGTCGAATGGGACAGCGTTCCCGAAGTCGCAGTCACAGCGATGTTGTAGGTTTGCGGCGTGCTGCCCCCGCTGCCTCCGCTGCCTCCGCTGCCGCCTCCACAGGCGGTCAGCGTCGCCAAGCCGGCAGCACCCACCAACAGGATCGCCAGGACGGTGAGCCGGCGCAGCCACACTCTTGAGCGCCTGATCCTGCCGGCCCAGGGGAGCAGCAAGATACCGAGCGCCACGAGTGGCAGGCGGTCGCCCGGCCGAATGCTCCTTTGGAGCATTGCAGTCTGCGGTACCGCGATGGTCAGTGTAACGTTGGTTGCCGGGCTTCCAGCAGCGAGAGACGCTGGATTGAATGTCGCCGTGAAACCAGCGGGCAAGCCGGAGACAGAAAACGCCACCGCCGCAGGCAGAGCCGTTCCGCCGGACAGACTCACTGGAAACGTATAGGTCGCCGTTCCGCCAGGCTGGACTGTTTGCGATGAACTGTTGGTGGTCAAGGTAAAGTCCTGAATTAACTCGCTGACTCCAGCACTCGTGACGGAATTGAAGTTTCCGTCGCCGCTGTACACGGCGGTAAGCGAGTGCGACCCGCTGGCAAGCGTCGAGATGCCCAGGGTTGCGATTCCGCCATTCAGGTTGACTGTTCCGAGTGGGGTAGCGCCGTCGTAGAACGTCACCGAACCGGTCGGCGTGCCGGTTGAAGAAGTGACCATTGCTGCGAGCGTCACGGCATTCTGCAACAGAACTGGATTTGGCGACGCGGTCAGCCCGACGGACGGCGCACCCTTGTTCACGAGGACGGAATGCGTCACCTCGGTGGCAGCGGCGTAGTTCTGGTTGCCTGGCTGATCCGCGGCAACCACCACCGTTCCCGCACCCGTGATCGTAAGCGTGCTGCCGCTGACCGACGCCGGTCCGGACAGCACGCGGAAGGTTACCGCAAGACCAGAGGTGGCGCTGGCCGAGAGAGACACTGGAGCTGCCCCGTAGGTGATTGGCGAGGCTGGTGTCGCGAACGTAATTGTCTGAGATTCGGCCGTCACGGTAAAAGTCGCGTTCTGCGTTGCAGCCGCGTAGGTACCTGACGCGGACTGGCTCGCCTGCAAAACGACGGCGCCCACGCCGGTCAGCGTCACCATCGAACCCGAGACAGTGGCCGGCCCGCTCACGACGGAATAGGCAATCGCTCCGATTGAGTTCGATGTTGCCGATACGGGGAAGGGCGCGTCGCCGTAGGTATGGTTCGGAACAGAAAAGCTAATGGTTGGGAGCGCAACCACACTAACCGAGTTCGATCCGGAAGCACTGTTATACGTCGACGAACTCGTCGAGTCGGGGGAGTAGCTCGCCGTCAACGTCGCAGCTCCGATAGCCAGAGAACCGCCGGGAATGTTGATCGTGGCGCTGCCGCTGGTCAGAGTCACTGCAGCAGAGGTGTAAGTGCCGCTCGTCAGCGTCACGGTTCCTGAAGGCACTAGGTTTCCAGTTCCACCGTTGACGGCAATTGTGACCGAGAGTCCCTGCGCCGTGCTGATGCTCGATGGAGATGGCGTTACCAGCACCGTCGGTGTGGCTTTATTCACGGTCAGGATGACAGTGGCTGTTGCGGTGGCATAGTCGATGGTGTCTGTGGGTGTTAATGTTGCGGTCAGGGTTTGCTGTCCCGCGGCCGGCACCGTGCCCAGCCCCGGTGAGTAGGTGAAGCTGCCCGCTACGGTCGAGCTCGCGTTAAGTTGGGTCGCGCTCAAAACCGTTCCATACGCAATTGCAGCCGGTGTCGCCCAGGTTACAGTGGGCACGATGGGCTGCGCGGTCAGCCCCGCCGTCGCGGAGACGCTGGCACTGTAGTTACCGTCTCCGGGATAGCTCGCATCGACCAGATGCGTTCCACGGCCGACGGGCGAGACATTGCTTGCGGTTGCCGTCGCCGTTTGGGTCAACTGCGCAGTTAGCACCGTCACCGTATTGCCACTTGCGTTTGCGACGGCGAGGCCCGGACTTCCGTTCTTGTTGAAGGGCGCTGCCACCGTGCCCCAGGGGCCAACGCCCGTCGTCTGAGTTCCCGTGGCGGTAAACGTTCCGTCTCCATTCCCCATCAGGAGGCTAACGGAACTGCTCTGGTAGTTCGACACGGCCAGATCAAGGTTGCCGTCTCCATTGAAGTCGGCTGCGGCGATGGACGCCGGTTCGTAACCGCCAGTCAGGCTCGCCGCCTGGCTGAATGTTCCGTCTCCTTTGCCTATAAGAATCGATATAGTATTGTTGCCGGCATTGGCGACGGCCAAGTCCTGTAGGCCATCTCCATTGAAGTCCCCCGCTGCGAGGCTAAAGGGATCGGTGCCCGTTGGCGGACTTATCGGGCTGGCGGAGAATGTTCCGTCCCCATTCCCGAACAAGATTGTGACTGAATTGCTAATCTCGTTGGCCACAGCCAGGTCCGGAACGCCATCCCGATTGAAGTCCCCGACGATAACGGATCTGGGGTAGCTGCCCGTGGCCGGGCTGCTCGCCTGGTTGAATGTTCCATCTCCATTGCCCAGCAGAATGGTCACCGTGCTGCTGTATTCATTTGCGATTGCCAGATCCGGTATGCCATCGCCGTTGAAATCCCCCACTGCGACGGACATGGGATAGCTGCCCGTCGACGGGTTCGCGGACTGGGTGAATGTTCCATCCCCATTTCCCAGGAGGATCGTCACGGAATTGGAGTTAAGGTTGGATACGGCCAGGTCCGCCTTACCGTCACCGTTGAAATCCGCGACCGCGATCGACCATGGATCGCCGCCCGTTGGCGGACTCACGGCAGTCGCGGTGAACGTTCCATCTCCCTTACCCAACAGGATCGTCACCGTGTTGCCGTACTCGTTCGCCATGGCCAGGTCCGGTATGCCGTCGCCGTTGAAGTCCCCGGTTGCGATTCCGTAGGGCCCGCTGCCTGTCACCGGCGACGATGGAGTCAGCCAGCTCAGGGCAGTCTTCGGTTGGCCCAATGCTGCGGTGCCGACCGCCGCATTCCCACTGCTTGTGTCCTGGAACGATACGTTCCCTGTGGGCGAAAGCAGCCCTTGCGCCGTAACCGTCGCGGTCAATGCGTAGTTGCCTGCAGCGCCGCTCTGCGCGATCGTCGTTGTGGTAGCGTTTGTAGCGGTCACGATCAGCGGCGCCGCGCTCGAGGAACTGCTCGCGTTGCTCTGGGTGCCGGCGAAGACTGCCTTATAGCTGTGGCTCCCGATTCCTGGAATGAATTTCAACACGGCCGTTCCAGCGCTTGTCAACTGTGCTGTGCCAAGAAGATGACCATCCTCGCAATAGGTCGCCGTGGCGTCGCAGAATCGCACCTGCCCCGTGGTCAGGGACGTGGACCCGGCGCTGACCGCTGCGGCCAAAGTGACAACGCTGCCCGCGGCGACGGACGTGACTGGAGCGCCTGCCGACGTCATGGCCAGGGTTGTGGTCGTTGTCGCCTGCGCGGCGCCAACGGTAAGCGCGAGTTGCGTGGATTGAACGAGAGCGCCTGAGGTGCCTGTGATCGTCACGGTCGCCGGTCCAGTGGCGGCCGAGCTGCTCGCGGTCAAGGTCAGTGTGCTGGAGCCGGGAGACGTGGGATTCGGGGCGAAGGACGCGGTCACGCCGCTGGGCAGGCCGGATGCGGCAAGACTCACGCTGCCAGCGAATCCATATTGCGGAATCACGTAGAGGGTGGATTTTCCGGAGCTGCCCTGGGCCAACGTCAACTCGGTTGGCGCATCCGAGAGCGTGAAGGTCTGTGGATAGACAGTTAGGTTCACCGTGGTGGTTGCGGTCACGTTGCCCGAGGTGCCGGTGATGGTCACGACGAAGTTTCCCGGGGTGGCGGGGTTGCTCGCGGTCAGCGTCAGTATGCTGGAGCCCGTTGAAGTTGGATTCGGCGCGAACGATGCAGTGACGCCGGTGGGCAGGCCGGACGCGGCAAGACTCACGCTGCCGGTGAATCCGTATTGAGGGTTTATGTTGACGGTCGAGGTGCCGGAAGCGCCCTGGTTGATGGCCACGGTGTAGTAATCCGAGAGCGTGAAGGTCGGGACGTAAACCCCGACCGTAAGAGGGATGCTGGCCGTTACGGAGCCGGAGGTGCCGGTGATGATCGCGGTGTATTGGCCGACAGCGGCGGTGCTGCTCGCGGTCAGCGTCAGCACGCTGGATCCGGTTGAGATGGGATTCGGCGAGAACGACGCAGTCACACCGCTGGGCAGGCCAGTCACGGCAAGACTCACATTGCCGGTGAATCCATATTGGGGAGTCACGTAGACGTACGAACCTGCGGAGCTGCCCTGGCCAACGGACACGCTCGAATAATCCGAGAGCGTAAAGGCTGGCGCATAGACTGCCACGTTAAGGGGGATGCTGACAGTTGTGGAGCCGGAAGTGCCGGTGATGGTGACGTTGTACTGGCCGAGAGTGGCGGTGCTGCTCGCGGTCAGCGTCAGCACGCTGGATCCGGTTGAGATGGGATTTGGCGAGAAAGATGCGGTCACCCCGCTGGGCAGGCCAGCAACCGTAAGAGTCACGCTGCCGGTGAATCCATATTGGGGAGACAAGTTGACGTACGACGTGCCGGAGTTGCCCCGGCCAACCGCCACACTCGAATAATCGGAGAGCGTGAAGGTTGGCGCATAGATGCTCACAGCGAGGGTTGTGCTGGCGGTGTGAGTGCCAGAAGTTCCGGTGATGATGATGTTGTACTGGCCGAGACTGGCCGTGCTGCTCGCCGTCAGCGTCAGCACACTGGAGCCTGTTGAGATGGGATTCGGTGAGAAAGATGCGGTCACGCCGCTGGGCAGGCCAGTCACGGCAAGGGTCACGCTGCCGGTAAACCCATATTGGGGATTCAGGTTGACGTAGGATGTGGCGGAGGTGCCCTGGCCAACGGACACGCTCGAATAATCCGAGAGCGTGAAGGATGGCGCATAGACAGTCACATTGAGGGTTGTGCTGGCGGTGAGAGCGCCGGAGGTGCCGGTGATGGTGACGTTGTACTGGCCGAGACTGGCGGTGCTGCTCGCCGTCAGCGTCAGTACGCTGGAGCCGGTTGAGATGGGATTCGAGGCGAAGGATGCAGTCACACCGCTGGGCAGGCCAGTCACGGCAAGATTCACGCTGCCGGTAAATCCATTTTGCGGGTTCATGTAGACGTAGGAAGTGGCGGAACCGCCCTGGCCCAGCGACACGGTCGAATAGTCCGAGAGGGTGAAACTCGGGACGCTCACAGTCAGGCTGAGGGGCGTGCTGGCGGTGACGGTTCCGGAGGTGCCGGTGACGGTCAGTGTGGTGGTTCCGGCGCTGGCGGTGCTGCTCACGGTCAGCGTCAGCAAAGTGGAGCCGGTGGAAGTGGGATTGGGTGCGAAGGATGCAGTCACCCCGCTGGGCAGGCCGGTCACGGCGAGGTGCACGCTGCCGTTGAATCCATTTTGCCCATACACATAAATGTTGGATGTGCCCGTGCTGCCCTGGCCAGCGGTGACGTTGCCTGCCGAGAGTATGAAGCTGGGTACAGAAATCGACAAACCGAGGGTGGTGCTGGCCGTCACCGAGCCGGATGTTCCGGTGATGGTCACGCTGTATTGTCCGGTTGGGGCAGTGCTGCTCGCCGTCAGCGTCAGCGTGCTGGAGTAGGTGGTCGGATTCGTGGCGAAGGATGCGGTTACGCCGCTGGGCAGGCCGGTCACGGCAAGATTCACGCTGCCGTTAAATCCGTTTTGCCCGAATACGTAAACATAGGATGTGGCGGAGGCGCCCTGGCCAACCGTTACACTGCCCGCCGAGATCGTGAAGCTGGGCACGGAAACTGTCACGTTGAGGACCGTACTGACGGTCAGGGAGCCGCAGGTGCCAGTAACGGTCGCGGTGTATTGTCCGGGAGTGGCAGTGCTGCTCGCCGTCAGCGTGAGTGTGCTGCTCCCGTTTGTCGGGTTCGGGGCGAAGGATGCAGTCACGCCGCTGGGCAGGTTGGTCGCCGTGAGATTCACGCTGCCGGTGAATCCATATTGCGGGGTCACGGAAATGTAGCTTGTGGCGGAGTTGCCCTGGCCGACCGACACACTGCCCGCCGAAAGCGTAAAGCTCGGTGCGGAGACGCCGAGAGTGAGGGTAGTGCTTGCCGTCAGCGAGCCTGAGGTACCCGTGACGGTCAGCGTCGCGGTCCCGGGAGTGGCTGTACTGCTGGCTGTCAGTGTCAGCGCGCTGGTTCCGGTCGTCGGGTTCGGGGCGAAGGATGCAGTCACGCCGCTGGGCAAGCCAGTTACAGCGAGATTCACGCTGCCGTTGAATCCATATTGAGAGAACACGTTGACGGACGTGGAGCCGGAGCTGCCCAGTCCAATGTTCACATTGGCCGCCGAGAGGGTGAAGCTCGGCGCATAGACGCCGACAGTGGCCGTGGTGCTATGGGCAAGGGTGCCGGAAGTGCCGGTAATGGTCAGCGTCTGAGTTCCGAGAGCGGCGGTGCTGCTCGCCGTCAGTGTCATCACGCTGTTTCCGACAGTGGGGTTTGGGGCGAAGGATGCGGTCACCCCGCTGGGCAGGCCAGTTACGGCAAGATTCACGCTGCCATTGAATCCGTATTCCGGGTTCACGTAGACATACGATGTGCCTGAGCTGCCCTGGCCAATGTTCGTCCCGAAGGAGTCCGAGAGCGTGAAGTCAGGTACAAAGACCCCGAACGCGACGGGAGTGGTTGCGGTCAGGGAGCCGGAGGTGCCGGTGATGGTCAGCGTCGCAGTCCCGATGGGTGCGGTGCTGCTCGCAGTCAGAGTCAGCGTAGTGTTTCCGGTTGTGGGGTTCGGGGAGAACGAAGCGGTGACGCCGGCGGGCAAACCGGTCACGGCAAGTTTGACGCTGCCGTTGAATCCATATTGCGGATTTACAGAGACGCCGAATGTGCCGGAGGTGCCCTGGCCAATATAGGCGTTACCCGTCGAGAGCGTGAAGCCCGGCGCGTAGATTCCCAAAGCGAGGTTGGTGCTCGCGGTCACGGAGCCGGAGGTGCCAGTGATGGTCGGGGTGTATTGTCCGGGAGTGGCTGTACTGCTCACCGTCAGCGTCAGCGTGCTGTTTCCGTTTCCGTTTGCCGGGTTCGGGGAGAAGGATGCGGTTACACCGCTGGGCAGGCCGGTGACCGCAAGATTCACGCTGCCGGAAAAACCATCTACGGCGTAAACGTAGATATACGATGTGCCTGAACTGCCCACGCCGATGTTTGCACTGCTCGCTGAGAGCGTGAAGGTCGGCGCGTGCACCGTCAGATTGAGGGTGGTGCTGGCAGTCAGCGAGCCGGAGGTGCCGGTGATGGTTAGACCAACTGTCGTGCCGGGCGCCGAACTGCTCGCAGTCAGGGTCAGTACGCTGGATCCGCTGGTGGGATTCGTACTCCACGATGCGGTTACACCGGTGGGCAGCGCGGACGTGACGGCGAGACTCACGTTGCCGCTAAACCCGAACTGGGGAATCACTGTAACCTTCGTCGTTCCGGACGCGCCCTGGTTGAGCGAGAGGATGCCCGGTGAATCTGACAGCAAGAAGCTTGGCGGATGAACGCTGACCGTAACGTTGGTGGATTCGGTCAAGTTGCCGGAAGTGCCCGTGATGGTCACGGTTGCTGTTGCTGCCGGGGCGGAACTGCTTGCGGTAAGGGTTAGCACGCTGGATCCGCTGGTGGGATTCGTGCCCCACGATGCGGTTACGCCGGTGGGCAGCGTGGACGTGACGGCGAGACTGACACTGCCGGTAAAACCGCCCGCGTCGCTTATGGTGATGGTGGTTGAGCTGGACGCGCCCTGGCCGATCGCCACGTTGCCTGAGGAACTGGCGAGCCAGAAGCCCGGCACCTGCGGCCCTGCGAGAGCGTCGATCAGGTTTTGCCCGTTTGCGCTTCCCCATCCGGTTACCAGGTCGTAGCCCGTAACCGCACTGAACCATACTGGCTGGCTGGCTGTATCGTTGTTTCCAACCGTGATATCGTGCAGGTCGCTCGAGTAGTTGAGGCCTGCTCCGATGGCGTAGAGTTGCGGGTTGATCGACCCGATACCGCCCGCGGGAGCCGTGCCCGCTTCTATGGCCTGCTGATTCACCAGGGCCATGAAACCAGCCCAGCGCGGAGCAGCAAAGCTGGTACCGGCCCAGCCTCCTGCGCAACCCCCTGCATTCGAGCAGAGGTAGTTGTCGAAGTCACCTTCCATGGAGACATCCGGCTCATTGCGCACGGTCGCGGAGCCTCCATTGGACGGATTCGCCACACCAGCCTGCCAACTGGGGATCGCGATTCCGTCGGGACTGATGCCGCCCCCGCTGCCGTGCCCCTGGGAGTTCCAGGCCGTCTCCGAAACCCATGCGCCGCCCGCGCTGGTGGTGGTCAAGTGGGTCCCGCCTACCGACGTCACATAGGTGTCATCCCCGGGGTAGAAAAATGGACTGATCGCCGCATCGAAGGCGCCGTCGTCTCCGGAAGCGACGAAAATAGTCTGCCCCTGCGCAGCAAACTCCTGAAAGAAAACATCGTCGATCGAAGGATCATCCGGAACCCAACCCCACGACACGCTGATCTGCTTGGCGATATTCTCCGTCGCCATCGAGTTGAATATGTTTGCATCGTCAACGAAGGCTGTACCGCCGATATACACGCGAACCTGGCTCAACCCTGGGGCCATGCTGATCGCCTGCACGATGTCCAGAACCTGCTCGGCATCGCTCCCCGCCGGAGCTCCGGTAGCTCCATCCAGCAGTACGTTGTTGATGGGGACGCCGTAGCTCTGTCCAGCGTTGCTGAAGGTTGCATTCACATCGCTGAGGTAGTAACCGCCGAATTCCAGAATCCCGACTGCCTGTCCTGTGCCAGTCAGGGTCGTGCCGCCGTAGTAGGCTGCGCGCATGTCGCTGCCAAGATACGATCCGCCTGGGCCGGAGCCGAGCACATTGGCAATCGCTTTTCCGCTGGTCTCCTGCGTCAGCCTCGGGTGCGGGAGAGAGAAGTTGTTCAGTCCGGCGATGTGGGCCACACGCACGCCCAGGTTGAGCGAAGGCTCCCGATCTGGCGAATAAAACGTGCGGTTTTCCGTAGGGTGCTGATAGACCTTCATCGTCAAGTTGAAGGCCTGGTTGATTTGCGCCACCGAGCCGGTGATCGGCACGATCAGCCGATTCGCCGGCGAATCCGTGACCGTAAGACCGTTGGCCTGGGCAAACGAAACCACGGCCTGGTATTCCCCGGCCGTTGGCCCAAACTGTTCCGTGAACTCTGCCACGCTGAGAAAATGGTGATAGTTCGGGCTGGACGGATCGTAAAGCTGACTCAACAGTCTGGTCAGTCCGCTTTGATTGCGCAGCGGCAGAACGATGGAGAAGCTCATGTTCTGCTCTGGGGGTAGCGAACCCATCGCAGTTGCCTGCCCGTTGGCAACCGCGGCCGGCAGATGATTCTGCAGCGTCTGGGGTGATTGCTGCGCCTGGCCCGTACTCCAGGCCCCGAATGTCGCCAGAACAAACCCAAGCAGGAAAAAGGCAGGCCTCTGCCCGAAGCCACGAAAGTAGAACATTAAACGATCAAAGCTCCCTCGTGCCGCGAAAGAATCTCTGTGAGGCACGACTATCTACGCCTCTTGTTCGCCAACGCGGAGAGGTCCCGTCCAATGGACCGGAATCGCGAAGCGATTGGGGATCAAGCTAAGACTGTTTTATCGATCATGCGATGTCCTATTCGGTTTGTCGAGAAGAATCTGCGATGACAAATCGGAACCTCTTGATCCGATCAATGGGGAATGGTGTTGCGCGTCCTATCCATACTTGACCTCGAGTAACGTGCAGTCATCCTGGGCCGGGCTGGGAGCACTAAATCTCAAAACATCCTCAAGTACCTCGTCGACCGTCCGATGCGGCACGCAAGCGATCAATCCCGATTCCCCGAAAACCCTGCCATCGCGGTCCTCGGCCTCGGTCAACCCATCGGTCGGAAGAAGGATGCGCTCACCCGGACACAGCGTGTAGCCGGACGACGCATACTTCGCAGTGGGGATGAGGCCGACGATCAGGTTGCTTTCTTCCAGGCTGCGGACCTCTGTCCCCGAAATGACGAGCGGCTGGACATGACCACAATTGATATATTCGAGCCTCCCATTGGGAAATAACTTGAGCAGGACCGTTGTAGCGTACTTGCCGACTTTGCGCGTGCAGAGGAAGTGATTCAGCAGTGCCGCAATCTCCGGCAGGCTTTGTCGGGCGAGAAACTGAGAGTGAATGATCCCCTGCAACGTAGCCGCGACGATGGCTGCGGAGACACCCTTGCCCGAAACGTCGGCGATGGCAACGCAAAGGCAATCGTCGAGAGCCACGGCATCGTAGAAATCGCCGCCGATAGCGAAGCAGGGGATAGTCCGGGCGTGGATCTCGGCGTAAGGGAGTTGCGGCAGCGCGATGGACATCAGACCGCGATGGATGTCTGCCGCCACGATCAGTTCTTCCCGCGCCTGGCGCGCCTTCAGTTCTTCGTCGGCGAGCAGCGCATGATCGACCAGCGCCGCGGCCTCGGTGGCGATCGCCTCCAGCAAGCGGTGATCGACTTCCGTCAAAGTGCCAACCCCGATCTGGCTGTCGAGATAGAGCAGGCCAAGAAGTTGCCCCGGCTCTTTCGCCGAGGCCGGTTTGCGCAGCGGAATGCAATAAATGCTGCGGATTCCCTTGTCCATCACGCTTGGCCAGTCCAGCGCCATGCCATCCTTCTGGGTATCGCTTACCGAGAACTGGGAGCCGCTCTGGATGGCATTGCTCATTGCCCTGCGGGAGATGGTGGAGTCTTCGTCAACGCTGGTCCCGTCCGCGCTGAGCCCACGGGCGAGCCGCATCTGGCCGTCCTTCTGCAGGAAGACGAGGCCACGCTCAAGCCCGGTTAGCTCGAGGGTGAGATGCAGGAGGCCAAGCACGATGTCGTCGATCGCGCCGCCCTGGTTGAGCTGACGTGCCGCGCGAAGGAGCCAGTTCAACTGTTCGAGTTCATGCGCCGGCCGGCGTGGTCCGACGGGACGACGAAGTTCACTGAGCGAGGAGAGAAGAGTGCTGACCGAAGAATGAGCCCCGGATGTGGAGACGCTGTTCGCCTGGAAGTGAAGTCCCGGGGCGTTGAGTGAGCCGAGTTGCAGGAGATCGCCGGGCTTCAGAACTGCACGCTCGATGCGCGCTCCGTTCAGGAAAGTGCCGTGGGTGCTTTGCTGATCGACGACAGAGTAAACACTGCCCTCCCGCAGGATCATCGCGTGGCAGCGGGAAACCCCGCGATCGTGCAACACGATGTGCTGATCAGGCGAACGGCCGATAGACGTTGTCTCCCGGTCGAGAGCGATCGTTTGCTGACCGTTCTCGTCGGAATACTTGAGCACCATAACGTCCATCGGCGTGGCCTGTTCAGTCTTACCGGACTGCGGGTTGGTAGTTGGAAAAGGAGGCTACTGCCTCCATCTCATCTGGATAGATGTCGAAGATAGTGGCCAGCTTGGTGATCTGCATGAGGTCGTCGAGCCTCCGGGTGAGGCGCGCAAGTTTGACATCGCATCCCCGGGCCTTCGCCGAAGTATACGCATTGGTGAGTTCGCCTAAGCCTGCGCTGTCCATGTAGTTTACGCCGCCCATATCGACGACGAGCTTCCTGGTGCCGGTCTTGAGAGCATCCTGGACGGAGTCACGAGAGGTAACTCCTCCATCGCCCAGTACGATACGGCCGCTGACTTCGAGAACGGTAACGCCTTCCATGTGCCGGATGTTGATCTTCGCGCTCATTGTAGTTTCCTCCATTATTTGTATTTGGTTCAGTGCTCGCACCGTCATCTGGCAAGCAGGTTGAGTTGGGTGAAAGTTCTGTGCGTTCCTTCGCAGCAACGAGCCGGGCATGGGATGGGGATGGAGCACTGCGGAGTTCTCCAGCGAAATCCGCAGTGCCGAGTCGGTTGATTGTTCCCAAAGAGCCGGCTTCCTTCCTGCACTTACCGGAGTGCGATCAGCACAGGCTCATTGACGTGGATCCCCGCCTCTTCCACCTGCGCCTTGGCGCGCTTCTCCGTTTTGGACTTCGGGAAGCGAATATACATCGAGGCGCCCTCTGAACGAATGCTGCTCAGGAAATACTGGTTGCCATATTTGTGGAACACCAGCGTGTTGTCGAGCCCCGGGTCGCTCTGATTGGACTGGCCCAGGGACAGGACGGCAACTTTCTTGTCCCAGTTGCGGATCTCGAGAATGGTTGAACTCGTCCTGCTGGAATGGATTGTGTAGGCGCCGGACGGCAGGGTCTGGTCGTTGACCGTGAAGTTGAAGGGGACGTTTGCCCTCAACTCGCGATCCTGCGCAGGTGCGGAACCGGCGGCGATGAAGGTGGCTACGATGAAAAGTGCGACTGCAGCGATGTTTTTCATGACGATCTCCTTTTGGGTTTCCGATATCGGGGCCAATCGGCTCCATACCCTGTAAAGCGCAGGGAGAACAGAAAAGGTGACATACACGAAAGGAATCCATCACGGAGCGCATTTGGGACTATACTTTCGCCACCGCACACGGAGGTTTCCATGGCTGAGAAACCGCTGGAAAACGGGATCCTACCTGGGTTAGCACCACTTGCGCCGGCGGTCGCCGCGGAGATGGGCTCCAGCCTGTACGGCGAGCTGCACCGCCTGGCAGCGGCCAAGATGCGCTTCGAGCGTGGGAACCATACACTGCAACCGACCGCCCTGGTCCATGAAGCCTACCTGCGTCTTACGGACCGCAGTCAACCTCTCGGCAAGGATCGAATCCAGGTCCTGGGCCTGGCGGCCCACATCATGCGGAACATCCTGGTGGACCACGCGCGAACCCATCAGGCGGAGAAGCGTGGGGCAGGAGCGGTGCAAGTGACTTTGGACGAAGGCCTGGTCGCGGCGCCTGGATCGATGGTGGATGTCCTGGCGGTCGACGACGCACTGTCACGGCTCGCAAAGTTCGATCAAAGGCAAGCGGACATTCTCGAACTGCACTTTTTTGCAGGGTTGACGTTTGAAGAGATCGCGCTGCAACTCGGCCTATCGGCAAGAACGGTCAAACGCGACTGGAGCATGGCACGGGCGTGGCTCCGACAGGAGCTTGCGCCAATCCGATGACATCCGAACTCTGGCAACGTCTCAAACCGTTATTTCATGCCGCACTCGATCGCGGTCCCGCGGAACGTGCGGAGTTCATCGAAAAAGCCTGTGCGAACGATTCGGAACTGAAGTTCCAATTGATCGCCTTAGTCCGAGCCGAAGAGCAAGGAACAGAATCGTTTGCCAGTCCTCTGGTGAATCTGCCCGGTCTGCTCGACAAAGAACCCATTCGATTTCACGAGGGACAGGTTATCCTCGATCGCTTCCGCATCGTGCGTTCCATCGACAAAGGTGGAATGGGCGAAGTCTACGAAGCGACAGATCTTCAGCTCGGCACCATCGCGCTAAAGACAATCCGGCAGGATATCGTCTCCTCCAAGAACGTCTTTGAGCGATTTCGCCAGGAGGTCCAACTAGCCCGAAGGGTTAGCGGACCTCAAGTCTGTCGCATCCATGAACTGTTCCTGCTGCCGGCAACTGACGGAGACCGACCGACCGCCTTTCTGACGATGGAGTTTCTGAATGGCGTGACGCTGTCAAGGAAGTTGAAGGATGATGGCCCGATGCCCTGGAAGGAGGCACTGACAGTAGCCTTGGACATATGCGAAGGACTGCGCCTGATCCATGACAAGGGCATCATCCACCGCGACCTCAAGAGCGGAAACATTATGCTCTGCAAACATGACGGCTCGACGAGGACCGTGGTGATGGATTTCGGACTGGCGCACGATCTCTCCATCGATTCTTCCTCTGGAGACACGACCGCGACGGTGGTGCCCTTGCATACCGTCGCCGGCGTCATTCTGGGCACACCCGCGTATATGGCGCCTGAACAGTTTGAGCCGGGGCGACCGGTGTCCCCGGCAACGGACATCTATGCACTCGGGATCATTCTGTATGAATTGGTGACAGGCATTCATCCCTACTCCGCCAATACGCCGATTGGGGCGGCGATTCGGCGAGCCCAACATCGGAAGCCCGCCTCTTCCATACAGCGTGACGTCCCCCGGCATTTGGACCACATCATCGAGCGCTGCCTCGAGTTCGAGCCGGAAAAGCGGTTTCAGTCCGCGGCGGAAGCGGCGAAGGCGCTCCGCGCGGGGCCGGCGAACCTCGAGAACCTACGGCGCGACCGTCCGTGGCTTCTGCGCGCGGGGTATGCGCTCGCTTTCGCGCTATTTGCGTGGTCGGCGCTGCTGTGGTGGCAAGAGCGGCAGCAGTATCATCCGGGAACCGAGGCGCAGCACTGGTATGATGCGGGCGTCGCGGCGCTGCGCGAGGGCGACTACACGAAGGCGACGCGCTCGCTGGAGACGGCGGTGGAACGCGAGCCCAAGTTCGCCATGGGACATGCGAGGCTGGCCGAAGCGTGGATCGACCTGGACTTCCAGAACGATGCGCAGCGCGAGATGCTGACGGCGTCCTCCGGCGAGCGGACGCTGGCACCGGCCGACCGCAGGTACTTCGAGGCGATCCACGCGACGGTGACAGGCGACTATCCCGCGGCGTTGGAGGACTACCGGCGGATTCTCGACCGAGCGCCTGCGAGCGACCGGGCCGCCGGCTATGTGGACCTGGGTATGGCGTATGAGCGCGCCGGCGATCTCACGCACGCGCTGGACTGCTATGCGCGCGCGTCGGCGGCGGAGTCGGACAACGCGGCGTCATACATGCACACGGCGATTCTCGACAGCCGGCTGCACCATGTGCCGGAGGCCAACCGCGCGTTCGACCGGGCCGAGAAGATCTTTACCGTGGAAGAGGACTCCGAAGGCCTGGCCGAGTTGAACTACGAGCGCGGGTACGCGGCCAACGATGGCGGCGATGCCAAGGCGGCGCAGAAGCCGCTGCAGCAGTCGCTCCAGGAGGCCCAAGAGATTGGCAGCGTACAACTGCAGATCCGCGTGCTGAGCCAGTTGAGCAGCGCGACGAATCGCTTCGACAATGCGAAGGCGGCAGAGTACGCCAGCCAGGCGATTCGGCTGTCGCGCGAGAATCGGCTGGACGCCTGGGCCGCCAACGGATTGGCACGGCTGGCAAACGCGCAGGTCCGGCAGCATAAATATAAAGAGGCGGAAGAGAATGCTCGGGAAGGGCTACGGCTCGCGCACCAGAGCCAGCAGTTACGGGCGGAGGCACTGGCGAATAGCGCGCTGGCGAACTTGATGAACCAGGAGGGCCGTCCCGACGACGTGATTGGGCCGGCTCAGTCGGCGCTTGTGTTTTATCAGAAGAACGGATTCTTCGCGCCTGCTGCCACAGAGTCCATGCTTCTGGCGAGGGCGGAGAGGGACAAGGGGCAATACGACCAGGCTTTCTCCTTCGCGAAGTCGTTTATTGATCTCGCGTCCCGGTCCGGCAACCACGACCTGACGCGCCAGGCGGAAGAGCTGCTTGCCACGATTCTCGAGAAGCGAGAGCTGTACCCCGACGCGCTGGTCCATTATGTGAATGCAAAGGGCCTTGCGGACGCCCCGGCCCCGGAGCAGCTTGAAGCACTCTCTGCCGCGAATTTGCTGTGGAGACTGGGCCGCTACACTGAGTTTGAGGCAATGCTGAACTTCACGCCGACCAACGACGAGATGGCCGTCTCGTCCGCGCGGAAACGAGTCGACTGCCTGCTGAGCCGCGAGCGCTACACCGAGGCCCTGGCGCTGGCCGGGCAGACTCTGGGCCGGTATTCCGAGATGGATGCGAATGATCGCGACGGCTTGCTGATGGAAAAGGCGCTGGCGGAGTCACACCTGCACCGACGGGCTGATGGGCTAAAGGATCTGACGGCCGCGACCACGGCGGAAACGAATACACCGCAAGAGGCAGCGGCCCGCAACCTGGCGCTGGCGGAGTTTCATCTGGCGGCGAGGAACCTGCAGCCGGCACAGCAGGCGGCAACCCAGGCCGCGGCGGAGTTCCATGCTGAAGCACTGCGCGATTCGGAGTTGCGGAGCGCGTATCTTGGCGCCACAGCGGCAAAGCTTGCCGAAGATTCAGCCGCGTTCGCTGCTTTCTCGACAGAAATTGTTGACACAACGGAGAAAATCCAACAAACTTGGACACCGCAAGCCGCTCAGCCCTATTTCTCCCGGCCAGACATACAAGACCTGATGCGCCAGTCTCACGTATCCAGAGTTTCAGACAGGAGATGAATCCCATGGTCCGACGCAGCTTGATGCCGGTGCCTGTATCAATGATTCTGCTGGGGCTTCTGACAGCGTGCAATTCCCAGAAGACTGACGGTGCTGCCCAGCCGTCGCCTGGCAATATAGATTCACAGAAGAAAAAGATACTTAAGGACTCACCGGCCGAGGTGGCGGGTGGCAGCATTCTTATCCGCTCGGGGTCGACCCTCGCTACTTCACCAGACTGTAATGGAGCAGACTACTGTGGAGACGCAGGCGGACCCCCAACCTTTGATTTTCAGAACCTCTCGTTCTCTCCCATTGATCCAGCCCACGGTTTCAGGATTCATGTGAAGAACAAAAAGCCCAAGGAAGCGATAGAAGTCTGCTCGAATGCTCAATGCGACTTTGCGAGTGACTGGGATGGAACGAAGTACTACGTGTTCTTGAAGAATGGCTATAAGGTTGATCCGCACGCTCCTAAGGATCACCCTGCCACGATAGAGACCCACTTCCACGATGATAACGATTGCCCCGGGGGCGTCGAGGATAAGAAATGCGATACGGCGGCGAAGTTCACGATCGATGTGCCGAAGCGACCCGGCAGCCCGCAGGCGGTCTCTCAGTCTGCCAAGTGTGACGATCCAAGTCCGAACAACGAGTGCATTGTGTTCATGGGCAAAACCAACTAACAGCCGTGGGCGGTCAGACGAAGAAGGCAGAAGCTATCACAAGTTAATCGGGCCCGGGCCTAGCAGATCGTGACGCAAGTCTTTGCTGAGAAGGTATAGGGGATACGCCGATGCCACCCTCCCGCCGGACCTTGGTACTGCAACTACTTTCAACGAAACTTCACGCGCGTTCTGCTCGCCGCGCTTTTCTCTCTCCCCTTGCCTCGGGTGTCATCCTGCTCGGTGGATGCACGCTGCTCCCGATGAAGAACCTGCAGCCGGTCATCGCGCCTCCTGAGGCGACCCCCTGCAAGAGTGAGGAGGGACTGCTGAAGGTGGAACTGCCCCTGCGCGGGGGGCCGGCGAAACTCCACTACGTCGTGCCGGACGGTTCGCGGATCGCGATAGTCGATAGCTTCGCGGACTACCGCGCAAGGGTTCAAAGCCAGGTTGCGAGCAGGTTACCTCCGGAACTGGCTAACCATCCGGTTACGCGGGCATTTATTGATCTGCTTGGTGAGGCCTCGGCCGAAGCACAGCTCGACGCACAGATTGCGGGCGACACCAAATTCGATCCGAAGAACATTGAGAGTGAGCTGGCGGACATCCGCAAGCACCGTGCGGTGGCGAAACTAAAACAGGGCGAGTTGAAAGACTTCGCACACAAATTCTTCGAGCTTCAATTGAGGCAAGGGCCCGTTGATTTCACCGGTGGCGAAGTCAACAAGAAGGTAGTCGCTTTCCATTCGGAAGCCCGTGCGCTGGTCCGGCCAAAACTCGATCCGGCCTTTGTCGCCTACTTCAAGACATACTACGACGGAACCTTTTTCGATCGGCTAAGCAATCCCGTGGACAAGCCGGACTTCACCTCGGGACTAAAGACCTTGCCGGTCTCGTACACGATTCCGGATGCGGAAATTGTCGCGGCGGAGAAGGTGTTGCTGGAGTTCCTGGTGGACTGCATCGATCCCACTCCTGTCCTGGGAAACACCGATACGCCCGGGCCCGGCACCAAGTATTACCCCGGAGATTCGGACGACGAGCCGACCGCCTTAGTTACAGGTTTCGCGTCTGGGGGCTATCTAAAACTCAATGACGACGGGTGCGGGATCAATCTCGAGAATGTCTGGGTACTGAAGGATATTGCGGGAGCCGCTAGCGACCAGGCGGCCGCCGTGGGAGGCTTGATTGCCAACACGCCCGGCGGCGTTTCGATTGGCCTGGGGATCGTCGGTAAGATCTCGATCGGGGACAACCAGACACTGAGCGATGTGGTGAAGACGGCCGCATCGGAACTCGCGCTGCGCGCGGCGTTGTCGGCCTCTTACTTTTCGTTGCGTCGCATCCAGTTCGACCCGATTCACCTGCCCGGGCACGTGCCACCGGGATGAACATAGAAGCCACCAGCAGATTTCAGAGGATGTGCAGCGCGGTTAGCGTGAACTCGGACAACGCCGGGGTTGTTTGGGTAAGCAGGAGGGTAGCGTGAATCGATTAAGAACCTACGCCATCGGTGGATCGGGAATCATCCTTGTAGCGCTCGGCGTTTTTAGGGTCTTCGCCGGGTCGGATTCACCCGCGGAGGTGGCAGGCGGGAGCATTTATATAGTCGCTTATGACGCCAATACGGGGTCGTATACAACGATCTGCGACAAGAACTTGCCTGTGCAATATTGCGCCACCTCCGGGGACAGTTCCAAGCTGGACTTCGACGGATTTACCGGAGCGAATCCCATCACGGCTAACTCCGGTTTCCAACTGCATCTGTTCAACCTTGGCATCGACACGAAGCCATATGAAGCAATTACGATCTGCTCGACCTCGACCTGTGACATTTCGCGGGGTGACAGAACGACTGTCTATATCCGGGCGAGTTACGATCCGAATGCAAACCCGCCGCTGTCAGCCTGGGTGCCTGATCCAAAGGGGAATCGGCACGAGCCGCACCTCCACGATATTAAGCATGACGATGCTTCGGCTCCGCGCGACAAGGAAGACAACAGAGTGGACCACATGGAATACTTCACGATTGAGGGAACAAGTGTCGACCCCAACCAGCAATTCCCCTGTCCTGACAAGGGCAAAGGCCATAAGTGCACCATCTTCATCGGTAATAGGGGGTTCCGTTTTACCATCTCGCGCCTGCTTCATTTCGGGATGAAGTAGGCTGCGAGGTAGTTAGACCATGCGGCCCTGGGTGGTGGCGAGGACCTGGCCGAATCTGGATCCAGTGGCCGGATCCGTCGATGTCCCCGATGCGGAAGTCGTGGTCGACGGGGTACTCGACGCCCTTGACGTCGCAGCAGCTCCACATAGGGACGGGGGCTGGGTGCGACGGGAGTTAGCGCTGTGCCGATGCTGGGGGAGTCGAAACCCAGGAATCCCGGGACATAGCCCACCTGGTCCTTATTGGCCCCTTGTGGCCCCACGGTTGGACCCATGGAGCCCATCGGCGGGAGCTAAGTTATTGAAAGTAATGGTCGGGACGACTAGATTCGAACTAGCGACCTCACCCACCCCAAGGGTGCGCTCTACCAGGCTGAGCCACGTCCCGACTTGTCCTACGCGCGCCGCCCAGGCGGGCGACTGCGGGGGTTTCGTTGCAGCATCCAGTGTACACTGAGCGGCTTCCAATTCGCCTCTCCGCGCACACCGACCTCCGACCCTAGTGCGTCGGCGCCACGTACTCCTTCGGCAGCGCGCCGCCTTCTCCCTCGCCGAAGAAGAAGCCGTTCATCTGTTCCACCAGGAAGTCCTGCGCCTCGCGCGTCCACGGCTGCAGGCGGTACTCATTCAGAAGCATCTTCTGCCGCTCCACCCACTCGCCCCAGGCCTTCTTCGAAACATTCTTGTAAATCTTCTGGCCAAAGTCGGAGTCGAACGGCGGTTCGTCCAGCCCTTCCAGCTCAGCCTTGTACTTCGTGCAAAACACCATGTGCGCCATCGCGTATCTCTCCTCGTGCTCGTTTGATTGTAACGGGGTTCAGCGCCGTTTGCCTTTGCCCTTCTTCGCCCCGGCCTTCTTACCCTCAGCTTTCTTCTTGCCCTTCGCGGCCTTGCCCCGCTTCCCGCTGCGGTCCGGACTCGTATGTCCTGCAGCCTCCGCGGCCTTAGCCGCCTTCCCCTCGCGCAACGACCTCGTCTCCGCCGGGGCCGCATCCGGCACCAGCGCAAACTGCAGCCGCCGCTGCTGCCGGTCGATCCGGTCCAGCAGCACATGCACCCGCATCCCCATCTTGAACACCCGCCCACCGCGCGTGCTCACAATCTGCTTGTCCGTGTCGCGAAACACGAAACGCTCGTCGCTGCCCCATCCGCTGAGCGACGCAATCGGCACCAGGCCCTCGATGAACAGATCGTCCAGTTCCACGAAGAACCCATACTTCGTGCACGACAGGATAATGCCGCCAAAATCCTCGCCGACGCGGTCTTCCATGAACCGCATCTTCTTCCACTCCATCAATTCGCGTTCGGCATCATCCGCCCGTCGCTCCGCCTGGCTCGACTCGGTCGCAATCGCCGCCAACTCCGGCTCCGGAATCGGCTCCCACTCATAAGCCTCCCGGCGCGCCGCAACATCTGTAACCTTCCCGGTAACTTGTTTCCACGGCTGCGGATCCGTGCTCAGAATCGCCCCGCCCCGCGCGTCAGCCCCGCTCCCCAGCAGCTCCCGCAGCAGCCGATGCACAATCAAATCCGGATACCGCCGGATCGGCGAAGTGAAGTGCGTATAGCACGGGCTCGCCAGCGCAAAATGCCCCACGTTCCGCTCACTGTAGCGCGCCTGCTTCAGCGACCGCAGCATCAGGTACGCCAGAATTCGCTCCTCCGGCTTTCCCGCAATCTTCGCCGTCAGTTTCTGATACATCTGCGGCGTCACCGGGATCGACTGCGCCACCTCGTGCGTCTTCGCCGGCCGCCCGCCACCGCCGGCTTTGCGCACGTCGCGGCGGTCCGCCTTCATCGTCACCTTCTGCACCGGCAGGCTGGAGAATCCCAGCGAGTAGCCGAACCCGCTCGCCGTCTCTTCGAAATCCAGAATCCGCTTCGGGTCCGGCATCTCGTGGATGCGGTACACGCTGGGGATCGCGTTCTTCTCGATCCACGTCGCCACGCACTCGTTCGCGCTCAGCATGAACTCTTCGATCAGCCGATGCGCCCACCCACGCTGCGACCGCACGATCGACTCCATATTCCCCTGCGGGTCGAACTCAATCACCGGCTCCGGCAGATCGAAATCAATGGAACCTCTTCGGTTACGTTTTGCATTCAGTTTCAGCGCCAGCTCGTACATCCGTTCAAAATTTGCTACAAATCCCTCAAACTCGGCCCGCACGGCCTTGTCCACATCCGTCGCAGCGTCCGTACCGGAGTCCAGAATCGCCTGCACCTGCGTGTACGTCATCCGTTTTGCGCTGCGGATGATCCCTTCGCACACCTCATATCCGAGCACCTCGCCGCGCCCGTCGATCTCCATCACGCAGCTCAGCACCAGCCGGTCCTCATCCGGCCGCAGGCTGCACATCCCGCTCGAAAGCTGTGGCGGCAGCATCGGCACCGCGCGGTCCGGAAAGTAGACGCTCGTCCCCCGCAACCTGGCCTCGAGATCCAGCGCCGTCCCCGGCCGCACGTAGTGGCTCACGTCGGCGATATGGACCTGCAACTCCCAGTTGCCATTCTTCAGAGGCGTCACCAGCACTGCATCGTCGAAGTCTCGTGCCGTCTCGCCATCAATGGTTACAATTGGCAGCCCGCGGAAATCCCTCCGCCCCCGCAGTTCAAGCGGCGTCAGCGTATCCACAGTCTGCGTAGCACTCTCGCTAGCCTCCGCCAGCACATTCGCCGGAAACACATGCGGCAGATGATGCTTGCGAATCATAATCTCCACATCCACGCCAAACGCATCCGGAGGCCCCAGAACCTCGATCAGCCTGCCCCGCGCCGGCCTTCCCGGCGCCGGAAAATCCGTAATCTCCACATCGACCGCCAGCCCCTCCAGCCAATCATGCCTGCCCGCCCGCTCGGGCTCATCGCGTTCCACACTCCACCGCCGCTGCTCCCGTTGCGCTTCTTCGCCGAGCACCCGATGCGGAGTCGCCACCGGCGCAGCCACGACCTCAGCGCCCTCCGGAATCAGGATCGCCCCACCACCCGGCGCACCCGACATCCGCTCGTCCAGCGGCGTCACGTAATTCCCGCCGACCACTGCCGGCGCCTCTTCCCACCCGCTTCTGTGCCCCCGCCGTCCGCGCGCGTAATGGAAGATCCCCACCACCGTAGGATTGCGCCGCGTCAGCACCCGCGCCACGCGTCCCGACCGCCGCCCATCGCGTCCCGGCGGCGCTTCATCCACCAGCACCTCATCGCCCTGCATCGCGCCGTTCAACTCATTCGGCGGAATAAATAAATCGTCCTCGCGATTCGTGCTCCCATTCGGCCGCACGAAGCCGTACCCGTCGCGATGCAGATCGAGCTTCCCCGCCACCAGCCGGTCCCGCGTCGCGCGCAACTCCTGAGCTTGTCGCTCACCGGGCATTGCATCGGCACGCCCCGCCCGCGCCGTCTTGTCGAACGTCGCCCCCGGCAGCGCCCACTGCTCGAACTCCGTCTTAACCAATTCGCCGCGCGCCGTGATCCGCGCCAGTTGTTCCAGCAGCAAACGCCGCTCGCGCCCGCCACCCAGCCCCAGCTCGCGAATCAGTTGCTTGTATCCCGCGCGATGACCCGCCGAGCGCTCAATGCGCCGTATCAACTCACGGTCCGTTTGCGGATAAGGAGTGTTCTTCGCCATCCCTCAAAGCATACCCCGCCGAACCGGCTGACAGTCCTCAGCAACAAGTTCTCAGGAAAACGGCCGCGGTCCGATTTCGCCATACCAACTGACAACTGAGCACTGACAACTGACTACTGCTTCAGCATCCCCACAGCCTGCTCCAGCGTCGTCCCCTCGGGCACCTGCGTGAAGTCCGTCTTCACCTCGTCCTGCTGTTGCCCGATCGTCTTGAAGAACAGTGCACGCCCCTCGATATGCACATGCGTCTCGGTAATCTGCCACTGCCCTGGCGCCACCTGCCTCCGCTCCACGTTGAACGTGCCACCCTTGTGCAGCCTTCCCAGGATTCCCCAACCGATATTGATGTCCTCGGAGAGCGCACCCTTCATCGTCTGGATCCGGTGCTGCTTCTTGTCGACGATCAGTGTCCCTTCCATCCTCCCCATCACCCGCGCTTCCATGTCCGGCGGATCGAAGTTCGGGTCCGGCCTGAACGACAGCGTATAGCTGTCCGCCGATTCGCTCACCACCTTCCAGTCGAACGCCTCAGGCAGCAACTTCAGCAGTTCGGTCGCGCTCTTGTCGTCATGCTCGCCATCACGCTTCTCTTTGGCCTGCAGCCCTGGATCGTGGATGAACTTCTGGTTGTATTCGTCATCCTCGCGCTGCGCCGACGCGAGCGACTCCCGCGAACCGACGGCGATGTGGCGTTTCAGAGCCCCGTTTTCCGTTTCAACCACGACATACTTGCTGCCGTCCATCTCGCTCTCGATGTATCGCCAGTGCGAGTGATCGTCGCGGTCCGCCGCCAGTTCCGCGTTCGCCGCCTGCTGCACAATCTGTTTCGCGTCCTGTGGCTGTGCTCCCGCCGCCGCTGCTGATGATCCAGCCGCTGCCGCCAGCGCCACGCCGAGCGCGCCCGTCCAGATTGTTTTGCCGTGCCCCATCAATCTCCGTTAGACGCTAACTCTCTCTGATTGGTTTAAGAAACCATATCGTAACCACGCCTTTTTGTGTCGTTTATCCCACCCACTGGATCCGAACGCTCTTCTTCCCCAGCCGCAACACCGGCGACTCGCCCAGCTCGGCCCGCCCAATCACCCGCTCCGAGAACTTCTCGCCATTCACGCTCACCGCATGTTCAGCCAGCTTTCGTGTCGCTTCCGCCGCCGATGCTGCGAGCCCCGCCGCGTGCAACAGCTTCGGCAACCGTACCGCGCCGTCCTCCTGCACCAGCCCGTCCATCGCCGCCGACACCTCAATTATCGGCACATCTTCCGCCACGCCCCGCTGCTGAAACTGCTTCGCCCAACTCTCCGCCGCCGCGTCCGCCGCCGCCGCCGAGTGGAAGTCCCGCACAATCCCCCAAGCCAGGTTCTTCTTCGCCTGCATCGGGTGCAGCTTGCCCAGCATCACCGCCGATTGCATCCCCTCAATCTCGCGTCCCGCCAAATCGGTCAGCAGCAGCCAGTACTTCCACATCAGCTCGTCGGAGATGGACATCAGCTTCCCGTACATCTCTCCCGGCGGCTCCTGGATCCCAATCGCGTTCCCCAGCGACTTCGACATCTTCTGCACGCCGTCCAGGCCCTCCAAGATCGGCGTCATCAAAATAATCTGCGGCGGCTGTCCCGCATCCCGCTGCAGATCGCGCCCGCGCATCAGGTTGAACTTCTGGTCCGTCCCACCCAACTCCACATCGCACTCCAGCGCTACCGAGTCGTACCCCTGCGCCATCGGGTACAGCAGCTCATGCACGGAGATCGGTTGCTCCTCCTGGAAGCGCTTGTGGAAGTCCTCGCGCTCCAGCATCTGCGACACGGTAAACTTCGCCGCCAGCCGGATCATCTCCTCGAACCCCAGCTTGTTCAGCCACTCCGAGTTGTACCGGACCTCGGTCTTCTCCGGGTCCAGAATCTTGAACACCTGCTCCTTGTACGTCTCGGCATTGCGGTCGATCTCCTCCTGCGACAGCGGCTTCCGCGTCACGTTCCGCCCCGTCGGGTCGCCGATCAGCGCCGTCGAGTCGCCAATCAAAAAGATCACCGTATGCCCAAGCTGCTGAAAGTGCCGCAGCTTGCGGATCAGCACCGTATGCCCCAGGTGCAGGTCCGGCGCCGTCGGATCGAACCCCGCCTTGATCCGCATCGGCACGCCCTTCGCCGCGGACTGCGCAATGCGCTCCTTCAGCGCATCCAGCGGGATAATCTCCGCCGCCCCCTTCGTAATCAGATCCAACTGCTCTTCTACCGCCGCGAACTTTTCCATGCTCTCACTTATACCGGCCACCATATCTCCCAAGTATAAAGAATGCCCGCACTTCCCCCGGAGAATCCACCCCGACCGCGCACGAGTGTCTCAGTTGACGCCCTTTCGGAGTAGCAGCGTGCTTTAGCGCGCGGTATAGCGCCAACGAATCAACGAGGCTTTAGCCTCGGGCTTTGCCTGCACGCTCGCGTCGAATCAAGCCACCGGTCCGGCAGCCGCATCCAACTCAGCACGCGCTTAAGGAGAAGACCCGATGTTCCGGCCCCATATCTTCCCCACAATTGTCCTGCTGGCATTCTTCTTCCGGCCCGTCTGTGCGCAAACCGTCCCCGCTGCGAAATTTGATCTCAGTCACTTCCTCGCTGGTTGGAACCAGATTGAGCGCTATCCGCCCCGTGCGGAAAAAGGCTGTCTTAGCAACTCCGTTCTGCTGTATTCCTCCGGCGATAAACAGAACTCGCTGCAAGTCGTATCCGCCTGCGCCATCAAGGATGGCAACTGGAATTGGTGGAACTATCGCGGCAACCTCGACCCGAACGACAGCAGCCACTTCAAGCTCTTCACCTTCTGGCCCTTCCGCGCTGCGTACCGCGTCATCGCCACCGCCCCTGACTACAGCTGGGCGATCGTCGGCAGCGCCAATCACCGTTCCCTGTGGGTCCTCGCCAAAGCCACCACGCTGCCTCCCGATGTGCTTGCCGGCATCGAAGCCCAGGCCGCCGCCGCGGGCTTCGACACCACCAAACTCAAGAAGATTCCGCAAACGCAATAACCGCGCCCACGGTCAACGCGTGGACCTCGAATTTAGCCCTTCTTTTTAGCCGCAGCCGGAGCCGCCGCCGGCAGATCCGAGTTCCACATATCCTCGACGTTCTTCCAGGTCCCATCGGCCTGCTTCTTCCAGACCGCGAGGTACTTGCCCTTGTCGCTGGCGGGCTTTCCATCCGGCCCCGGAAAAGTCACCGCATAGGTCCCATAGTCATAGACAACATCGCCCGACGCCGCTGCCTCCACCTTCACCGGAGCCCACGTCGGCTGTGCTCCCGGCACCAGCATCGACGCCCACTGCTTCTGGATCGACGCCTTGTCCGTCGCCATCGGCGCATTGGGCGGCAGGACCACCGCGTCGTCGGAGTAGGCGGCCACCACGCCGCCCACGTCCAGTGCTTGCGCCGCCTTCAACTGCGCCTGGTCCGCTGCCCGCACCGCGTCCTCCGCGGCCTTCGTATCCACCGGAGGAGGCGCCGAGCTGCACCCCGCCGCCAGCAGCAGCACACAACATCCGCATACCGCCTGGCCCGATCGCTTCCCGGAGAGGTGTCTTCTAGCGCAACCAGCATTCATGGGGTATTCCTCCTGACGCGCGAGTCTACCCTACCAGCCGCTCTACCGTCTTCTTCGGGGTAAACGAATCCTCAGGTTGCCTCCCGTCCGATGCAGTCGACCAGAGGCATCCCTCGAACCCAGTACCTTGAGTTCTCGCTCCTACTTCTTTGGCAGGTCCGAGTTCCAGGTATCCGCGACACACTTCCAGCTCCCGTCGCTCTGCTTCTTCCAGACCGAAAGGTACTTGCCCCGCTCGAGCACATCCTTGCCCTTGGCCTGATGCGTCGTGTTCAGGTAGTAGCCCTCGAGATACACCAGGTCTCCGGAACTCGAAACATCCGCCGCGCCCGGTGTCCAGGTAACGTCCCTGCCTTTCACCAGCAGGTCCGTCCACACCTTCGCGATCGACGGCTTGTTCGTGGCCAGGTCCTGGTTCGGCGGCAGCACAAACGCGCCATCCGCGTAGTACGACATCACCGTCGTAACATCCCGCGCCGCGGCCGACTTCGCCCACGCCGTGTCCGCAGCCTTCACCGCGGCCATCGAAGCCTCGGGATCGACCACCACCGCCGGCTTGTTATTTGCCTTGTACCAGATCGTTCCGCCCCATCCCGCCGCGCCCAGGAGCACAAACGTCAAGAAAACCCACAGAACTCCGGAACTTCGCTTTGATTCAGTCCCGGCAACCTGAGTCGGGTGCATAATATCGATCATTGTCCAATCCTCCTACAGGCCTGCACTCTACGCCCCCGCAGGTACGACGATCTGCGACCGCCGTCACACGACAAAACCCGCCATCCATGCCCCTTGTCGCAACCCCCCGCCAAAACAAGGGCGCTCTTCCCTTGAACCTCGCGCCTTGCACCTAGTACCTTGCCCCCATGGACGCCGAGCGCATCCGCGCCTATCTCCTCACCCTCCCGCACGCCGTCGAAACCATGCAGTGGGGCGCCACCCTCGTCTTCTGGACCTGCGACAAATCCATCGGCGGCAAGATGTTCGCCATCCTCAACTTCAACGAGCCCACCGCCGCCCAAGCCGCCGCCGGCAAGCCCCACCGCATCCTCTCCTACGCCGCCGGTCCCGAACGCTTCCCCGAACTCATCGAAATCGAAGGCCTCGCCCCCGCGCCCTACCTCGCCCGCGCGCACTGGATCGCCGCCGACCGCTGGGACGCCTTCACCCCCGCGGAGTGGCGCAGCGAACTCGCCGCCGCCCACGGCCTGATCACCGCGAAACTCCCACCCCGCACCCGCAAAGCCCTGGCCCTGCCCCCCGCAGAACTCAAGCGTCTAATCGCCACCCGCCGCGAACAACTCCTGAACCGCTAGTTCGAGGTTCGAGGAACGAGGAACGAGGAACGAGGAACGAGGAACGAGGAATTGACGTCCCGCGCTCTTCGTCTGTGGCCGCAACCCCGCTTGTCATTCTGAGCGCAGCGAAGAACCCCCGCATTTGTCTTTTGCCTAGGCTCAGTCTGTCGTTGCTTTCCCCTGGTACCTAGCACCTGGCGCCTAGTACCTGGCACCAGATAACTGGCGCCGTCATCCCCGCTCGTAATGAAAATGCAGCTCCTGCTTGCTCGGCACCGGAACCCCACCCCGCATCGCCGGAATATACGACCACTCCTTCACCGTCGCAATCACCACACTATCGATCGCCGGCCCCAGCCCCTGCACCAGCGTCAACTCCTCGATCTTCCCATCCGCGCCCACCACCGCATCCAGGATCACATCCCCCCGCGTCCCATGCGGCAGCGCCGACAAGTCCGGCCGCGGATACGGAAAGTACTTCTCCAGCGCCAGGCTGATCTCGCCCTGGCCGAGCCCGCTCACCATCGAGTTCGCCGACCCCGTCTCGCCCGTAGAGTCTGGCGTGTCCACCGGCTTGGTCGTCGCCAGCGCGGGATGCGGAATCTTCGCCGTGTCGCTCGGCTTCGCCTTCTTCGCCGCAGCGTCGCTCGGCGGCTGCGCGCGGCTGCCCGGGCTGTAGTAGCTCAGCAGTTCCATCCCATTCTTCGTGCCCGGAACCTGGTACGGTGCAATCCGCGGGGCCCGGTGCAGCACCCCCAGCAACACCAGCAACACCATTGCATGCACCACAATCGAAAGCGCCCCGCCGCCAAGCGGTGAAGTCTTCGCCCGCACTCCTTCCGTCGGGTCGTTCTGGAATAGGCTTTCCATCTGCACCCCACGACGTCGCTCTTTGTCCCGGTACGTAGATTTTAGACGAGCCACCCACCCCGAAGGCACAAACCCAGCCACTGGAACACCCCCAAAACGAACTCCCCATGATTTTCTGAATCCTTCCCCTTGGATACATGCTCATATAGGCATATATTCGGACGATGGCAAGAGCCGCAACAACAACGGATGTTTTCAACGCAATCGCGGAACCCCGCCGCCGCGAAGTGATCGGTGTTCTGGCCGACGGACGCGAGCACGCAGTCGGCGAAGTTGTCGGCCACCTGCGCATGTCGCAACCCGCCGTCTCCAAGCACCTCGGCGTTTTGCGCAAGATCGGCGTAGTGACGGTCATCAAGCGGGGACAGCATCGGATGTACCGGCTGAACGCGTCTGAACTGAAGCCGGTGCACGACTGGGTCAAGACGTTTGAGCAGTACTGGACCCATCAATTGGGCCAGATCAAGGAACGGGCAGAGCGAAAGGCTCTGGAGCAGCTCATTTCAAAGGACGACGAAACCAAGGAGGAGTAATGGCAGCAGAACAGAACGTGCAGATCTTCGAGATCGTGAAGCAGGAGGAGATTGCGGCGCCCATCGCCCTGGTATTCGAGACCATCCTCGAACAGATGGGCCCCTTGAACTCGACCCCCGAAAAGCCCATGCCGATGAAGCTCGAGGCCTGGCCCGGCGGCCGCTGGTTCCGCGACCTGGGAGGCGACACCGGCCACTTCTGGGGCGTCGTACAGGCCATCAAACCGCCGTCGCTCCTCGAAATATCCGGCCCGCTCTTTATGTCGACGCCGGCCGTCTCCAACCTCCAGTACCGCCTGACCGAGGAAAACGGACTCACCCACGTCCGCTTCGTCCATCGCGCCATGGGATGGATCGGCGAAGGCGACCGCGGAGTCGAAGAAGGCTGGACCGACCTGATCAACCGCATCCGCACCGCCGCCGAGAAGCGCAGCAGCAAGCGTTAAAACCGAAAGGAGAACCCATGTGTCCGGTATGTATTGCAACCGCAACCGCGACCTGGATCGCCGCGGGCACCTCGACGGGCGGCATCTCCGCGCTCGTCGTCAGCCGATTCCGCAAGAACCACACAACCCACAACGACGAAGGAGACAGCCATGGACAACCAGGAAACGAACATGAAGACACCCCCAATCGTCTCAGCGCAGGACTGGGAAACAGCGCGCCAGGAAATGCTGGCGAAGGAGAAGGAAGTCACCCACGCTAAGGACGCACTCGCCGCCGCGCGCCGCCGCATGCCGTGGATGCCCGTCGAAAAGCAGTACACCTTCGACGGACCGAACGGCAAGGCGACTCTGCTCGACCTCTTCGACGGCCGCCGCCAGCTCGTCCTCTACCGCGCCTTCTTCGAACCCGGCGTCTTCGGCTGGCCCGACCATGCCTGCCGCGGCTGTTCCCTCGGAGCCGACCAGGTCAGCCACCTCGCCCATCTCAACCAGCGCGACACCACGCTCGTCTACGCATCGCGCGCGCCCCAGCCCGACATCGCGCGCCTCAAGCAGCGCATGGGCTGGGAGATTCCCTGGTACACCATCACCGACAGCTTCGACAAAGACTTCGGCGTCGACGAGTGGCACGGCCACAACGTCTTCTTCCGCGACGGCGACCGCATCTTCCGCACGTACTTCATCAACAACCGCGGCGACGAAGCCATGGGCAGCATCTGGAGCTACCTCGACCTCACCCCGCTCGGCCGCCAGGAGACGTGGGAAGACTCGCCCGCAGGCTACCCCCAAACCGCGCCGTACAAGTGGTGGAACTGGCACGACTCCTACGATCAGGCGCAGGACCCCCGCTGGGTCAAGGTCGTCGACCGGGCATCCGTCACGTTGAACCTCTAGCGCCAGCCGGGACGGGGCTACCCATGCCCCGTCCCCGCTTGTTATAGACTTCCTCGGTAGCCGTCACCACGCCCGGGACATCCCCATGGACAGAAGACACGTGCTCAAAGCGAGCATGGCCAGCGCCGCAGCGATGGGAGTCTCCGGGTCAACCCTCATGCCCAGCCTCTCCGCCCAATCCGCTGCCAGCACTCAACCCGCAGGCCCCGAACCACCCTTGCCCAGCCTCTACGACTACGAAGCCGCCGCCAAACGCCGCCTCT